>ERZ773074.892-NODE-892-length-11926-cov-26.470727_pt1 | contig 11926 bp, 4 predicted proteins | sample MGYA00580615_ERZ773074 | MGnify/ENA primary metagenome ERZ773074 (study PRJEB29015, sample SAMEA2738126) | human oral metagenome | biome: human oral; feature: human-associated habitat; material: saliva | place: China | collected 2160 ...
TGTATCAATGGTGTGATTATATTCTCCCATGAACATACGTATCACCGCCCTTTACCATTCCTTATCCACCACTATATGGTAAATTCTACCACAATTCCCCACCAATCACAATAAAAAATCCATTTTTATCCCACTTTTTTATATTTTTCTTTCATAATCTCTATTTTTCTCTTCTTTTCTTAGACACATATGTTCGAAATTAAATAATAATCGAATCATAAAAACCACTACCCACCACCAGGTGCCAAATTTTAGTTTTATCTATATCCAATCCCCACCACAATATCCCCATAAGTTCTGTAACACTTAAATCAAACGATATATTGGAATACAATCACCACAAATCCACACAAAAAGAAAACCGCGTAGCATTTCTGCTACGCGGTTTCTATACCTACGATAGATTATAGTGTAACCCATCGGTTGGGAGGCATATTATTTAGTTGTTTTTACAGCTGCTTTTGGAGCTTGTTGTGGTTGTTGTGCAATAACTTTATCAAGAAGTTCACGAATTTCTTTGTTTTGTGCTTGCAAATCAGCCACTTGATCCTCAAGAACTTTTACAGTTGCAGGGGATGCTTTAGGAGCTGTAGGAGCATTACCAATACCGATTGTTACACCAGCATTTGCCATTACGCTATGGTCACCACCATAAGCGGCACCAGCATGGATTAATAAATCAGGATTTGCATAATGTGCTACACCCAATGCAGTAGATGTTTTACCTTTGTAAGTACCAACAGCCGCCATAATTTGAGCTTTTTGACCTTCGTGGTATTCGATAGGTTTCAATGCTGCTAATGCTGCTGCATTAGCACCTACAACTTTAACATCGCGTTCTACGCTGCTAATGCGGCGAGAGTTTTCTGCGATTTGTGCATCATGTTGAACAAGTGTTGCATGATCTTGTAATGCAATGTTAGAAGCTTTCAAGCTGTAATTTGCAGCTTCTGCTAATGTACTGATATCTTGAGTATTTTTATTTACTTGCAAGCCCAATACATTAACTTTTTCATTGTTTTCTAATGCAATAGCACCAATGTTCTTAGTTAATGTAACATTTTCATCAACTTTAGTGTTTACATCAGCAATGTCTTGAGTATTTTTATTTACTTGTAAACCTAATACACTAACCTTTTCATGATTTTCTAATGCTAGAGTACCAACAGCTTTAGTTAATTGTGCATTTTCATTAACTTGTTTAGCTACTTCAGTTACACGATTATCTACTTTAGTAATATTTGTAACATTAGTATCTACTTTAGCATTTAGAGTGTTGATGTTTGTTGTATTTGTATTAACTTGGTTAGTTACTTTGCTAATATTACTTGTGTTTGTATTAACTTGGTTAGTTACATTTGTAATATTAGTTGTATTTTGGTTAACAACATTATTGATATTAGCAATATTAGTTGTATTAGTATTAACTTGTTTAGATACGTCGTTAATAACTTTGCTATGTTCATCAACTTTGTTAATTACTTTTTGTACAGTTACATTAGTATTTTGAATTGCTTCAGCATTTTGTTTGATCGCTGCTTTGTTAATATTGATGTTTTCAGTATTATGTTTGATTGCTTCAGTATTAACAGAAACTTGGCTTTGAACATTTTTAATGCGTTCTTCGTTAGCATTTGCTTTTTGAGTATTAGCATTAACTTGTTCTTTCACTTTGTTTACATCAGCGCTTACATTTTGCAAGTTCTTAATTGCTTCAGTATTTTTGCCAACTTGATCTTTCAAACCAGATACATCTGTTTTGATATTGTTGATTACAGTATTTTGGTTATTAACTTTTACGTCAATATCATTAACTTTAGTATCAATATTAGTTACTTTATTGTTAATATTAGTAACTTTGTTATCAATATTTGTAACTTTAGCATCAATATTCTTCACATCGTTTTTAACGTTAGTAATATTGTTGTTCACAATATTGATTTTTTGATCAACTTTAGCATTGATGTTTGTGATATCAGCTTTTACTACTGTTACATCAGCTTTAATATTGTTTACATTCTTTTCAACGTTAACAACATTAGCTTTAATGTTATTAATATTGGAAGTATTATTTTGAATGTTTACAGTATTAGCTTGGATGTTGCTATTTTGAGCGTTAATGTTTTGAGTAATATTTTCTACTTTTTGAGCTACATTAACGATTGTAGTATTGCCTTTACCAACTTGACCTTTCAAGGATTCAATAGCTTGAGAGTTAGCATCAACTTTACCAGTTAAGTTGTTAATAGCAGTTGTATTAGATTCAATACGACCAGTATTAGCATTTACTTTAGCAGTTACATCTGTAATGTTAGCTGTGTTACCAGCAACTTGTTTGCTAATGTTTGCAATCGCTGTAGCATTGTTAGCAATGTTAGTTGTATTATTTGTAACTTGTTTACTTACATTAGCAATAGCTGCTGTGTTATTAGCAATGTTAGTAGTGTTGTTAGTTACATCTGTGCGGATAGCTTTGATATCTGCAGTGTTAACATCTACTTTATTACTGATATTTGTCACATTAGCTTTAATGTCAGTAATAGCTTTGCTATTATCAACAATTGCTTTTGCGTTAGCATCAACCTTAACATTTACTTCATTAACTTTACTGTTAATTGTGTTGTTAATTACTGTATTGTTTTCAGCAATCTTAGCATCAATATTTTTGTTAATAACAGTGTTGTTATTAGTAATAGCAGTGTTGATATCGTTTCTAATTACTGTGTTGTTAGCTTCAATCTTAGCATTGATTGTGTTTTCAACATTAGTAACAGTTGTACCAACTTGGCCTTTTAATGCTTTAATAGCATCTTCATTAGCGCTAATACGTGTAGAGTTATCTACAATGTTACCTTGTAAGTAATCTAAGCGTTGATCATGACGATCTACACGTGCAGTAAGACCAGCTACATCACCTTTAACGCCATCAATCTTAACATTTACATCACCAATCTTAGTATTGATTGTGTTGTTAATTTCTTTGTTATTTTCATTGATTTTTACATCAATGTTTTTATTAACGTTGTTAAGAATTGTTGTGTTATTAGCATTAATCTTAGCATCGATATTGTTATCTACTTTATTAAGGATTGTAGTGTTGTTAGCTTCAATCTTGTTATTGATAGTAGATTCGATATTAGTAATAGTAGTACCAACTTTACCGTTCAATGCTTCGATAGCTTTTGTATTCTTGTCGATAGCAGCTTTGTTATTGCCAATCAATGTACGGTTTTCGATAGCGATTGTACCAGCTACATTGATGTCTTTTTCGTTTTGGTCAACACGTTTAGTAAGACCATCCAAGTCACCTTTAATGCCGTCAACTTTAACATTTACATTGTTGATTGCTGTTGTATTGTTCGCAATATTTGTAGTATTTAGTTTAACACTATCTTCTACTGCAGTAATACGTGTGGAGTTATCTACAATGTTATCTTGTAAGTAGTCTAAACGTTGATCATGACGATCTACGCGACCTTTCAAGCCATCAATATCACCTTTAATACCATCAACTTTAACATTTACATTGTTAATTGTATTATTAATTTCCTTGTTGTTTTCAGTAATTGCATTTGTGATATTTTGATTAATTACAGTATTGTTAGCTTCAATCTTAGCATCGATATTTTTATTAATAACTACATTGTTTTCAGTAATTTTGTTATTAATAGTAGTTTCGATATTTTTAACTGTATTACCAACTTGACCTTTTAATTCATCGATAGCTTTTTTATTGTCGCCAATGAATTTACGGTTTTCAATTGCAATTGTACCAGCTACGTTGATGTCTTTTTCGTTTTGTTCTACACGTTTAGTAAGACCATTCAAGTCACCTTTAACGCCATCAACTTTTACATTTACATTGTTAATAGCTGTAGTGTTATTAGCAATATTTGTAGTGTTGTTTGCGATGTTTGTAGCATTTTCAGTGATACGTTTGCTATTATCAGCAATTGCCACTACATTAGCTTGAATGTTTGTAGCATTGTTAGCAATGTTAGTAGTATTATTTTCTACTTTACCATTGATATTAGTGATTTGATTTTTAATATCGTTGATCACTGTAGAAGATTTACCTACTTGACCTTTTAATTCATCGATAGCTTTTGCATTAACATTGATATTTGTAGTGTTATTTGCAATAGCAGCTTTGTTGTCGCCAATGAATTTACGGTTTTCAATTGCAATTGTACCAGCTACGTTGATGTCTTTTTCATTTTGTTCTACACGTTTAGTAAGACCATTCAAGTCGCCTTTAACACCATCAACTTTAACGTTTACATTGTTGATAGCAGTTGTATTGTTAGCGATGTTAGTAGTGTTAGCATCTACTTTCACATTAGTTGCATCAATACGTTTGCTATTATCTACGATAGCGTTTGCATTAGCATCAACTTTAACGTTTACGTTATTAATTGCTGTAGTATTTTTAGCAATATTAGTTGTGTTATTAGCAATATTTGTAGTGTTGTTTTCTACTTTACCATTGATATTAGTAATTTGTTTCTTAATATCGTTGATAACTGTAGAGGATTGACCTACTTGACCTTTTAACTCATCAATAGCTTTAGCATTAATGTTGATATTTTTAGTATTGTTTGCAATAGCAACTTTATTATCGCCAATGAATTGACGGTTTTCCATTGCAATTGTACCAACTACATTAATATCTTTTGCATTAGCTTTCACACCATCTTCAACTATAGAGATACGTGTAGAGTTATCTACAATATTACCTTGTAAGTAATCTAAACGTTCATCATGACGATCTACACGACCTTTAAGGCCATCTAAATCACCTTTAACGCCATCAATCTTAACATTTACATCACCAATCTTAGTATTGATTGTGTTGTTAATTTGTTTGTTATTTTCATTGATTTTTACATCGATGTTTTTATCAACTTTGTTAAGAATTGTAGTGTTATTAGCATTGATTTTAGCATCAATGTTTTGATCTACTTTATTAATGATTGTTGTATTATTGCTGTTGATTTTATTATCAATATTTTGGTTGATAACAGTGTTGTTAGCTTCAATCTTATTATCGATAGTTTTATTAATTACTGTATTGTTTTCGTTGATTTTATTAGTAATTGTATTTTCGATATTTGTGATTTGATTGCCAACATGACCTTTTAATTCATCAATAGCTTTTTTATTAGCACCGATAAGTGTACGGTTTTCAATAGCAATTGTGCCAGCTACGTTGATGTCTTTTTCGTTTTGAGCAACGCGTTTAGTAAGACCATCTACATCGCCTTTAACACCATCAATTTTTTGATCAACTTTAATGTTATTAGCATTAATCTTAACATCGATGTTATTGTCTACTTTATTAAGAATTGTAGTGTTATTAGCTTCAATCTTAGCATCGATATTTTTGTTGATTACTGTGTTGTTTTCATTGATCTTATTAGTAATTGTATTTTCGATGTTAGTGATTTGTGTACCAACATGGCCTTTTAACTCGTTGATTGCTTTTTCATTATTGGAAATACGAGCAGAATTAGCATCAATACGTTTACTATTATCTGTAATAGCTTTAGCATTAACTTCAGTCTTAGCATTTACATTGTTAATGTTATTGTTAATAACTGTGTTATTTTTTTCAATCTTAGCATCAATATTACCATCTACTTTGTTGATGATTGTAGTATTATTAGCTTCAATCTTCTTATTGATTGTAGTTTCAATATTGGTAATTTGTGTGCCAACATGACCTTTTAACTCATCGATAGCTTTTTGGTTTGCACCGATAAGTGTGCGGTTTTCCATTGCAATTGTGCCAACTACATTAATGTCTTTTGTATTAGCTTTTACACCATCTTCAACAATAGAGATTCGTGTGGAGTTATCAGCAATGTTATCTTGTAAATAGTCCAAACGTTGGTCATGGCGATCAACACGACCTTTAAGGCCATCCAAGTCACCTTTAACACCATCAACTTTTACATCAACCTTGTTAATTGCAACTGTGTTTGCTTCAACTTTATTGTTGATATTAGTGATGTTGTTTTTAATATCTTTAATATCTACTTGAACATTACCAATATTTTGACCAACTTTACCTTTCAAATCAGCAATATCTTTAGTATTGATATTAACTTGATTTTGAGTGTTAGCTACATCAGTTTTAATAGTTTTATTGTCTTGTTCAAGCGCCTGGATGCGACCTTCATGATTAACTAAAACTTTACCTTGATTATCAACTTTAGTGTTTAATTCAGTAATTGCAGTCGCATTTTTGTTGATATTTGTAGTGTTATTAGTAATGTTAGTAGTATTAGCATCAACTTTTGCACTTACATTATTTACAGTATTATTAATATTTGTAATATCAGTTTTAACGGCATTGATCTTAGTATCAACATCATTATTTACTTTATTAATAATAGTTGTGTTGTTAGCTTCAATTTTAGAATTAATTGTTTTGTTAACTTCACTGATAATGTTAGTTTTGCTATCGTTGATTTTAACATCTACATTGTGATTAACTTCGTTGATAATCTTAGTGTTATTTTCATTAATCTTATTATCAATTGTAGTGTTAATATTATTGATTGTTGTGCCAACTTTACCTTTCAATTCATCAATGGCTTTTTTGTTATCGTTGATAGCTTTTTTGTTATCACCGATAAATTTACGGTTTTCCATGATGAAAGTATTATTAGCATCAATATTTTGTGTGTTAGTTTCAACTTTAGCAGTTAAATCAGCAATAGATTTACTATTATTGTTAACATTAACTGTTAAATTATTAATAGCTTTTTTATTGTTGTTAACTTTAATATCAACATTGTTGATATTTTGATTGAGTTCATTTTTAACATTAGAAATGTTAGTGTTCAACTCATTTTTCGTATTATTAATATTTGTTTTAATATCATTAATCTTAACATCTACATTTTTATTAACATTATTAATAATAGTAGTGTTATTATTTTCAATCTTCTCATCAACTTTGTTCAAAATTGTAGTGTTATTATTTTGAACTGCAGTATTAATATTTTGATTTACTTGATTAATAATATTGGTATTATTAGCTTCAATATGTTTTTTAACACTAGCATCAATGTTAGTATTTACATTATTAACAACATTATTTGTAATGTTAGTAATTTTATTATCAATTTTTACATCAATATCGTTGTTAATTTTAGTAAATTTAGCATCAATATTATTGTTAATATTTGTGATGTCTTGTTGAATGTTAGTGATTTGAGTGCCGACTTTACCTTTTAATCCTTCAATATCTTTGCTATTTTTATCAACTTTAGCGTTGATATTAGTAATATTAGCATTAATATTTTTAATGTCAGTTTTTACACTCTCAACCTTATTATTTACAACGTTAATGTTATGTGTATTTTTCTTAACATTTTCAACATCAGTAGTTACAACTGTATAGTAGTTATTAATTACGGTATTACCAGTGGAACCGCCTTTTTTAGGGATTTGTTGTTGCTGCTGTTGTTGTGGCACTTGTTGTTGCCATTGTTGTTGCTGTTGTTGTGGCACTTGAGGACGTTGACGTCGTTGTTGCTGTTGTTGCTGTTGCTGTGGCTCTTGTTGTTGCCATTGTTGCTGCTGTTGTTGTTGCTGTTGGTCTAATTGTTGTGGATCAACTTGATGTTGATCTTGCATATGACCCCAAGCATTTTGATCTGGTGTTAACCATCTTTGGCTACCAATAAGATCAGCTCTAGCCCAATCCTCAGGGCTGGATGCATTAGCAACACCTCCAGAAAAGCTAGCCGCCAAAATAACTGCAGCTACAATTGTAGTTGCAGATTTTTGATGTGACTTAGCCAACTCAGACGTTACGACGTAAGCGTGCTTAGTTGCACTCCATACAACTTTGAATACCTTATTCATATTAAGTTCCCTCCCAACATTTGTGGCTCTCACCCCACAATGAAGAAATAAATCAAATATTGCACTCTTTTTCACTAAATATTCACAATATTTAACATAATACTACCATATATTATTTTAAACTTCCATAAAAAAATTAATAAGTTAAACTTATGTTTCATTTCTTACTCATTTAAAAACTTATCTTAATCCGCTTAAATACTGAGTTATTAATAATATTGAATTATGTAAAATGAAATTTTATATTTTAAATTAATTTTATATTTATACGATACTTTTTATTTGCTTCTATAGAAAATATGAAAAAAACCTCATCAATGTATTCAACATACATTGATGAGGTCTTTTTTACTCTATCTATATAGATTTATTCCGATTATTAGAATTTAGATTCAATAGCACCTTGAAGATCGCCTTTTGGCAAGAAGCCAATTTTACGGTCTACTACTTCGCCATCTTTTAAGATAACAAATGTAGGTAATACTTCAACTTGTAAATTACGTGCTAATTCTGGTTCTTCATCAGCATTTACTTTTACAAAGTTAGCTTTACCTTCAAGCTCACCTGCGATTTCTTCGAAGATTGGCATCATACGTACGCAATAACCGCACCATGGAGCCCAGAAATCAATAACAGTAACGCCACCTTGATTTACTAAATCTTGATATTCAGCAGTTTTTAATTCTTTTAATTCGCTCATTGTACCCTCCTACGGTAATTGAACTAATACACAATCTTGAATGACATGCAAATTTAAAGCATGTGCTTTTTCAACAACAGATGGTCTATCCGCTCCCGGTTGCAACCACACAGTAGAAATGCCAAGTTCTTTACATTCATCTAATGCAGCTAAACCCGCTGCTTCTGGCACAACAAAATCTACCACAGCTGGTACAACAGGAAGTGCAGAAAGACTAGGGTAACATGCGTCACCATCTATCTCTGCAATATTGGGATTAACTGGATATACTTCATATCCGTGATCTTTAAGACATTTATAAATCTTATAACCGAACTTTTCGGTTTTATGAGTGGCTCCAATAACGGCCCACACTTTTTGTCCTAAAGCTTGTTGAATTGTCATTTTGACCACCTCTTGAATACTATTATAACAGGATATCGAATATTGTCAATATAATATATCGAATTTTATAGTTAAAGAATTATACTCCTTTAGCAAATATTTCAGAACTAAAATCAATCTATTATCGCTCAATGACAATTGTTTTTTGTCTTAAACTAGAACACGATAGATCTAAATTCACTAACTCAGAAAGGTTTATTTCTCCATGAGTATATCTGTTTTCATCTATAAGACCACCATCGACAGCTAATTTCCATAAAATTCTGGATGCAGACCATTGCTGTTCTCGTAGTTCACGGATTGTAATACTCTTTTGACGCTTAGACAGTCTATTTCTATCTGCATCTACTAAAAGTGGTGCATGACCATACTTAGGAACTTCTATATGCTTATGGGGATAGCATTGTTGTAATGTATTATATAAATATAATTGCTGCCCTGTTGTATCTAGTAAATCATCACCGCGAATCACTTCAGTTATTCCCATAGCTATATCATCTAATACGACTGCTAAATTATATGCGTACATACCATCACCACGACGTAGTACATAATCATCTAATTCGCATTCTAAATGGATATGTTGAGCCCCCTGCCAGCGATCATCAAAATTTAAATCACAAGTATTCACAGCTAGACGCAAGGATGGCTCTTTAGTATTACGTAAATCTTGTATTTCAAAATCACGTAAATGCCTACATTTACCATCATAACGATGAACTACTTCTCCTGCATGAGGCGCTGATGCAATAGATTGCAACCTCGCTCTATTACAGAAACAAGGATAAATTAGTTTTTCTAATGCTAGATGTTCTAATATGTCTGCATAATATGTTTGTCTTTCACTTTGCCAATAAGATACCTCAGGTCCACCTACACGAGGCCCTTCATCCCATTCAAAGCCAAGCCATTCTAAATCATCTAGTAAAGCTTCACCTAATTCTCGTTTTGACCGTTGAAGGTCTATATCCTCCATACGTACAACATATTTTCCTTTTTGTTGGCGTGTAGAGATATATGATAAAAGTGCTATCCACACATTACCAAGATGAATATATCCTGTTGGACTAGGCGCAAATCTACCTTTCATGAGAACTCTCCTATAGCAGAAAACAAGTGGCATATTCATTATGAATATGCCACTTATCCATCTAAAGATATGTCAAACTAAAAATTAAAGCAATATCATTTATAGATATAAAATTATTTAGCCTAAAGACACAATGTTATCAAAAACATTACCAGCATTTTTAATTTTTTGTTCGTTACCCATTGTGCAAATATGATTATCATTCAATACAGATTCTACTACATCTGCTAGTGCAACAATATCTTCTGGCTTACATGCAATCACTTGTTTACGGAACTCTACTTTGTCCTCTAGTTTAGCACCACTGAAGTACATACCCATTGCACGTGGTCCACGCAACGCTGGCGTCATTGGCAAGTCTAAAGAACTCATAGTACCAATAATATATTTACGCATTTCACGATCAGTCAATGTGAAGTCACGAAGGTATTGAGGCAACTCTTTATATACATCTAAAGTTTCTAACAAGTTAGGATCACGATAACTACAGAAAATCATATTGCCATCATCATAGAAATTAGCAAATGCTCCGTAAGCGCCACCTTGAACACGAATACGAATCCAAAGGTATTCATAACGTAATATCGTTTCTAATACGCTCATTGGACCAACATGTTTGAAACCATGATCGATGAAATTACCACCTTGAGCTACGTATTGAACCTTACCAGCTGTAACGATACCATCATTGCCGGAAAGACGAGTGATTTGTAATACATCATTACTCAATTCGGTAGTATCCCAAGTCTCAACCAATGGCTTCATTAGGTTTTTAAATGCTTCTAATTCGCCTTCTTCACCAACAAACATAATATCTACATTATTAGCACGGAAAATTTTTCGAGCTACTTCAGCTAATTTTTCTGGTAATAATGGTAAAGCCGCAGGATTAGATGCTAGCTCGCTGATTTTTTGATAGTAACCTAAATTGCCATTATCTCTAAACTTACCAACTGCAGAAACTTGAGCCATAACACGTTGACTCACGATAGAATTACCACGGCGGAATGCCTCATTATCCCAAATAGCTTTACTTTCTTGAACAAGCTCAGTTAAACGGCTATCATCACTGTAATCTGCCTTTTGTACCACTTCATTAATCAAGCGGCATAAATCAGGTAGTTTAGTATGTAATGCTTTTGCACGTACAATCATAAGAGGTGTAAACTCATCGCGCTTACCATCTTTACTAATGGCCGTAATGTCAGAACTCAATCCACCTAAATTCATATTGATATCTTTAGCCAGTGCTTCATAACCGCGCTCGGATGTGTCAACACGACCGAGGATATCACTTAAAATATCGGCGTAGAATAGTTCCTCCTCAGTGAGGCAATTTAATTTAAAGTACAATCCCACATAATTGATACCCTTTGTGAAAGTAGGTACAAAATGAACTGTAGTATTGCCAATTTTACTTTCACGACGTTCTACGGCTTCAATATTAGGGTTTAAATCAGATAACTCGAGCAATGGAATAGACGCTAGAGCCTCATCACTATCTGGAGTTTCTTGACGAATTTTAAGGCGTTTTGTTTGTTCTACAATCGCGTCAATCTCCTCTGTTGTCATATTCGCTTTTACAGCAGCTAAATGTTCTTTAACCTCTGCATCTTTGCGCTCTTGAAGGCCCCGTTCAGGATAGATAGATACAAGAACCTTATGGTCATTATTCAAGATAGAATGACGAATTAAATCTTCGAAATATGTACCAGCCAAACCTTTGCGAATATTTGCTAACGCCTCTTCATAGTGTAATAACTCTAATGGATCATTATCATATAACCAGTTATCCATCATGCGGATGACATAGGCAAGACCGATTGGACGACCACCAAAGTCGCTTTCACGAAGAGCAAACTCAATGCTATTCA
>ERZ773074.893-NODE-893-length-11887-cov-31.034905_pt1 | contig 11887 bp, 10 predicted proteins | sample MGYA00580615_ERZ773074 | MGnify/ENA primary metagenome ERZ773074 (study PRJEB29015, sample SAMEA2738126) | human oral metagenome | biome: human oral; feature: human-associated habitat; material: saliva | place: China | collected 2160 ...
TCTTCCCGATGTGCCTGTGCTTCTTCCAGGCGAGCGCTCATTTCTGCACCTGCACCCTGATGGCTGGCAACATGGCCCTCATCGACCGGCTCAGCGAGGTTTTCTCGGCCTTTAAGTTGCTCCTCACCGACTTTCTGGTTGCCTTCAGCAACGCCCTGCTCAAGTTCTTTCATGCGCATCTTACTGACAGCATCCGTGTATGCCCTGACCGAGCGGCGCATCAGCAGAAAAACAGCACAGAGGTAGAGGGGAACGTTAAGAAGACCCACGATACTATTCAGCAAGATAGTAGTCATGAGGGACCCAGACCCCCACGCATCCGGCTCATTTAGTAACTGCATGAGGTGATTGGAAAAAATAAAGGTTGTTATGACGCCAATCAGTCCGCCAACAGCCCAGAGAATACAGCAGACCAGGGTAAGAATGTATGCCCAGTTACGACCTTTCCAGAGCCTCCACAGTACGAAAATGTACACCGCATTGATGGGAAGATCCTTTAGCAGTTCAGGGATAATGATGCTCGTCAACGTATCAACGTTGAACGTTGCGTTCTCGTTGAGTAACGCCACCTGGACCTTTTGGACCTCCCCCAGAATAATCATGACGGCGACGCACCACATAACGTATATCAGAGCTCGCGGGCGTACAGGGGCGCTCTGCTGGGCGCTGGGATACACGTAGCCAGCGGTCGCTTCCCGGTAGCCGGTAGTGCTGTACTCAGGAACGCTATAGCCGGCGGAGCTGTTTTCTGCCGCGTTAGAGGAGAGTGCGCTGTAGTCGGGAGCTGTGTGCTCCGAGTTATTCAGCGGCTGTTTTGGGGTATGTTCTGACATCATCGTTCCTTTCTCCCTACGCGCCCACGCTATAGCGCGCGAGGCAGGGTGCAGAGGAGTCTCCCATAAGGGAACACAACCCGCCTAGTTGAGGCGGTACCCTTCCTCGGTGTACACCGAGGTGTCCTTGTAGCCGCGCTGTTCCTTGCGAGGCTTCTTCCGGTCAGCCTTGCGGCGGGCCGTCTCGTACTGCTGAGCAACGGCCTCTTCAGCCCGTCGGTTGGCTTCCTCTTCTTCCCGATGTGCCTGTGCTTCTTCCATGCGAGCACTCATTTCTGCACCTGCACCCTGATGGCTGGCAACATGGCCCTCATCGACCGGTTCGTCATCGGTTGGTTCCTCACTGACTGGTTCCTCACCGATAAGCTCGCCGTCATAAGGTTCCAGACCGGCACGCTCGGCGCGGAGCGTCAGCAGAATCTCCCCCTCCAGACGCTGCTTCTCCAGGGGGTTTTCCGTCACCGCCATCTTCGCGCGAAGATCGAGGATTCGCTGCTCGGCGGGGGTGCGAGTCACCCGTTCCTCCTCGTCAATCAGCCGGAGCATTTCCAGGTAATGGGCGGCCTGCCTCTCCTCGATGGTCATGCCCGCCTCTTCGTCGGCCCCGGCCACGTTTTTCGCGCCCTCCGCCGCGGGTGCCGGAGGCTCCTCGGACAGGACGACATCCTCATCCCGAGTAGAGACAAGGCCCAGCAGAAAAATGAAAAGTGCGGCGCCAACGCCCACGATGATGACCAGCACCTTCGTCACGGTCAGGGAGGCGGTGGCCGGGCTCGTCGCGGGGTTCAGCGCGGTGAAGGCCGGGAAGAAAAACCCGGCCAGGTCGAAGGAACCCGCGGTGATGAGCATGCCGCTCAGGCAGCAGACGGCCGCGTAGAGCATCAGCGTCTGACGTGCGCCCCTGCTACCCGTGCACAGGACCGCCAGGAAGCACAGGATGATCAGTTCCACCCAGATGGTTCCGCTCAGAAGGCGAGGCACAGCAATGGTGAAGATTGAGACGATGTCCCAGCCGTGTCCGGCGGATGCGAGGGCCTGGTGCGCGTCCAAACCCGCATACACGAGCATGAGCCCCACGCCCAGGAAGAAGGAGATATCGACTAGCACTGAAGTCTTCTGCACCGGCTCAATCCGTTCCTCGCCGTTATCGGGCGCCTCTACGGTGTCATCGTGCCCGTCGGGGTCGGTACGGACTTGTGACTCGTGTGCGGGGTCGGAAGTAGGGGTCACGGGGTTCGTCCTTATCGGTGGTTAGTGAATAAACTATCGGCGGGCCGCAAGCCCGCGGCAGAGGTTAGAGCAGGTAATCCTTGCGGCGGCTCAAACGCCACGAGCTGCGGGCCGCCATGTAGGCACGCGACTGGCGCGACCACACCAACGCCAGCGCGATGACGCACACCACCAGGTAACCCCCGGCGATGTACACGGGCGTGTACAGGGGCGAGGAGGTGCTCAGCAGGAACTCGACCTCCTGGCTGGGCGCACCGTTCAGCGTGGCGAGCATGGCACCCACGCTCAGCATAATCAGCATCGCCGAGATAATGCCCATCACCAGAGACACCGAAAGCACCACCGCGGCCCAGCGGTAGCCGCGGATGAACGCCACCGTGCAGAAACTGTGCAGCACCACATTTCCGAGGGTGCACAGCATCAGGAAGACCACCGGGTAGTAGGCCTGCGCCTCCACGAGGGTGGAGGAATGCCAGGTGGACAGGCGCGGAAGATGGGTCGTCGTCAGCGACACGGTGGTGTACACCAGCAGCGCCACCCAGCCCGCGGAAATGGCCAGGAGCACCCAGCCGGCGACCGACACGAGGTTCGGGGTCGGCGGTTTAGAACGCGAGGACTTCACGGACGCCTCGGGGGAGGTAGCGGCCGGAGCCGCGGGGAGCGGTGCGGGTTCGGGGGTAGGCATAGTTGGATCTTTCGAGAGCCTGCACGCCGTGATATACGACGGTTCATCGATGCGGCGGGTAGGCGCGGGGTACGTATGGTGTGGCGAAATACGGTGTGTTCGGTGAGCTTATGTGCATCGACCGGGGCGTCCCGGCGGACTTCTAATCGGAGGGGGCGGCCTCCGCGCCCGCACCGGAATCTTCGGGTGCCTCGGATGCGTCGGCCTCGTCCTGCGGGGCGGGATGCGTGAGCGCGGTCCTCAACTCGTTGAAACGGTAAATCGTTAGTAGGGACAGGCCAACCTCACTCACCCACACCAAACCTAGGCCACAGAGCACCAGCATCGGGTCGAAGCCCATGGAGACGCCCGACCAGTCCAGCATGAGAAGCAGGAACGTGATGGGTGAGAGCACCAGCCCCACGCCAATGTACCCAATCAGGGAGCAAATCGCCCAGATGCTGTACACGGAGGTGTCGGCAACGTCGTTCGGCGGGCGCAGAAGCGGCCAGGCCTGGACGATGATGTACAGGGCCGCAACCAGCCAGAAACAAATCGCCAGCGGCTGCGTGTACTGGGCAATGATGAGGCCCTCCGTCAGGCCCAGAACACTCAGAATGGCGACGCGCACCAGCAGGTTTTTGCGTAGCTGACGCTGGCGTATTCTAATCTCATCGCGGGAGTAGGTGCGCAGGAACGCCGGAAGCGCGGCCGGTGCCCCCGCGGGGTTGAGGGAGGTGGTCGGGGCCTGCGCTACGTGCGCGGCGGGCAGGGGCGCATCCTTCGGGGAAGCATGCGGCGCGGCCTTCGCGGGAACCGTGCGGTGCATCGCGGTGGAGGGGACGCTCACCTCCGGGGAGGCGGGCCGCAGGTCGCGGATGGGCGCCTGGTACCGGGTCCGCACGGCGGTGCCATCCGGGGTTTCGAGGGACGGTTCGGAATCGTCTGTGGTCCGGTCCGGGGTACCCATATATCTCCTCCTGACGGCGTGGACGACAGTATACGCCTCTACCGTATCATGCGCAGTTGAAGGCTTCCCGAACATGAAAAGAGGGGGCAGCCCGTGCCCTTTTAGCCGCCGGTGTTCTCCGAGAGCGGCCCGTGGTGGAGGGCCTCGTCACGCCTGATCACCCGGCGCAGAACCACCGCGTAGAACAGCGAGAAGAGAAACTCCAGCACGAATGACCCCATGACCGTAAATACGGCTCCCGCGTAGAATGCCCCGAAGTGTTTGAAGAGCGCATCCGGCCCGTGCAGGGCGAATAGCAGGTACGCGAAGAAGACACCCATCACCGCGGCCAGGAGCGCCGAGACGGCGTTGCCCCAATAAATCAGCATGACGGAGCGGTCGGCGCGGTAGATGGTGGCCAACCAACCCTGCACGACCAGGTACACGAGCGGCACAGCACCCACGGGAAAGAGAGCCGCGCGCATGAAGAAGTACACCATGCCGAGCGCGGGGGCGATGAGCAGTACGACGCGCACCACGTAGAGCGCCTTTGCTGGCAGGGGCTCGCTACTGCCAATATCCCAGGGCTCCACAACGGGGGCCTCCGCGGGCTCGGAGAGTTCCGAGCCGCGGGGCCCCGGTGCGGCGGAGCGCGGGCCGTGCTCCTCCGGCGACTGTGCCGATTCAGACGACTGTGCCGGTTCAGGCGCGTTAGCCCTCAAAAATACCTCGGGAACGGTCCTTGCGAACGCTCTCAGCCGGGAAGATGCGGCCGCTCATGCTGATGTACACACCCGGGTCCAGCAGGTTCAGGGCGGCGATTGCGGCACCCAGGTTGAAACCGGCGTCGGAGCGCGCCATGACGGCCGGCTGCATTGCACCGGTCAGCACCACGACCTTCTCACCCAGCTTCGCGTGCTCGAGCAGGTAGCGGGCGGTTTCGGGCATGGTATCGGTGCCGTGGGTGATGAGCACCTGGGCATTGGTGACGGCGTCCAGGGCCTCGGTCAGCTCGGCGCGGTCCTCGTCGGTCATATCCAGGCTGTCCTTGCCGATGAGCGGGCGGATGTCGAAGCGCACGTCGGTAATGACGCGGTCGAGCAGGTCCTTGGCGGCGGGTTCGCCGATATCCATGGTGCCGGCGACAGAGTAAAACTTGTCGATCGTGCCGCCGGTGGCCAGAATCGTGATTTCTTCGGGGTTCTTAATGGTGACGCTCACGGGGTCTCCTCATCTCTTGAGCAACAGAACCAATAACGACGCAAAAACCCGCCGACCCCCGCTGAGCGGGAGGCGACGGGTCGTTCGGTGCGCCCTGTGGGGCTCGAACCCACGACCTGCGGATTAAAAGTCCGTAGCTCTACCGACTGAGCTAAAGGCGCTCTTTCCGCATAGCTATACAGCCTGCAGATAAAAACTACTATACACTAACGGCTCTCGCCTCCGGAACGGTGCGGGGCGCGGCACGGCGGGCGAAAATGCGCGGGGTCACGGCAGGAGTACACTGGGTAATCCTATGTCTACATCCGCATCTTCCACCGGCGGACGCTCCCGCCGCCGCACGCATCACCGACCCGTCCTCTTTACCTCCGAGAAGTTCGAACGGCACGAGGGCGGCATGGACCCTGCCGCCCGTGAGGAGGCGGCTCACGCCTCGGCCCGCATCCTGCTGACGCGCGGGCGCGGCCGGGATCGAGAGCTGACCGAGCGGCTCGTCAGCTTCACCGACGACTACGGCATCGAAATGCTTGCCGAACTATGGTCGCACGCGAGCGCGCACTCCCTGCCGGGCGCGCTCTGGCGCATGTATCGGCTGCGGGACACGGTGCACCGCTCCCCGCGCGGGGTGAGCCGCGCCTTTGAGCTGGGCATGGCGGAGGACTACCGCTCGCACGTGGTGGCGGGGGTGCCGGATCCGCCGGGCGCCGAGGAGGTTGTGCGTACGATTGACGAGATCCTGGCCGGCCTGTACACGGGGGACCTGGATATGGCGATGGAGCGGTGCGCGGCCTTCGCTCGCGTTGTGGCTCTGGGGATTCGCGTGGATTTCGCGCGGTACTCGCGTAATCCGGCGCCGGTGACTCCGGTGGCGACAAGCCACGAGATTAAGCGTGAGGCGGTCGAGCGTCACCTGCGCATGCCGCGGCAGGCGGCGCAGCTCGAGCAGGACGCGCAGGACCTGGAGGCGGTGGCCGCCCAGTGGCGCGCCGCGGAGGCTTCTCGACGAGACCCGGAGGAAATCGCGTAGAGGCCGGGTGCCCCACTCTGCTGGGTTCCTCGATTTGCCGGCTGCGCTGTTCGCGCCGCGCTCAATCCCTGCCGATAGGAGCCCGATAAGGCGCTTTGTTGAAACGCGCAACACCCTCGTCAGATTTTATGGTTTAGGGAAGGGCCGGTGCTTCAATATCCGGGTTGGTTTCGTGAGTTGGCACAGGTTCCACTTTGCACGCTAAGGGCGTGAAACGGGCGTTTTCGATTGACTCTTGCGGGGCGCGGGTAGATAATAATTACAAGATGTCGGGTTGCTAATAGGTAGCCCCGGGCTCCAAATCTTTAGCCGCTTCGAGCGGCCTTCCGCCGAGAGGCGCTCCCAACCCGACATCCCTAAACGTTCCGGTGGGGGTCGAGAAATCGACCCCCACCGTTTTATGTTGTCGGCCTGTACCTTATGGTCTGCATCCCGGTCTGGGCTGGTCCGTATCTCGGCCCGGATCAGCCCGGGATAGCCCGGTTCAGTCTGGGCCGGTCCGGGCTCTCGACCCCAGTTCCAGCGCCCAGTTCTGGCTCTCGGTTCTGGCGCATCTCTTCACGCCGTGCCACAAACCCCGTATATGCGAAATTGAGAATATATTATTGCGGCTGGGCCCCGGGTACAGGTTCTGGGCACGGATTCCGGGTATAGGTTCCGGGCACGGGCCGCGTCCAAAATACTCCTCAGCCCCGACCACTCGCTAGACTGGGAACTATGCTGCACCGCCTCTTCCCCCACGCGAACGAATCCCTCGCCTCCCTCGCCGAAATCTCGGCCCAGGTCGGCGAGGCCGCGGCGCTCCTCTCCGAAATGGTGGGTTCCCCCGTCGCCGAATACCCCGCCCTCTTCGAGCGCATGCTCGCGCACGAGGCCGATTCCACCGACCTGCTCTACCGCACCCTCACCGAGGTGCGTAGCTCTTTCTCCCCGCCGATTCCGCGCGAGGATATCTACACCCTGGCCCGTAAGCTCACCACCGCTGTTGAAAAGCTCACGAGCGCCGCGCACGTGCTGTCCCTGCACAGCATTGACGGCTTCGCCACGCACATCACCTCAATCCTGGATATCATCCAGCGGCAGGCCGTACTCACCGCGGCCGTCATCCCCAAGCTCGCTGATATCCGCGGCCTCGACAACTACTGGATGGACATGCTCCGCATCTCGCGGCAGGCCCTGCGCACCGCCGAAGAGTACGAAGCCCACATCTCCACCCGCTACACCCACGAACGCTACCGCCGCTACGTGACCTTCCTGGCCCAGCTGACCGCCGCCTCCAACGCGATGCGCGATGTCTCCACCGAGATTGGCCGCATCATCGTGCAGGAGTCCTAATGCTCCTCATCCCCTTCGCCCTCTGCGCGTTCGGCGCGGCCGTCTACGTGACCGGCATGCACGACGCCTCCAACACGGTCGCCGTGCCCGTGCGCACTCGCGCCCTCGGCGAGCGCTCGGCCCTCTACCTGGCGGCGCTCTTCAACGTCCTCGGCGTCGTGAGCGCCTTCCTGCTGCTGGGCGAATACTCGGCCACCTGGGTGAGCGCCCCCGAGGGCGAGACCGGCCTGAGCGGCATCCTCGCCGCGCTGCTCGTCTGCTCCATCTGGGGCATGCTGACCTGGGCGCTCCGCCTGCCCTCTTCCTCGACCCACGCGCTCATCGGCGCGCTGGCCGGGGTCAGCTGGTGGGCCCGATTCAGCACGCAGGGCAGCCAGGAACTGCACCTCAGCTTGTTTCTGCCGCACATCTTCGAGGCGACCCTCTGGCCCCTGCTCTACTTGCCTCCGCTGATTTTTGTTCTCTCCTGGGTCATGGTGATTCCCTTCTACCGGCTCGTGGTGGGGCACAACCCGCGCATGGTCAACCAGCGCTCCCGCGAGGTGCTCGCGGTGTCCTCCTCCGCGATTTCGCTATTGCACGGGGTGCAGACAGGCTATCTGTACCTGCTCCTGTGGTCGCTCATGGTTCCCCTGCTCGGCGACCATTCGGGCTCCGGCGGAACGTACCGTCTGGACACCGCAGGGATGCTCCTCGGCACGCTCTTCATCGCCCTGACCCTGGGCCTGGGAACGCTCAGCGGCGGGCGTCGCATCGGCTACACCTTCGCGTACAAGATGGTGCGCATCGATCCCCTCCGCGGCGCCGTCGCGCAGGGAACCACCGCCGCCGTGCAGATTCTTGGGTACTTTTTGCTGCAGGTTCCCTTCTCTTCGTCGCACCTGGCGACCGCATCGACCCTGGGTGCGGGTGTTAACCAGCGTTTCAACGCGTTGAAGCCCCGCATTGTGCTTCAGATTCTGCTGATGTGGATTGTGACCATTCCGGCGTGTTTTATTGTCGGTGTGGCGGTCATGATGGCGGTTCAGGCGCTTCTCTGAGGCTTCGCGGGGCCGCCGTAGACCCCACCTGATTCCCTTTCTCATCTATGGTCGGCGCGGGTTGAGCGCGGGAGCTAACGCCCTTCATAATGGTGTGAGTTCACGAGCCTTCACATGCCCTCCCCAATCGATAAGTGACTATGCCCTCCCCCACCGTAGCTGTTCTGGTCCGCACGAAGGACCGCCCCCGTTTCCTGCGCCGCGCCCTGGCCAATATCGCCGAGCAGACCTTCACCGACTACACGGTCTGCGTCATCAACGACGGCGGGGACGAGTCTGCCACCCGCGCCATTCTGCAGGCCTCGCCCCTCGCGCACCTGCTGGAGGGCGATGCGCCGCGACTCACGCTGCTCACCACCGGCGGAGGGAATATGGAGGCGGCCTCGAACGCCGGATTGGCGGCCACCGACAGCGAATTTGTGGCCATCCACGACGATGACGACCTGTGGGCCCCCGAGTTCCTGGAGCGCACCGTCGGGGCCCTGCGCGCAAGCGACGCGCTCATCTGCTCGACCCGCGTGGTGGAACGCTATGAACGCGAAACCCCCGAGGGCGAGTTTGAGGTGTACGAGGAGCGCATCTTCCACGACGGTCTGCCCGGGTTCGGACTGCAGTTCCTCTACCGCACCAACCGCGCGGTACCCATTGGCATCCTCTACCGTCGCCGCCTGCACGAGCTGGTCGGTTTCTACGACGAGTCCCTGCCCGTGGTCGGCGATTGGGAGTTCAACCTGCGTGCCGCCGCCGTGACCGAGGTGCTACTCGTGGACGAACCCCTCGCTTACTGGTCGCTGCGCCCGGAGGCCGACGGCGCGGATGCCAATAGCGTGCAGCGCCAGGCCGAGCACGCCCGTTTTGATGCAAGCGTGCGCGCCCGCGCGATTCGCGACGACCTGCAGTCCGGCGGGCGCCCGGGCCCGTACCTCTACCAGGCGCACCTGATGGCCGATCTGGAACGTCGCGTGATTGACGGGCACGACCTGACCCGCGAATCCCTGGATCTTCTGCGTTCCCTCGGGGAGCGGCTAGAGCGCATTGAGGCTCGTCAGGCCGCTATGGATGCACGCCAGCGCGAGCTGGAGGCCCGATTCGCCGCCGACCGGTCGCGGGAACGCGGCGCCCTGCGCACTCTGAGTTCCGCGGCCCGCTCCCTCGCGCGGCGCATGCGTTCCGCAAAGCCTCACGGGAAGGGCCGCTAACCCATGACGGAGAACGCTCATTCTACTCATTCCCGCGCGCCGCGCGTGCTCGTGGTCGGCGATATCGGCCAGCACACCTACCACGTGGGCGACGAGGCGATGACCATTGCGAGCGCTCAGGCACTTGCCGAAGGCGGCGCGGAGGTCACCCTCATGACCCGCGACGAGCGACACTCGGCGCGGTACCTCAACGCGCCCCGCGGCGCAGAGGGCGATGGCTACTCCTACCTGCCGTTTTTCCTCTTCCCCTGGGCGCCGGCCGAGCGTGAGCTGACCCTCGCGGCGCTCGAGTGCGTCCTGAATGAGCTGCACGCCGACCGGGAGCGACCCTCCATCGCCGAATTGGTGGCACTACCGCAGGTGCAGGCGCTGCCCGAGGTGTTGCATCCGCTGGAGCAGACCGTCGAACGCATGGTGGGCTTCGCGGACTCCATCGCCGCCATGGACGCGGTCGTCATCTCGGGCGGCGGCAACCTCAACTCCCGCTTCGGCTGGCTCCTCTACGAGCGTGCCTCGGTGGCTCTCGTCGCCGAGTATGCCGGTGTTCCCCTATTCGTGACCGGCCAGTCCTTGGGCCCGGTCCTCAACCCCGAGGATGCGCAGGTTCTGGAGCGCATGCTCCGCACCGCTCGTTCGGTGACGGTACGCGAAAGCTCCTCACTCGCCTGGTGCCGCGAACGGGATATTGACGCGCGCCTGAGCGTGGATGATGCCACCGACTACCCGGTGGCCTCCCCGGCACGCACCCTGCACTATGCTGAGGGTATTTCAGCAAGTCAGGCACTTAACGAGCTGCCAGAGCACTACGTCTGCGTGACCGTCAACGGGTGCACCGACCAGCAGGCTCAGCAGATTGCACGCCTACTCGACGGCATGTGGCGCGAGCACGGCTACGCCCCCGTGTTCCTGAGCCATTTTGGCGACCCGCAGGACCCGACCAGCGGCGATATTCAGGCGCACCAGCGCATCGCCGAGCGGCTCAGCCCCTCCACCCCGGTGACCCTGCTACCGATTCTGCACGCCGACCAGAGCGTCGCAGTGCACCGTGCGGCGGCGCTCACCCTGACCAGCCGCTACCACCCGGCGGTATTCTCCGCCGCGGCGGGTATTCCGGTGCTCGCGCTGATTCCCGATGCGTTCACGCAGATGCGCGTGGGCGGTGCCCTGCGTCAGTACGGGCTGGGCGAGTTCACCCTTCCGTTGGGTATGCTCGCAGGTGCTGTTCCCGAGCTGATGGTCGCCACCGCCCTGCGACATGCGGCGGTGGCATCGGATGCGCGCCGCACCGAACTGCTGGAGGCCCTGCGAGCCGAGCGTGCCTACCTGCTGACGCAGATTCTTGCGCACGGTGAAGAGAAGCCCGGAAAAATAGAAGCCCCCGCACCCTTCCCCACCGTGGAGCAGGTCCCGGCGCTCCCCGAGCCGCTGGGTGCGACCATCCGCGCGTCCCGCGACCTCTTTACGGCCACGAGCCTGACGGCCGGGTTCGAGTGGGCCATGTCCGACCGCGCGCACTCCTGGGATGCCGTGCACCGCGCCGAGCTCGAGCGCCTGCTGGCCGAGCGGGAAGAGCCCCGCGAGGCGGCCGGCCCCGGCGACAACGAACCTCGAGGGGAAGCCCGGGACGAGCGTAACCCCGAGCCGCCGGAGCCCGAGAACCGCACCGGCTTTCTGCGCCGGGTGGCCCGCCGCATCCGCGGGTAAGCCGCGGCGCTCCTGCCCTCCTCGGGCGCTCTTCCGGGGCATCAGCAAACCCCTGGGGGAGCTCCCGACCTGGCCGGGGGTGCAGGTCGCACGTCACAGAACCGTGAGACCCGGCCTCCCCTCGCCCCGCTCGACTCGACGGTATGATGGTTCCCATGGCACAATTCGCAGACATTCTTCGCAACGCAGGACGTAGTACTCGACAGTTCATTCACGAGGGCATGCACCGAGTGCGCGTCGATTTCTTTCAGTCTGTGCAGATTACTGCGGCGTCTATGGGCGCTTGGCTTTTCGCTGAGCGCGTCCTGGGTCACCACGAGCCTATTTTCGCGCCGGTCGCTGCCCTCGTATCCCTGGGCTATGTGAGCGGCGCTAAGCATGCCCGCCGAATCCTTGAGGTCTCCTTCGGCGTGACCCTCGGCATTCTCATTGGCGACCTTCTGCTGATTCTGCTCGGTCACGGTACCTGGCAGGCGGCAGTGGTGCTTTTCTTGACCGTGATTATTGCCCGATTTATTGATAAGGGCATTATTTTTACGATTCAGCTCAGCTTCCAGGCCTGTTTCACGTTGCTACTGCCCGTACCTGACGATGCGTTCACCCGCAGTTTCGACGGCATTGTCGGTGGCGCTTTCGCGTTCCTCGCCATGTACCTGATGCCGCGTGACCCGCGTAAGAACCCGCG
>ERZ773074.894-NODE-894-length-11883-cov-14.739685_pt1 | contig 11883 bp, 9 predicted proteins | sample MGYA00580615_ERZ773074 | MGnify/ENA primary metagenome ERZ773074 (study PRJEB29015, sample SAMEA2738126) | human oral metagenome | biome: human oral; feature: human-associated habitat; material: saliva | place: China | collected 2160 ...
TGGCATATACAATCTTACCTGTCAAAGCTTCTGTCGTAACTTTCATATCTCGGCCACCGTCATCAATCATTTCCACTTCATAATAAGGATGTCCGTCTTTTTCAATTTCTACTTCCCACTCGGCTACCTGGAAGGTATCTCCCGCTTTTTTCAAGGCACCGGCTACGGCGACTTCAGGCTTTATTAATTTATTCAAGTCCAGCGTACGGCTATCGGCATTGCCATCGATCTCCTTAGTTTTGATGGCAATAATTTCTCCCGTTTCGGCTAACACTTTCATTTCCTTCTTCGCTGTTTCCGTATAGCCTGTTATTTCATAATAGGGGCGGTGCTTACCTTCATAACCTATAGATTTAATACGTACATTATCTCCGTAGTAGGAACGAAACAGAGCCAAAGCACTTTCATAACCCACATCTTTGATTTGTGTCTGAGACGGTGCGGGTGTTACCTCTTTTTTTACTGATTTTTTCTTCTGTACCTCCGTCTTATGACCATCCTTTTTCTGTACCGGTGCTTGAATGGCCGAATCAGCGGTTTGTGTATTTACACTCGGTGTTACATCTGCCGCAAAAGCGGTAGTAGTCATTAAAAAGGCGGCAAATACTGCTGTATAAATTCCTGATTTTCTCATGTTATAATCCTCCTTAAAATACCGTATCGGTATATCTTATTGCAGTATAACCGAGTTTCGAAAACTTGTAAACTATTTTGAGTTTTCAGTTTTGTCACAAAAAAACAGAGATTGCCGTAACAATCTCTGTCCATTCGTGGATATAGTCTAATCTATCTAGCCATGAGTGCCGTAAACGCAGCCAGAAAGCCGCAAACGATACCGGGTAAGTTGGCAATAATAATCGGCCAATCTCTGCCTTGTTTGAAGAAACCGTACAAAGACCAAAGAGTACAGTTTACAAAAGCTACAGACGGCTGAATAAAGTCTCCCGGATGTCCCGATAGGTTGTTCATAATCTGAGGAATATATGATACATACATCAACACCGACATTACGGAGGCTACAGAACCGACTTTAGTAATGATTTTTTCCATAATAAATCTCCTCATAAATAAAAAATAAATCTTGTGGAGTATACAACAATTTTGAAAACTTGTAAATACCTTTTAGTTTACAAATTTGTAAAAAAAAGGTTCTTTTGCAAATGTGGGGGTCTAACTGATCAACGAGTTTTTTCGGCACCGAACACCATTCTCCGTTAAAAAGCGTGTCAGAAATATCATCGACATTGCAAACAATGAGAAAGCACAATCAAGCAAGGGATATGAGTTCTGGGCTACCAAACACAACCTACAAGTAGCTTCAGATACCGTTATCTTAATGCGTGAAAAAGGCTTTAAGACTCTTGCTCAGCTTGATGATTTTATCAAGAAAAGTGCAGGCAAAAGACAAAATCTACAGGACGAAATCAAGGTGCTTGACGAAAAGATAGCCACCCTTTCCGCTACTATGGAGCAAGTCCATACTGTAACGAAATACCGCCAAATTTATCAAGCATATAAAAAAGAGCCTACTGATAAATCCTTTGCCGGTGAGCATAAATCGGAAATTCTCTTGTACGAAAAAGCCCTTGCCGACCTTAAAAAATCGTACTCTAAAATGCCAAATTCCAAACAGATTTTTGATGAGCTTGGGAAACTGAACGAAAAAAAGAATACCCTTATGCAAGAGTATTCTTCATCAAAATCTGAGATGACCGAACTATATCAAATCAGGAAAAACTATGAGAAATATATGGGAAAAGAGAAAGAGAGATAGAAAAATACACCTCTCTTTCTACAATAGATGTGTATCAACAGTATTATTTCTCAATCGTTTTGTGAGCATAATTCGTTGACCGCCCTTGTATTTGCGTGGTTTAACATAACCTGAGTTTATTAACGCTTTCCCAACTCTATCTTTATACTCATTATCTAATAACGGTTGTCTCCTATCCCAAACACTTGATAAATCAGAAATTTCTAAAACTGAAGATATATATTGTTTCAAAGCATTTACATCAGAGTTATTATTTATCTTTGTTTCAATCAAAGATACCTTTGTATCGACACTTATGGTTTGCGATTTTAATGCATAGTTCATAAAGCTTTCATTAAGATTTTTGTTTGATAATTTCTCCAAATTATCATTCCTATATAACGAATCAATAAACTCATCTTTGAACTCAAACCACTCAAAGGTATTACATATATAGTTAATATTCTCCGAAGACAAATCTCCCTGCATGATTGCTTTAATAATAGATTTTTTAGTTGGCTTTATTCTTTCAATTAAAGCACTATCATTTATTAAGTTTATCAAATTCAGAGAGTTTTCATCTGAAATCCCGCTATTAACTAAGCGGTATACCAACTCATCGGAAAGTTCATACTTTAATAGTATATTTACAACGGTTTCTTCTACATCTTTGTCATTACCATTTGCCAGTGAGGTCAATTCGCCATAATACGAGTTATTCAGCAATACTTCTATATTCTTTTCCGTCACTTCAATCAACCTATAGTCAACTAAAGTATTAACTCTATCTTGTGCAAGGTTATGATTGATATTGCTTATTGGTTTATTTGCAAATTTTATGACGAACGCAAAAATTTTATCGCTTACCAACGGACTATTTATAAAGGCGTTACAAATCGATACATTATTTCTTAGTATATCTTCATAGTTGGTTTCATCCAAGTTGTTATCAAGATATTCAATGAAATTATTACTGTATTTTTCAACCATATTCCAACATGCATCTATGTTATCTGAGCAAAACTTAACCTTATTTTTACGCAATAAGCAATCCAGTATTTTTGTAGTTACAGAGCTGTTCTGTAGATTATCTAACTTTGAAATCACTGTTTCGTTCTTCTCTACATACTCAAATTTATGTTCATCAGAAATATCGGAATTAAGAATTTTAAGCAGTATATCTTCGTTGTTGGCATAGTTTTTTTCACTCTTATTTTCATCTATATAGTTAGATACAATACTCGAAAAATTATCCTCTATATATTCTTTGCTCGACAATAATTGCAAAGATTTATAAATCTCATTCAGTAAGCTTCCATAATTTACCGTCTTTTCTAATACTGCTTCGGTTATAAATATTAAATTCCTCACATTCAACTTATATGCCTGAATCTGCTCAATCGCTTCCAACCTTACTTTATCACAATTTACTTCTGACACATCTTCAAATTTGATGTCCGCAGAACGAATATTATCAATGAAAACATCAAATTGCTCCTCGGGTATTAAAGAAATTATGTTCTCATTTTGTTCTATATATTCCTTGAATACAACCAAGTTATCTAAAGCTATAGTTTTATTTGTTGCAACTGAAATCAGTATGTTTTTAAATGTTTCAACACTTTTACCTTCACAATATTTCAAAGTGCTAACAAGTCTGTCTGACTTATCATTAATCAGTATATTAGAATATGTTCTTACTAACTCTAAATCAAACTCGTCTAAAATCTTAACTAAATCCTCATACTTATCATTGACAGCAACTGAGTCTGCTATAGCTATTACGCATTTAATATTATTTTTTTCTATGCATGTTTTCAATACTTTCTTATTGAGTATATTATCACGGCTAAAATCAGTTAATTTCAAGCGATTTATAATCTGTTCAGGTGTTTCTACATCTAAAAAGATATCGAGTTTTTTTCCTTCTTTTAAAGCCTTTACATAGATTGTGTCATTACGCTTCAATGTATTTGATCTATCTACATTAAAGTTCCCTTTATAATACCAGTATGTCTCATCCAGTAATCCATCTAAAATCAAAACTCTAATCAAGGGAAAATAATGGCTTTCTACAATATCAAAATCATCAATTGAAAACAATTCGTCTTTTTGTTCAGTTGTCATAATAGATATAAGCTCCTTGTAGCTATACATCTCAATATCTTTAATTTCTTTTTGTATTTTTTCCTTATCAGAATTAAGTTTGCTCATTTCAAGCGAAAAATCTTCCGGTAATCTTTCAACCAATGATTTCTTTTGATCATCGGTTAAAACATATTTTTCTATGAAATTATTATAAGTAAAATATTGACTTCCGTTTGGATACTTGATATCAACACTATTCTCAGGTGTTTGACTCCAATCTTTTAGAAATTGTGGCATCGTTTTATATTGATTACTATCTGGTCTTACATCGACAGAAATAATTAACGCCATTGCTTCAAACTTATCATTCTCAATTCTACTATTTATAAATTGAATATTCTCATTGATTTTTCCTAAATCCTTTTTTAAATTTTGAGCAATTTTTCGCTTATTAGACTCTAATCTATCAAATACAGTTCTTATAAATCCTTTATCTTCCTGCAAAAGATCAAATTCATTGGGAAATATATTCTTTAAAGTGATTAGAGCAAATAGCTTATTGCTATCTAAATCAATCTGCCCTAATGGTATAATTTTGGAATACACAATGTATTCATTAACTATATTTTTAAGAAGTCTCATATCATCTACATATAAAGAAATATCCGCTAATACGCTCCTATCTGGTGCATTTTCAACAGCTTTAAAAAGTTCAATAAGCTCATTTTCTGATGTCTTTGAATCCACAATAGGAACAATAGGTAGAATAAAGTCAAAGAATTTAGTTCTGTTTTTAGAGAAAAACAGACTGTCTTTGAGCATGTATATAAACCGCACAGGCTTCTTATCTCCACTTATTTTTACATAGTGATTTAAGAGAAAATTTAGTTCTCGCAACTTCGTATAAATAGATGTGTTGTTATATCTATCTAAATCTTCAAAAACAACGATTTTTGTACCAGAGCTTTTTAGTAAATAAACTAACTCCTTTATATCTCTATCTAATACTGACTCATCACTCTTATCATCATTTACATTTGCTTCCGCACCTTTGAATGTTATTTTAGAAATTCTAAACTTATTCTCTTTATAGAATATATACAAATAATGAAACAATGGCACAAACAACAATAGCGAACATAAAAATATTAAAAATGTCCCATCGAAATTTTCATTCAACTTATTAACAAAAGGTAAAAAAGTATCTCTCGTTATCCAAAGAAGTATTGAACATATTATTGATAGAAATGCCAAAGACTGTAAGCATATATTCGGAATGCTTTTATTTGATTTAAAACCATATTTACTAAGTGGTATTTTCTCTGATTCTATCTGAGATAGTATCTGATTAATGAGCTGTCTCTCCACTCTATTGTCATCATCTATATTCACCGTTCTTTGATTTTCATTTCCGAGCTTATCTTTAGCACCATCAGCTTCTGAAGTGGCAAGCTTAGTCATTGATACTTCTTTTAGACTATCGTCATCATTAATATTATTTTTATATTTGCCCAAAGAAACAGTAATTACATTATTTAATCCCTTTTGACGGACATAAGTGTTCCATACGGTACTTTTCCCTGCACCATATATACCAGTAATAGCGATATTTTTTATATCGCTATTACCAAAAGCATAATCAAGTGCTTCCGTATATATTTGCTTATTTTCATTTAGCACTTCCGGAGTAAGAGCATTAAACTTATTTTTTTCATTTCCCATAAATTACACCGTCTCCATCCATGTGTTAATTGCCTTCTCAAATTCTTCCATTCTATTATCATTGTTAAAGAACGGAAAACCAATTATTTTGTAATCATCAGCAAATAATCCTTTAACTGAATGTTCCTTTTCAATCTGCATTGAAAAAGCTTCTTTCCAAGCATCATTTTCCAAGAGCTGATTGCCTTTAGGCTCAACATATCCCTGATAAGTGAGACTGCCTTCGCTTCTTTGCTTTCTTACAAATAGCAAAAAGTCAGGTTCAAATCGTTCTCCTGCTTCAAAAGAATATATAGCCAATTCAGGAATTCTTTCATTCCTAACAACATAGTATTCCAAATTCTTCTCCTTCAGCTTTGGCTCTATATTTGTTTTGAAATACTTTACAAAAAGCTTTTCTTCGCTCGTTCCGTAGTTGTCATTAAATACATACCAACTCTCATTTGTTAAGTCTAATCTATATTCTTCATTTGAGCAGTTGTTTTGAGAATTTCCTTTTCCACCATTTCCTTCAATTGCCCCTAAGCTGATTTTCTTGTCTTTCAAAATCACTTTAAGCTGCTTAGGTTCAAATTCTTTAGAGCCGACATATTCAGGCTTGATAGCCATAACATGCGATGCAACTTTTACTAAAGCGTGCTTTATAGCTGAAAATAAAATCTTTCCATTGATCTCATCTTGAGAATATGTTATTTCCACATTAGAGTTTCCGAGAAACTCATCTGAAGTTAAAAACTCCCTCATTGATTTTAGAGATGGATATTTTTCTTTAAGTATGTCAAAACGAAGCTCCTCAAAGCATTCTATAGCCCCAAGCAAAATATTATAATCTATATCCTTGAATTTAATACTCTTCAGATTTGTCTTAATGGTACTTGTGTTTGCAGTATCATCGCCTATAAGATTTACAATATTACCTTTGCCAGAAAGAGCCGTGTAGTAATATGTTTTCGTTCTCATACTCGGTTCAAGAGAATGCACTTCATCTCGTCTCTTCAGCAATCTTTTGTTAGAAAACACAAAGCTCTTCTTATAAAAATCACTGTCCTTAAACTCATCTTTAAGTCTGTATTCCAAAATGATTGGATCAGGTGCCTGCAATCCTGTTTCTATAAGGGCATTCTTCAATTCTGATATATATCTTGAGTCGTTTTTACTGTGAAAATACATTGTTTCCAAAATACGATTAGGATTCGATATATCGCCATCAAATTTTCTTTTAAAATTAAGTTCCTCATCATCTACAACGAATGGGCAATATCTCGCACCTCTTCCGATAAGTTGTGCTTCTTTGATTGTGTAGTTTCCTATCTTTCCACCTGATTTACTTTGTCTTGTATCATACAGACGGACTATATCAAAGAGGTTGAGTACATCCCATCCTTCGTTTAACATATCTACCGCAAAGATAAGTCTAATCGGATTATCAAGATCTTCCAGAGAATTGACTAACAACTGATTTTCCTTGTTATTATCCGAAGAGCCATTCATTATTATCGAAGTATTTTCAGTAAATGAGGTCTTAATTGACTGCCCCAAAAGTTCCAGAGTATCGTCCTTTTCTTTGAAATAATTTATCGCTTCCGTCAATTTTTCAATTCCAACTAATTCTAAGTTCTGAATTTCGTAACTCGTAAGCTCCTTTACTTTCTTAAAAAATTCATCATAGAAACTTTTTGACTCATCTATTTTTTGTGATTTAAGCATAACCACAGGCTTAATATTGAGTTTTAAGTCAGCAAACAAAAACCTCCTGTACTCACTCATTACGAGAGCCATAAGCGTTCTTTCCCACAAGTCAGTATCTGTTGCAAAATTCTGAAAGTCTTTTGTATATCCGCTCGCTCTAAAAGAAATAAGCGGATAGTTAAAGATAATTTTGTCTTTATACTTTTGTAACACATTTGCATCTTTTAAATCACAAGTTGCCGTGAACTCAAGCATAATGCTATCCCTATTTCTTGATAAAGCATTCGTAACAGAGTATTCCCAACTTTTAGCGGCTTCCTCTTCGTCCTTAGTCGGTTTCTTAGTTAGTGAATTGATATGATGACTTTCATCAGAAATAAAGACCACTTTATTATTATCAAAGTCATCATATGTCAGTGAATTTTCTTTCGCTTCAAATAAATCCATATGAAGTTTTTGCGTAGTAGTAAACAATATTTCGATGTCATCATCTAAGACATTACCGCTAAAGTTTTCTACCCTTTTTATCTTGACCTTTTTCCCTAAGTACTCTACAACATCATTGAATAGATACTTATTTGAAAGCGGATTAATAAAATTATCAATCGTCTTTTCAAGAACATTGGTCTGATTTACGAAGAATAAAAACTTTCTATACCCTTTTGTATACAAGTATAATATCAAACCTGCCATAATGACAGTTTTACCGCTACCTGTCGCCATATGAAAAAGAATATGGACTTGCTTATTCTTTCTTAATCCATCATTGTCAAAATACAAGGCGAAATTTGTAAAAGCATCAATTTGATACTCTCTTAGAGAAATTCTCTTTGAGAGTCCACTTTTGATAATTTCAGGAAAATCAATATCTATTCCTACTTCTTTAGCGACATCTAATTTTTCGTATAAAAACTGTTCCGCCATACTAGACCTCCGCATAGAAAGATTTCGTAAATACCTTATCCGACTCACTTATAGCATAGTTTTCATCATCCATATCCGAGTAATTTACATAAAGTTTATTCTTATCAACTAAGCTACTAAGAGCCTTTTTCTTTTCTTGAAATTCAAGTGAATTAAATTCTTCATCAGCTTTCTTAAGCTCTTCTCTTGTAATATATGGAATTATACGCTCATCGGCATAGATTTCATTCTTTATTTCATTGATTGTTTTTTCTGAAGCTGCTTGAATTTTTTCAATGAGTGTACTTGCATTTTCAAGAATCTCGCAGTAAACAAATGAGCCTCCACCTTTCCAATCTAAAGCTTTTGATATTCCACTTTGGTCACCATCTATTACTTTTTTTATTCGCTCCACTGTAATATCTTCAATATAATCCATTTGCTCTACACCTATATATCTACGTCCCATTTTATGAGCAACAGCACAGGTAGTTCCAGAACCAACATGATAATCTAATATAATATCATCTTTATTTGTAAATGCGCCAACAATTCTAGCTATTAATTTTTCTGGTTTTTGAGATAAAAAATCTACTCTCTCGGGGTCTTTTTGCTGAAGGATAGGTAAATCCCATACATCATCAGGTGGCATAATGTCATCTTCATAATATTTATACTCTTTTCCAGATGATTTTATTGAAAAGTATATTCTTCCATCTGAATCAATGTTTTTTTTCATATTATTTTTTTTTTCAGTTCCACGTTTTTCCCCCACCATCATATTATTAGGGAAAAATACATTACTTTCTGATTTAGAATAACTAAAAATAGTATCATGTTTTTTGGCAAAAGAATTTTTATAATCACCACCAGATGAATAATGCCAAATAATTTCATTATTAAAATATTTCTCCCCAAAAATATCATCCATTAAAATTTTCAGATAATGCGCTTGGTGCCAATCAACTTGAACTAGTATATTGCCTTTTTCATCTAATAGTTTTTTTGCAAGTTCTAACCTATTTTTCATGAATGTTAACCAAGAACTCCTCGAGAATTTATCATTATATTTAAAACTGTCTTTATCGGTATTAAAAGGTGGATCAATATAGATACACTTAATTTTACCCTCATATCTTTTTAGTAAGCTTGAAAGCACAATCAGGTTATTCCCTTTGATGATTAAGTTATCTCCTTCATTAAATGTGATATTCTCTTCAATACCATTTTTTTGTATCTCTTTGCATTTGTAAAAACTTTCGGAGCAAGCATTTTGCTAATTTCATCGCTTGCAATAGTCTCGTTGTAGAAAATCTCTTTACGCTTCTGATCTTCCTTATCCTGACCACCTTCAAGTACACAATCTTTATACGGAAAGTCTAATACCACATCATTCGACTTAGAGATAAAGTCTCCATTATGTGTTAATCCTATTTTATTTGTATATCTCGTATATGAGTCTGGCAAAAATTCTTTAGACTCAATAAACCAAGCAAACTTCTGTTTATCGAAAATAAGAGTTCCGTTTACATCCTCAAAAAATCTTTCTTTAATTTTTTCATTTGATAAAAGTAAAAATAACAATTCTTTATCCATTGTCATTACATCGCTATAAATCACCGCCTTGAGCAATTTACCATCATCAGAAATATATTTTGAATTTGTCTTTAATATTTCCTCGACTATTTCAAAAATGTTTTTATTCATTTATTTATCCTCCAAGCTATTTTTTTCAATACAGATTAAATCCCCAATATCTGTTCCAAGTTCTTCGCAAATTTTTCCGATAATCGTAAGCGATACGGCATCTCCTCTGACCATTTTTGAAATTGTAGTAGGCGATACCCCTGTTTTATCAATCAGGTCTTTTTTCTTCATGTTCTTATCTATTAGAGTCTTCCAAAGCCCATTGTAGTTAAATTTCATTTTTCTTTTTCCTCACTCCATATATGTGGATTTTTTATTCATTATATTATAACATATTCTCCGCAATATTACTATTCCATAAAAAGAGCTTTTCATACCGCTCTAATCCAAGTGATATTTCTCCACTATTGATTTATTGATTTTGTATGCGTCCTCTGAATCTTCATCCCAGCATTCACTACCAATGGCTTTCATTATCCTTAACAGCTCATATATCTTCTGTCTTGAAAATGGCTGTTTATTGTTTTTAAAGCCGCGATATGTAGAATAACTTATACCTGCTCTTTTACAGATAACTCGCATATTAAAATTCTCTGACTGAACAATAAGCAATTCTTCTAAGGTAGAGTCATCACTATCTGTTTTACCCTTATAAGAAAAGTTCCACGCTAATCCTCTAAAATTAGCCTTTGTTTCATACTTAGAATAATCGGAATAATCAAGTTTCCCTTTATTTATCAATTCAGTCCATTCTTTATCACTAATCTCTATTTCTCTCGCGGTAAGTTCGCAGTATTCATCATCTGCAAGGTCATCTTTATGTTTCCTATAAAAGCGATATGCCTCTGTAATACTTGCGGTTATAAATGAAGGGGCTTCTCCGTCAACTGATATAATCGGATTCATATCACCAGGGAAGTCATTTTCTTCGTCCCAGCTAACTATTTCACTAAATTCATGTCGGCATTTCGCATCCTATAGCCGGAAAGCAAGGCAAAAGGTTCGGTTTATTATGATGGATATGTCTCCGCAATGTAGGCTCGTCATGGAAACCCTATTTCCTCAGGCCCATATTGTGTGTGACCGTTACCATGTTTGCCGTTTAGTGGATTGGGCGGTAGAACGAGTTAGAAAACGTGAACAAAAGAAGCCGGTACGCTATTCAGTCATGCTAAAGAACAACAAGAGAATCCTCATGAAACACCCCGGTAGATTAACGGATGCTGAGCTTATTAAGTTAGAAGAGATTTTACGGGGTTCCGAGGACTTAAGAAAAGCATACCCATTAAAACAAGAGTTCATTCATATTTTCGAAAGACAGGGTAAAGAATGAATTACGTATCATTCAGAGCCGTGGTTAAAGAGTGTAAAGACAGCTCAATTAACGGAATTCAGAAACTTTTCCACATCCTTTGTTTCATGGAAAGGCCAGATAACCAATGCGTTCTTACTACCTTTTCAAACGGCTATACGGAGGGATGCCATAACAAGATCAAAGTATTGAAACGAATAAGTTACGGTCTTAGACACTTTGGTCGCTTTCGAACTCGGATCCTATTGTTGAGCAAAAAGAACGGCACCGAACACAATGGTATTCGGTGCCAAAAAAAGCTTGTTGGTTGGTTAGACCCCAACATTTGCAAAAGAGCAAAAAAAAGATCCTGAATGACAGGAATCCCGATAAAAAAATGGAGCGGGTGATGGGAATCGAACCCACGTAACCAGCTTGGAAGGCTGGCGCTCTACCATTGAGCTACACCCGCATGACTGTTCTGGTCGGAGCAGCAGGATTCGAACCTGCGACCCCCTGGTCCCAAGCCAGGTGCGCTACCAAACTGCGCTATGCCCCGCCACCAGAAATTATTATACTGAATAATTGTACTTCTTGTCAAATCAACGAATAGTCGGCATATTCCGACCGTTAAATATTTCCAACATTTCCTGCTTCAGTTGACGTCTGATTAACTCTCTGTCTTTCAGCTTCAACTGATCTTCCGTAATATCGAATAGATAATTGTTCAAATCGAATTCACGCAACATCATCTTCGTGTGGAAAATATTCTCCTGATAAACGTTGACAT
>ERZ773074.898-NODE-898-length-11869-cov-6.062891_pt1 | contig 11869 bp, 25 predicted proteins | sample MGYA00580615_ERZ773074 | MGnify/ENA primary metagenome ERZ773074 (study PRJEB29015, sample SAMEA2738126) | human oral metagenome | biome: human oral; feature: human-associated habitat; material: saliva | place: China | collected 2160 ...
TATTTTGAAAATCTGAAAAATAGGTTTCGCTTATAAAACTGTACAAGTTATCAACGGGTCTATTGTACCAATCCTTGTAAACATAGTCCATATTATATATCAATAAAGCTTGTCCATCTTGACTATAGCCCTTGAAAGTTATCGAAAATGCATCTCTATAACCAATAACTTTATCATTCTTTCTGTCATGAAAAGTATTGTGTCGCTTATTGGTAAGCGGCAGACAATTCCATTCTTGAAATTCTAGTTCAGGATATTCGGACACTGGAAAAATATGATGAACCATTTCAGCCGGTTCTGATATTCCATATCTCAAACTTTCCTGACAAAGATAATTATGTTTTCTTAGAATCTTATCCCTGAACTTCTCCCACTTCTTTGTCTTCAAAGAAGGTCTGACAATTTTGTTATACATATAATCCTCCTCACACAAAAAGGACAGACCAAACTGATTGGCTGTCCCTCTCATACTTGAAGCTATGCTATCATAATATTTTATTTTACGTGAGAAAACAAGAGCTTATTTTCTCATCTTTTATTTTTTTAATAGTTCAATTTCACGTTCAACTAGTTCTTTGCGTTTTTGTAATTCTTCTAGTTTTTGGACTTCTAATGCTTTCTTGATAATTTCAAGTTCCTCAATATCCATCCGGAACTTATCAAGCGAATCAACTTTTCTTGCGTACTCTCTGAAATTATTTGCCCAATTCCATTCTTCCCAACCAAAGCTATTATTTAACTCTCGCACTAAATCCTTATACTTATTTCTCAAATCAATATTAACTCGACTCTGATAGAGCATTACAAATGTTGCCATTACTAGGACTGACACGCAAGCCAAGAACATTACCCAATACATCAACTCTCCCATTTATTCCACCTCCTCTATTTCAATCCCTTCACAATCAAACACCCATCCAAACCCAGCTTCTTCAAGCTGTTCTTTTGTATGTTCTGTACGAAATTTTTTATCTAGCTTTATTGACGATAACACCCAAGCGTGTTGAAATAAAATAAAGTTTAAGTAATTAAAATCACCACTTTCCATCCCTTTGAATCTTACATAATACCGTTTTTCTTTCTTGACCTCGTAGCCGTCAAGCCATGCACGGGCTACTAAGTCAAACGGCTTTTCTTGCAAAAACCAGTTACCGACTTTTTCATTCGTAAAATCAAAATCGAATAAATCAGACACATCTTTACAATGTTTTTTTCCTTCCTCAATCCAATCCGCCACAAACTGAGGAATTGTTACTTTCCGTGGTTCGTCTAGCAACTTAATCAATTCCATCGCTCAGAATACTGTATCTTCATAAGTGTTTTCAAATCCAACACCGTTCCCGAAATCAATCCATATATCAGTGGTTATCTCTTGGGTCTTTGGATTGTATACAAGAACTTCCTCGTCAATTTCTGGAGTTTTACCTTCCCAAACATAATCAAAACCATCCCCAAATATTTCTTTATCGTCTTCATAGATATCTCTGGTTGTCAATTTATTCCATTCATAAAGTGCCACAGTTATGTCTGATGTCCTTTTTGCAGTAGCCATTTTTTACCCTCACTTTCACATATCTTATATTTTGTTAAGCTCGCATTGTTTCTGAAATCCTTTTAGAATATGACTTCCATTCGTTTCTCTTTTTCTAGCTTATGCTTAACTCATTATGTTAATGTCAAAAATATAAAAATTAAATAACAAAGTTTCTCAAGGCGTCATCCAGTTCAGCTTGCTCAATTCCAATATATCTCAGCGTTATTGCTGGAGACGAATGATTGAACATCTTCTGTAATGTGCCTACATCCTTTGTCTTGTTATAGTATTTATATCCAAACGTTTTGCGCATTGTATGTGTTCCCACATTGTCAATGCCTAATTCTTCAGCAGCTTCATGAATGATCTGGTAGGCCCGTTCACGAGTGATGGCCTTATTTCCTCCTTGCCTGCTCTTGAATAGAAAATGATGGAATGGCTTCCCTTCGACATACTTCCTCATTTCTCGTTTCAGCTCTTTTGTCATTCTACGTGAAATCTGTTTGCCAGTTTTTCTTTCTCGTAGTTTGATGTGCCATCCCTGAACATCTTTGACTTTGAGTGTGAGGATGTCTCCAACCCTCAAGCCTGTATTCAGACCAGTGATAAATAGCATGTAATACATTTCATTCCACTCTCTCAGATAGTCTTTCATAGCTTGAATGTCATCTGTATCTTTAATGGGTGAGACCTCTTCCATACGCTTCCCCCTTTCTATATTAAAATTGATTTTCATAAGGAATTGAGAGTGCAGGAATCGAACCTGCAACAAATTGATTAAAAGTCAATCGCTCTACCATTTGAGCTAACTCCCTAACCACTATTAGGAGACCTCTCATCCATGATGTGATTATCATGAACAAGATTATAGTATTTTATTTTGTGTGAGAATACAATATCTTATATTCTCAATTTAGAGTACACCTTTCATTCTGGCATACGTTTCCAAAATCCCTGCACGCTTTCTGTAAATCGTTGCATTGCTGACAAATTGCTTTTCTGCGATTTCTTCCCAATCAAGATTGGCTTGTCCCCATCTCAAATAGAAGATGTCAAGCTGTTCTCCTGTCAATTGTTTCTTGAAAGATTCAACAGTCTCTTTGAACAGCTCAAGATTCTTCAGAGTCACATCTGTAGCAAATCTCATCACTGTGTTTTCTGTTGGTTTGCTGATTCCAGACTTACCGCCACCAATAAGATCATCACCGTTCTTTTCCATCAATTCTGCTTTGCGTGTCCAGATTGCCCTGTCAATTCCACGAAAATTGAATAATTCTTGATCAAGGTTAAACAATTCTCTGTTGTTTAATTTTTTCATTCAGTAACCTTTCTTTGATAGATTTCTACTATCCCTTTTCCTTTTAGTCTCTCACAATGAGCAAGTGTTTCATGTCTTGTCTCAAATTCAGCTTCAGTGTATTCAGCCAAATGTTTAGGATCAATCCAACTTGAATGACCGTGATATCTTCTTACAACATACATCTTCATTTCTTTCTCCTGCTTTTGAAAGCTATCACACTAGCCCAGATCATGCCAGATAGCCAGACCAGTGCGAGTAGTAAATAGATAAAGTTTTGTAAGTCCATTAGTCCACCTTATTTCGTTAGATAAGCATTGATTGCTCCTGTTATTCGATTGCTTGTAGCCACCATCTTCAAACATTCATTATCCGCTGTGTAATGTATTGTCATTTCTTCTTCCCATTGGTTCTTGGTATATGGGTATCTGTTTGGTCGTTTCATTCTGCTACCTCCAACAATTCCGGGTTTTCCAGCGAATTTCCGACAATTTCAAACTTATAATAAGAGAGATATAGCGGTTGCCATTCTGCCGTTCTATTTTTTAGTTCATCTACAAACTCGTAGATAAAACAAGCGTAAGAACCATGCCATTTAACAATAACTTTTCTGCCATTATAATCAAGGATGTCTTTTTCAAAGATCTCTTCGCCATTCTTATCTTTGAGGCCCGTTGATTGCATGAGTTCAATATCGTCAAAACTTATAAAATTTGTTTCACCAAATCCCCAATGTTCACCAACTATCCCTCTTTTTTTAAAATCTATCAAAAAAACATCTAGCATTAGTTTTAATTCTTCATCCCACGCTCTAAACTTTGGTATCATTCTTCCACCTCCTCGCTATCGTATGGCAAATCTCCATTTGATAAATATTTAGATTCGATCATCAAGAAATCATTTACACATTCCTGACTGCAAAAACAATTTTCGACATCATTGAATAACGCAAGGATAACATGATTTTCTTGCACTGAAAGAAATTCGTCTTCGATTTCTTTACAGCAGTTTGAACATTCATAGCTCATTCTTCCACTTGGTCAGGCATGCATACATCTATTGAGTGGGACAGCGTATGACCTAGTTTTTTCTGTTCTGTGATAAATTCATCTATACGCTGCGGGATTGTGACTTTCTCACGCTCCAAAGCACCCTCAAGCTTGCCTTGCTTATACCCTTCATGATATTTATGCAACCCATAACTGCTTCCCAGCTCATTTAAAATTCCATTGACCCATACTGCTTGAGTGGCAAGATCAAAGTATTTAATTCGTTTGATAACATCTTTTAGTTTTATTTCATCCTTCTTGACAATTTGATCTGCACTTATAACACATTCACTCGGTATTTCTACCCTTTCGCCACCATCAAGCCTTACAGCTATTTGTAGCGACTCAACTGTTGACCTAACGAACCCGTCATACGTTCCGTACAATACAACTCTAGTCCAATCTTCCATGTTTTTTCTCCTGTTTTTAAAATCCTTAGAATGGTAAACCGTCTTCTGTGATGTCCATTGGGCTTGTATAGCTTGGAGGCATCTGCTCAGTCATGCTATTTTGATTTGCAGTATTATCACGCTTTTCCAAAACTTGGAAATTTTCTGCGACAACTTCAGTCACATATACACGTTTACCATCGTTATTCTCATAGTTTCTTGTTTGGATTCGTCCAGTGATTCCTACAAGCATTCCTTTCCTTGTCCAATTGCAGAATCGTTCTGCTTGTTCTCGCCACATCACACAGTTGATGAAATCTGCATCATATTCATCATTTGCATTTTTGAAATTTCGATTACATGCAATATTGAATTGAGCGGTTGCAATGTTGCTTGGTGTGTAGCGTAGTTCTGCATCTCTGGTCAATCGACCAATAAGAGTCACATTGTTGATCATTATTATCCTCCGACATTATTCATTTCAGCAGCTTCCTTGACTGCTTCTGCTTTCTTGCGTTCCTGCATTTGATATTCTTGATTTAATTTATTCAAGATGACATCTTGTGCAGTGTTCTGTTCCGCCATTCTTTGAATGCTCAATTCATGCTCCTGAATCGTCCATTCCATATCTTTGATCTTGTTTTCTTGATCTACTAATCTAGAATTGAGATTGATAGCAATGACTAGTGAAACAACAGCCAATGAAATCAAGTTGATAATTAGCCAATTAATCTTACTTTTCATATTCAATGACCCTTTCTATTCTGTATTGGCCAGCTTCTCTTCCTTGCTCATTCAAGTGTATATAATACTTGAGCATTGACACATCTTTGCCAGTGATCTTGCTTAATTCTTTGAGTGGAGCTGTACAGATGTATTTCCCTTGATCGTATAATCTATAATCTGTTAATTCTTCTGGATCTCCCATCAATGTCTTCTCATCAATGTTGAAGAATTTGCACAATTCTTGAACATGAGCTGGTTTTATATTTTTGTTCGTGATCCATTGCTGAATTGTATTTTGATTTCTATTCAGCTTTCTTGATAGCTCTTTCCTTGTTAGTCCTTTTCCTAAAATCAATAATTGCAATTGTTGACGGAAATGATCCATCTGATTTTTTGTGTAATCTCTCATGTTGTCACTCCTTTTTTGTGAAGGCAACTTGTTCATGGTTGTTTTTTAAATCTTCAATGAGCCATTCCAGATATTTCTTAGCTTTATCTAAATCTTCAAGACCATTCTTCTTTTGGAAGCGGCAAAGATATTTGATGGCATTGCCCCAATAGAAGCCCTGAACTCCTTTCAGGTTTCCTGCAAAGTTCCGGATGACATCAATGGATTCTAGACCATATTCACCACAATAATGATTTGGCTTATTCACTGAATCATTCATCTCTTCTAAAATTTGTTCAAATGACCGTTCTTTCATTTCAATCTTTCCTCCTTAATCCAGATACCATCTACCAGTCTTCCTTTGCGGTCCTTAATTTCTTCATAGGCTTTGTTTAAGCATTCCACAAAATCATAGTTAAGAATTTGAGAGATTCGCATCAACTCATGTACTACACTTTTAAGTTGATAGCCTTGACGGTTGAAATATGACACCAAAGCTTGATCCAACAGCAATACAAAGTAATCTTCTGTCTTTGCAGCTTTTAAGAAACTGAATTTTTCTTGTTCTGGAAAGATTTCTTTTGTGTTGATACCAAGTTGAAGAGTCAACCCAATCAATACAACAGTGATGTCTCCAATGCTGTCTTTGGCCACTTCCTCATCTTTTTCAGCAATTCCTCTTGATAGCTCCCCAATTTCTTCATAGAGCTTCAGGAATTGCTTATTGGGTTCTTGAGTGTGTAAGTTGCGGTCATAGAACCATTTTTGAACTTTTGAAATTAGATCCTTTAATTTGTTATTTTCCATTCGTTAATACCTCCGACTTTCCATAGTTTCAGGAAATTTGTAAATGTGTTTGCTTGCTTCCTTAAAGATTCGGTCAGCAAGTGCTTGATTGTAGATTTTTTTGATGTCATTGCTTGACAAGTTAGTGTTGAAGAATGTTGTTTGCCTGTTGTCTAAAATTTTAAACAGCACTCTTTGTCTCCATTCATTCGCTTCTTTTAGATTGGCGCTCATGCTACTTTCTTTCCCCAAATCGTCCAAAAAGAGAAAATCAACTTTACTGAGCAGATCCACAGCGTAGCTCTCTGTGAAGTCTCCTCGACCATTGAAGCTTTCTTCAATCTTATTGAAGAGAGCTGATGTTGAGATGAAGATCACGCTTTTTGGATTCTCGCATTCTTTTGATTTCTCATTCAATGCTTTTGCTAATCCAATAGAAAGATGGCTTTTCCCAATGCCAGGCGGTCCACTTAGGATTACATTCCCTTTCTCAAATTTCAGATAATCTCTCAGCATCCGTTTCATGAAGTTCAGAGCTTGCTCATTAGTTGAATTGTCTGCTGTATAATTCTCTAATGTCTTATCTCTCAGTTCTTGAGAATAGATGCTTTCTCTCTCAAATACTTTGTAAGTGTGAGACAACAGAGCCTGAATTTTCGCTTCCTGTCTCAAGAGAGATTCCATCTTCAAGATTTCCTCTTTTTCACATTCAGGACAAATCTCAATGATTTGTTCTGATCCACTGATCTTCACTTTTGCATGCTGGATTTGACAGCCATGTTTTTCACAAGATGTAATCTCTTCATTCATTAGAATCCCAACCTTTCATCTTGCTTTTGAAGATTCTGTTGTTTTGGCATCTGTTGATTCCGGTATTTTTCAAACTTGCTAGCATTGAAGAGGGTGTCTGGTGTTAAGTATTTAGACATTTTTGTATTGTCCTTCCATTCGTTTGTCTTAACATCAATCACATATTTGAAGTCTTCAATTGTGTAGTTCTCACTCAATCTTCCGTTGATTAGTCTTTGAGTTGACTTACTGGTTGGTTTAAAATGTGAACCAGTTTTCTCATTCAGATATTTGATAATTTCTTCATAGATATCTGATTGGGGCTTTTGCCCCTTATCTATATCTATATCTATATCTATATCTATATCTCCGTTGCCTTTTGTTGCAGTGGTGTTGCATTGCAACAGTTTTTGTGTTTCCCGATGTTTGCGAGATCTACGGGTGCTTGCTGTTTCACTGCCTACCATCTCAGGAACTTGTTCAAGATTGAACTGGTAATTGTCTGATGTTGTCAACAGTTTTTTCTTAGTCAAGAACATCAATGTCAATCTGATTGCTTCAGGATCTTCATCAATGATGAGTGATAATTCTTCAGCTAGATCTTCAGCTAATCCTTCAAAATACAATTTTCCTTGTTCAGCTAGACTTGCAAGCATCATCTTCAAATAGATGATTGTGATCTCTTCTCCTCCGGGAAGTTTCCGCATTAGCTTCATTTCCTTGGAGTTGAAAAAGTCATCTTTTAGTTGTAACCAGTAATATCTACGGTTTTCAGTTACCATTCATCAGGCCTCCTTGTTTGCAAATTTTGCGTATTCTTTGAGGAAGTATAGCTGGACAGTTCCAAGACTCCCATGCCTGTTTTTCTCAAGGATGAGTTCTGTCACATTGTCTGGCTCTTCTTGTTCATCTCGCTTGTAGTAAGCTTCTCTGTACAAGAAAGCTACTATGTCAGCATCCTGCTCAATTGATCCAGATTCCCTCAAGTCTGAAAGTATAGGTCTCTTATCATTCCGTTGATCAACTCCACGAGATAACTGACTGAGAGCGATGACAGGGACTTTCAATTCTTTGGCTATGATCTTCAATTGTCTTGAAATTTCAGAGACTTCCTGTTGTCTATTCTCTCTTCCTCTTCCTTCGATTAGTTGAAGATAGTCAATCACAATCAACCCCAACCCGCCATTTTCTTGAGCCAGTCTTTTGGCCTTTGATCTAATTTCTGAAATTCTGATTCCTGCTGTATCATCAATGAAGATCTTTCCTCTTGCTAGTCGTTCCTGTGCTGAAATCATTCTGCGCCATTCGCTCTCAGAGAGATTCCCTGTTCTGACATGATACGATGGAATCAAGCCTTCTGCTGATAGCATACGCTCAACCAAGCTTTCTGCTCCCATTTCCAATGAAAAGATTGCTACTGCTTTATCTGAACTTTTGGCCACGTTCTGAGCGATGTTCAGGGCAAATGCTGTCTTCCCCATTGCAGGCCTTGCAGCGATAATGATCAAGTTATCTTCATGAAGGCCTGTTGTGATTTGGTCAAAATCAGTGAAGCCTGTTGAGGTTCCTGTCACATCGCCAACCTTCTGAGATCGTTCATCTAGAATAGACTGTGTTGAATCAATCACATCAATGATGGGCCTGAATCCTTTTTTCTGCTCGCTTGAAATTGTTGACAAATTTTGCTCAGTCTGAGATAAGATCTCATTTAAGTCTTTCTGGCCATCGTAAACATTTGAAATGCTCTGGCTCAGGTCTTCGATGACTTTTCTTGCTCTGGATTTCTCAGCTACAACTTTTGAATAATGTTCAATGTGGGCGCTTGTAGGCACTGAATTGATCAGACTTGCCAGAAATGCCATTCCTCCAACCTGTTCAAACTGTCCAATAGAATCAAGGGCAGATTTAACAGATACGGGATCAATTGGATCTCCTTTGTCTGCTAGATCCTGCATGATGTTGAAGAGCATCCCATGAGATAACTTGAAGAAACTATCCTTTGTCAAATATTCGGAAGCAATGTGAATCTTATCAGGATCAAGGAAAATTGAACCTAACACAGCTTGTTCAGCTAGAAGATCATGAGGCAGTACATTCATATTTTCTGCCATTTAATAACTCCTATCTGTGATAACCGAAGCGCATTGCTTCCCGTGCTTCTTGGATGCGTTGCTGTTCTTGAATCATTTTTTTTAGTTCACGTTTTGACTCTTTGCATCGTTCACTGATTGCGCTGATAATAATCATTTGAAGCAAGATCACCATGATCAACAAAGCAATAATAATTTCTAGTAACATTTTTAATTCCTCCAGTATTCGTTCAAGTTGACAGCCATGATTGCTGCCAGATTCTTTTGTTCTGTCAAGATTTGGCGCTTGTAGGGTGCCAATCCCTCATTCCGTTCTTCATCATTTTTAGGAAGGTAATACCCATTGGGTTTTTGCTTCTTTGCAACTATGGGATGTCCAAAATTTACACGCAAGCTTTCAATGATATTTTCTATCGTTCTCTTGCCACAATGAAATTTTTGTCTGAGCTGAACTGCTGTAACTGGCATTTCGTTTGTTGCGTATTTTTTGATGTAGTTAAGGATATTTGCTTCTGTGGCTGTCATATCTCTAGATATTGCCATGTGCGTCCTCCTTGTGTTATAATTGTTTTAGTAATTTTGTTAAGCGCCTGATCTTTCGGGTGCTTTTTATTTTTGCATTGACCGACAAAACCGCTGAACATCTTCCAGATTGTAAAGGTATTTCCCACCTTTTCCAGATTGCTGGAACTGAAATTTTCCTTGGTCTCTCCATTCCTCAAGTTTTGTTCTTCCCCAGCCAGTGGATGCTTGAAGTTCTTTGATGGAGACCCATGTTGTTTGTCTTGATGTTCTTTTCTTAGCTTCATCTAATGCTTTGATATTTAATTGAACCAGCTCTTCAAATAGTTTATCTTTGAACTCTGGACCAAATAATTCCAATACCATCTATCTTTCCTCGAATTTTTCCCATGATTCAGAAATTCGCAATTTCTTATTTATGCGCAATTTCAAATCATCACTGCCTTTTCCATTCTTGAACATCTGTGTGATCATTGCTGGGCTAACCCCGACCACGGTTGCAAGATCAGAACGAGTCCATCCACGTTTGTGGAGTTCTTCTTCTACAAGCTCAATCCATTTACGATGTTGTTGGCTCATGTTTTTTCCTCCTTTATTTTCAATAGAGTTAAAGAGTTAGTAAATTGTTTTAAAAACGCTTGACAATTTTAATGTATAGTATTAAAATGAAAGCATAATTAAAAACCTTGATAAAACGTTATATCTATCAATTTTCTTGCTCGCCAAAGCTATTTTATTTTTAGGTAAGTTTTAACTCTGTTTTTTACTAACTCATTAACTTACAAAAACTATTTTAATACTCCGCATTAACTTTGTCAAGTGTTTTAATGTGAAATATTAAATATTTTTTGTCATATTCTCAGAAAGGTTGAAAAATCAATGTTTCAGACATTTGACAGAATTAAAGAACTTGCCCAAAAGCAAGGGCTTTCAATAAATTTATTGGAAGAAAAACTAGGTTATAGTAGGAATACTATTTATAATCTAAAAAATTCCAAACCGTCTACTGAACGAATTTCAGAAATCGCAGATTACTTCAATGTGTCCACCGACTACCTCTTGGGACGCACGGAAAATCCTAACATTGCGAAAGATGGTGATGCTTCTGCACCATTAGATCTCAGAGATATTGCTGCGCAATCAATGTTATTTGACGGAAAACCATTGACGGAAGATGACATAGATTTCATTACAGCAGTTCTGGAGGCGCACTTGAAAAATAAATAGAGGTATACTATATGACAGTACAAGAGCTTTGTGCCAAAGAAGGTGTGAATCTCTGCTACTTTGATGGAAGCAATTGGCACAGCCCCGGCTTCTTCAATCCTGCTTTGAATGTTCTAGCGCTGGACTTTAATTTGTCAGTAGAAGATCAAAAACAAGTAGCTCTTCACGAGTTAGGACATAAGGAACACACTCCAGTTCAATATGAGTTGAATAGAGAGCTTTGCGAATTACAGGCTGATAGAAGCATGATTCATCATTTACTTGAAGAAGAGCTGAAGTTGATGGATGATGTAAGAGATTTCAACTATCTGCATTTCATGGAGAAGTACAGTCTGAAGACCATTGCAAGTGAAACGATGGTCAAAGACGAGTTTAATTCACTAATTAGTTAAATAGGAGGATCTAATGAAAAAAAGTAAGCCTTTTTATAAAAAAGCTTGGTTTATAATATTTATTTTTTTGGTTGTTATTGGCGGTATAAGCTCTCTAACCAAGCCAAAATCAAAAACCACAAGTAGTGCAGAAAAGTCTACTACTATTAAAAACAACACTTTTCAAATGACGGATAAGCTTGGGGAAGAGTTTGCTGTTTATCTGCGAGAAAATGCGGAAGTCTTGGACAAAGGTGATAAAATCGAATTTGTTACAGGTGGAAATGCTACTGCTGTTTCTGTCCGTGTTGGAGAATCGTGGAGTGCTGAAAGTGCAAGCCGTAAAATCTATCTTGCTAATTCATTTCTTAAACAAAAAAATGAGCTGTTTAAAAAATGGGCGGCAGAAAATAACTATGAAGTTAACCTAAATAAAGATAACCCAGAATTAATAGTTAAAGTTTCTGACGCAGATAAAACAACAATTGCCCAAGAGCATAGTGGCAAGATGAAGATACTTAATAATTAAGTAAGCAAAAAAATCCCCACACTCGCCTTCGCCAAAAATTGAGTGTGAGGATTACAGTGTAAGAAAAGCCATTCAAAAGGTCTTTTTCTTATGCCCATTTTATCAAGAAATGAGGTAAAACGCAATGGAAATAAAGTCTTACAAAAAGAAAAATGGCGATACAGCCTATAAG
>ERZ773074.899-NODE-899-length-11866-cov-7.420371_pt1 | contig 11866 bp, 27 predicted proteins | sample MGYA00580615_ERZ773074 | MGnify/ENA primary metagenome ERZ773074 (study PRJEB29015, sample SAMEA2738126) | human oral metagenome | biome: human oral; feature: human-associated habitat; material: saliva | place: China | collected 2160 ...
TACAGTGCCCGCTAAAAAGTTCTATATTAAAGTTCTACGAGTTTATCGCCTTTTACTTTCACCTTGACAATCTTATTATCTGTAGCTCCCTCGGTAGTCTGTAAAATATTCACTATCAAGGTTGCGTAACCTGCTAAATCTCGCCAACTATCTATGAAGTTCGGATCGCCATTTAATATTCGACCAATCTTGTGAGCTATCATATCTAGTGACTCTTTTTGCGGATCAGACAAGGATTGCCATTTCGCTGAACTCAACATCACATTCTTTATGCTTTGAGCTGTATGAGCGTGGTCTTTATAATCACCATTACTGTTCTTACGCTCGGCTAAAGTCTGCTCTATCTCGTTCATATTTTCATTATACAGTAAGTAATTTTGATGTCAAGGGTTTTATTCGCAACCGTCACAAATAGTCAAACTTGCTGGGTCTAATGGAGCAGATATAGTACCGTTTTTCTTTGCCTCTTCGTCTGCTACTTCTTGAGCTTTCTTCAACGCCGCGTCAATAGCACTTAATTTTTCTTCTAATGTCATGTCGTCATTAATGATTGCGTTGGCGTTCATGTATACCCTTTCATTCAATTATTTAGAATTATAAGTATAACAAGTCTTGACAGTATTATCGTGTGATATCGTAATGAAAAAGGTAGAGGTTGCCGCTAATCTGTTTCCTCATTAATTTGTTAGTCTAACTCCAATATATAGATGAAAATCCAAATCCATATATAGATGCTATGCGACTTCTTTTTTCCAATTTGTGGCTCGGAGTGTAGGCTACGATCCTACGTTACCAGGTTCAAAGCCTGGCGTTCTACCAGCTAAACTAACTCCGATTATGGTAGCAGGAGTTGGGATTGAACCAACGTTCTCTTGCTTATGAGGCAAGCGAGATAACCACTTCTCCATCCTGCTTTATGGTGTCTTCGTCTAGATTCGAACTAGAGCCCTTTGCATTTTCAGTGCAACGCTCTACCAACTGAGCTACAAAGACATATGGCTCCACCAGTTGGGTTCGAACCAACAAACCCCTTCGTTAACAGCGAAGTGCTCTACCTATTGAGCTATGGTGGAATACTTGGCAGGAGAGCAAGGTATTGCACCCTGTTCTGAGGTTTTGGAAACCTCCGTGTTAACTTTTGACACCACTCTCCTATTGTTAAGGTTCTTAAAAACCAGTCCTATTTTTGGGACTGGCTTGCGGATAGTTTTTGTTTTTTCACAACCACTATGAGCAAGACACCCCACGGGATTGGGTCTGATTAAATTGCAAGTTATTTAACCAAGTCTTACTCATAACTTGCATTATATCACAACTGTTTTAAAGTACAAGTAGGTTGGTTTTATTTATTTAGAAGTTCTTGTTTTTTCCTCTTAAAGGCTTCGTAACCTTCAGCATATTTAGATCCTCGTCTATCTGTGGAGTTACTAGAATTTAAAGTTTTCTGATTAGGATTGCTAGTCCAAATGTCTTTTACCTCAGCAATGGTAGATGTACGAATTATATGCCCATTAGGTCTGTCGATAGTTACGAATGGAGTCTTGTTAAGGATACCTTGACGAATAATGTCGCCCTGTTCTTTTGAAACGGTTATTGTTTTACCTGTGATAGTTGTGATTTCTGTTGCTTTCATATTTTCAATTATAATTTGCTATTTAGCAAAAATCAACTACCAACCAGCAATTCCACCAGATTGCTTATCTCGCAGGTTAGTTACCCACGATCCGATTGCGACTCGTTTGCTGTAAATATCCAGAGCTTCTAGTATGCGAGGTTTGAAACCATCATCTGGTAAACTTGGGTAAATATCGATTATGAATTGCAGGTATTTAAGCGAATCTTCTTCTCCTAGCTCCTGTTTAAGTTGATTGATTTTAGTTCTGACATTGTTATGATTTCTTACTGGTAGTTTAAGCGTCTTAATCGTTTCATAGTAGACTTTAGCTACCTCGTCAGTTGATTGTTTCTTAACAATTTCTTTTGATGGTTGAGCTATTTCTGGGGCAGATTCTTCTGTCCCAAATATATTATATTTCTTTTTATTATATTTCTTTTTATTATATATATTTATATATACCCTTGCATCTCCAGTCCTTGTGATGTAAGGCTTGGACGTATAAGGCTTGGATGTATAAGGGTTAGTGTCGTCTTCCTGTTCGTTTTCTTCAGCCTCTTCTAATGCTCTTTCGTATTCTGGTACAGAATATACTGTATACTCAGAATACCAATGACCACGCTCATTTTTCTTTTTCTCTCGTTTCAAATACCCGCTTTCTTCAAGCTCTCTTAAACATGACTCTATACATGACACACCCTCTTTAATCTCGGCAGCAATTCTACTAGCAGAAAAATGCCAACCCTCGGGCTTGCCTTCAATATATGCGAACAGCCCCTTTGCTTGTAATGACACTGTTCCGCTATTCACTAGGTTACAAGGAGTGCACGCAAACCTTATACGACTTTTGTTTAATTTATTCATTTCACCCTCCAGAAAAATGTTTGCTAATTGGTTTTCAACTCGTATACCGAATAAAAATGTCCCTTATTATCCTTTTTCTTACTCCTATGCAACCATCCAGCCGCTTCTAACTCTCTTAAGCCACTCTCTACACTAGTGATTCCATCTTTGTTCATATCTGCTAACACAGAAGCTGATATACGTTCATCTCTATTAAGAAGATAAACTATACATGTATATAGCCCTACTGCTTTAGCTGATAATCCAGCTCTCAATATTTGCTTAGGTATTACTGTAACGTCGTTATCTGTTCCGTTTTCAAATGTATTGTTCATATATTTACCTTTCTAGCTAAGTTATTTTACTCTATATTGCACGCTCTCAATGTCGTTTTCTTTAATAGTCCTAATGTCAAGATAGCCTAATTTAACTAAATTATCTAATGCCTTTTGAGCCTGTTTTTCAGTTAAGCCTGTTAGATCAGTCCATACATCTGAACTATACGAAACATATCCATTTTCTGCCATGCCTGCTTGCTTTATAGTGTTTAAGATTATGGCTTCCGCAAGCCCAATCTCTTTAGCAAGTGCTACATTGTAGGTAACAACCATTCCTGCGTTTAATATTTCTTCTATTGTCATTCCAAGATTTCCCTCCTTGACTTATTACTTGTGTTTTTAATTATAAGCCATTTAGTTAAAAAAATAAACGAAACGGGTTGATTTAATTTTTGTAATTTGTTATTATAAATACATAAAAAGGAGGCAAATTATGCAAAAAAAGTCAGAAAAACAAGTAGTCCTTAAACAGGACGCATTAACCCTAACAACGGGTAAAGAGAATTTTTTCAACCTAGAACAGCTGAAAAAGATTCGTCACACCACATCACCATCAATGATCTATGAACGCCCAGCTAAGGGTGGTGGTACATGGAAATACGTTAAGGCTGCTGATGTTATCGTGGCTTTGAATACTACTTTCGGTGGTTTTTGGGACTTTAGCATCATAACAGATGAGGCTACTGCCTTAGAAATGGCAGTTAAGACGAAATCAGTAGTAGTACGAGGAAGACTAACAATTACCAACCCAAGCACTGGAGTTTCAGTTACGCGTGAACAATACGGTCGTAAAGATGTAATGTTTAAAAAAGGCACAAATGAGCCAGTGGACTTCGGTAACGATATGAAAGCCGCTGCTTCAGATGCTCTTAAAAAGTGTGCATCACAATTCGGACTATTCAACGATATTTATCGCGATAATGAGCTGGTAGAAATTAAAATTGTGGCGAACGAAGAGAAAGAGGAACCTGAAAGTATTATATCTGAAAAGGTTAAAAGAGTTATTGAGCTTAATAAGAAGTAATGAAAATAATCGAAAAGTTAGAACAGGGAACTCCTGAGTGGCTTGAGATTAGAGGTAGGTACTTAACTGGTACAGATGCTTATAACTTCGCAATTAAAAAAACTCCTGTTGAGCAAATTTTGTCAGATAAAACTAACAACTCGTTTACAGGAAATTACTTTACAAGACGTGGACATGAACTAGAGCCAGTCAATAGGTATATCTGGGAACAAGTTAATGGTTTAGAGGTTAGGACTCCAGGATTCATTCGTAGTGATGAATTTAGTATTGCGGGTTACTCACCAGATGGAGTAGTTTATCAAAACAACAAACCTATAGGATTAATTGAGTGCAAATCTTTTAACGAAGCAAGACACCTCAAAAATTACGAGTATGCTGAAACTACAATATTACTTCAAATGGAATGGGGTATGTTTGTAACCGGTCTTCCTTGGTGCGATTTATGTTTGTATAATCCCGATATTTCGGATCCTGATAAGCAATGGTTATGTAAGAGATATAATGCTACTCCAATAATTCAAGAGAAATATGCTAGGTTATGTAGAGAATACGAAAACAACAGAAAAGCAACTATCTATTGGCAAGAGAATCATATACCTTGTGATTATTGATAGCTTTATGTGAATTTTGTTATAATCAGCCTATGAACAGGAATCAAGCAATACTTAAAGCAGTCCAGGTGATAACAATGGTTATCAATGGCGGTAAGGGATCAGGCAACTTCGGGCATGCAGGTCGTCCTGGGAAGCGAGGAGGCTCGGGTACAGGCGGTTCTGACCTATCAGTAAGTGAACAATTGGGTCGTAGGTTTAACACTCGTGTAAAGGCTCAGAAAAAGGCTGATGCCTTAGCATACAAAGACTTTGACTATTATTCTGAAATGACCATTGTTAATCAAGAAGAAAAGCTTATAAACGAGATATTCGTAGACCAGTTTAAAAAACACGGATTAGATATAAATAAAGTGACTGTAAATCAGTTAGATTGGTCAGAGGGAAATGGACCTCGAGATAGTAGAACGGGTGAATTTCTGAGTGAACCAAACCTTCAAAAGAATAAAAATAGACCCGAGCATAAACTACACAGGCAATTAACTCAAGATACTTTACGATCCGCAGGAATCACAGAGCTAACACTATATCGTGGAATTAGAGAGGGTGAACCTGATGCAAGGGGTTACACTTCATTTTCCACCAATAAAGCAGTGGCTGAAACATTTGGTTCAAGGGTTATGACTAAAAAAGTAAAGATAAAGGACGTTGTTGCTCATTATCAAGTCCACTACAAGTCTAATTATCCTTCAGAGCAAGAAGTGATAGTTGATTTACATTAGGGCTTGACATTTAAGACAATTTGCTATATAATACTAATATGAGAGGAGAGAATTATGGATATGAATATGGATATTAAAGAAATTTTAACTAAGCCTGTTGGTGAATTGACGATAGAACAGCAAGAACAAGCTCTTAAGTTTCTTAAGGGTATGTATGCCGACTTATTAAAAATCGTGGATGGGGCAAGTCAGGATGAAAAAGATAAAGCTATCCAAGCCTTAAGTTTTGAAGAGAAAATTGATCTAGTCAAGGAATACCGTAGTGGACGGATCTAATATTACGATCTTAAAGTACCGAATTGACAATCAATATTTCTTCCACGTTTTAGATAAGTTTGATGAACCAGATGAAGTTGAACGCTTAGCTAGAATGATACGATGGAGCAAACGTAAAGCTCGTCAGTGCGAAATAAATAGTCAAGAATACGAGCAGTTGTGGATTAAAACTACTCCCATAGTCTAGATTACCATCCAATACACCAGAAACAATCTGGTGTATTTTATTTGAAAAAGTATTGATTTTTAAGCTTATTCTTTATATAATTAAAATACAATATAAACGAAAGGATGGTATAAAATGCAAGAAGAAGAAATTAAAGAGTTACAAGGTCAACTCATAACTCTTCTGGATGAAGAAAATGCCTTAATGCAAAGTGAGCAATTTAAGGCGTTCATGACTAGAAAAAAGGCTATAGATACACAAATCAGTCAAATAAAAGAACAATTGGAAATCGAGATGCCGAAATATGGAATAAAGAAGTTGTTATCTCCAGAAGAAGAAGGTTTTAAGGCAGGGGATAAATGGTCAATCACTTGTTCAGTTCGTAATACTGTTCGAGTAACAGATCCTAACAATATTCCAGAAGAATATACACGATTAGAAAAGGTTGAAGAAGATTTCGTTGTGGTTGACGATGAATTGTATCAACGCGTACCAGATACTGCGAAATTTAAAACTCACGTAGACACTGGATTAGTTGATAAAGAGCTTCCAGGTATTAAGGTGCAGGAAAGTGTTGCTATTAGTTTTAAGGTAGATGGAAAAACTGTAAAGGTTGATTAAATGACGCTATATAGAATAGAGGGGGAGGATTTACTGTCTTCTTGGACCGAACATTATACAGAATTAGAATTGATAGATAAGTTCTGGGATTATGCCTTACAGGACGAGCTATATGATTCAGATTATTGGTATCAGCAATACCTTAACAATACAGGTGAAGGTTCGAAACTCAGTAAGAAGAATTGGTTGAAACAGGTGTGGACAATAGAACCTCCAGAGTGGTTTAATCTTAGCGAGATTCAAGAAGTCTGGCAGATAGATATTAGTCCTGTAGGAGATTAGAATGAAGGCTTGGGAAATACACTATATAGATTCAGATGGGGTTCAAAGAATGGAAGTTGTGGCTTCTGTTAGAAAACCAAGCCCAGAGCGAGCATTAAAATTAGCCCAGATTGATGATTTAGAAAACATTCAGCTATCTGAAGTCATAATTCAAGAATTAGTCATTTATGGCGAACATGGAAATAGGTACATAGCAACTTTGGAGGAAGTATGATAAAGATTAAACGAGAAGATCTCATAAACTACATTAAAGACAATATCGACACAAGTCTAGATTTTATTGATGTTGAACTTAACCTGGATACTAGAGATGAAAGACTAGATGGCACTATTCTAGTATTTCCATACATAGAAACTACTATAAAGATAGACTACGCTATCTTTCTTGAGTACATTACTAAAGGAGAAAAGTCTTGTTAATTGCAATATATACTCTGAATATCTTATAAATATATAGGTTTTTAGTAAAAACTATTGATTTTTACAATCAATTTCCTTATAATTATAAGTATAAAGAAAGGACAAATTATGAGAGTAATAAAGAATGAAGAGGAATTAAAGGAACTTTTCAAAACTGGAGTACGTGTAGGCGAAACCGTTGCTATCAATGTTGGTAGCGACTTAGAAGGCGCCATTGAGGTCTGGGGTGAATTAACGGTAATGCTGGGAGTATGGTGTAAAAACATCACCGTTAAGGCATATCATCATTCTAGGATAAACGCAATGAGCGACACCTCAATCAACGTCATAGCACTCAATGGCTCTATTGTTGATGCAAGGGGCAATACTAAAGTAGAGGCTTATGGAAATACTAAAGTCAAAGTAGGTGGTAACGCTATTGTTGAATACGACGACATCGGTGAACCTACTATCGAAGCATACGGAAACGCTGTAGTTAAGGCACTTCATGGAAGAGTTATGATTGTGGCTTATGGTAAAGCTAAGGTCGAGGCACACGGAGGAGCTTTTGTTAGGGCGTATGGCAATTCTTCTATCGAAGCATATGATGGGGTTATTGTTGATGCAAATGACAGTGCTACTGTTGAGGCATATGATGAGGCTATCGTTAGAGCCCGTTGGGAGGTAAGCGTCAAAACACATAATAAAGTTATTGTTAAATCTTCAAACTGCCATGAGATTGTTTTGGAGGATTTTTCCACAGCTATTATCGGTGAGCATGAAGATTTCGGGCGACCAGAGGTAGTAGTTGCATCAGAAAATGCTAGAGTAATTGAGTATTAAATAAAAGGAGGAAAAGAAATGGAAAAACAAGTAAAGCCTTACTACGAGGACGATTATCAATCATTAGATGAGGTCGACACGGTAGACTTGCTGGAGATGAAAGAGGGTGCATTAAACGATCTGAACGAGAGTGAACGCACAATTCATCGAATTAACCAGATATTAGCCAGCCGTGCAATTTATGCCACGCAATTGGAGCTATTTTAAGGAGAAGGTATGGAACAATATACTACTGATATCGAGAAATACATAACGGAGAATAAAGACAGCGAACTCATTGTAACTTGTAACATTCAGACTTTCAGAGGTCTTGAGTATTTGGCTATCTTTGAAGAACCTGACAATAAAGGAGATTATAAACATTATGTGCATGCAACAGGCAAAAGCTTAGAAGAGGTTATTAGAAAACTAGCGACATACATAAATAGTGACGAAACTTATAACGATAAAAGGTATTTATAGGACTATGAAATACAAGCTTCTAAAAGACACGCCCACAATTAAGGCTGGCACCATTTTCGAAGAGGTTACAAGCGATTTTGACGAACTGAAAGAGCTAGTTAGAATTACACCAATTGGAGCAAAAACCAGCCCTCAGTTCACAATTCAAGATATAGACAACTTCGATGAATGGTTCGAAAAGATGGAAGATAGTATTCATTATCAACCTAGAAATGGTGAAAAAGTTTTCTGCTTAAATGAAGAAGGAGATATCTATAGTTTCACTTTTAACGATCTATTAAGTCATCATAAACGTCTTGCTTTTGGGTTTGTCTATCGCACAATAGAAGAAGCCCAAAAAGCCCGTGAACGTAGATTAGCAGAAGTCAGACTACAACAAACCTCAGACTTTGAGCCAAACTTTAAGAGCAAAAACGGCGGCTGGGCTGTAGGATATAATTATCACCTTAAGGAGTTGGTTTGTGCAGAGGTTGGCTACGTTGACTACGGTGAAATCGTACGCTACGCAACAGAGGAAGAAGCTGAAAAATCTATCAAAGAAAACCGAGAAGATTGGCTAACATATTTTGGAATTAAGGAGGAAAACTGATGGGTGAATTAAGAACAGTTTTTGACGCTATGAAAAAAGAGCGTGAAGAGCTCCGAAAATCTCTTGAACCAAGCCGTGTACAATACGCAAAAGACTTACTCATAGAGGCTAGATATGCTGTAGCCTGGGACAAAAGAGAGAAAGCAATATATATTTACAAGGCAAACGATAGAAAGAATCATATTGCAAAACTATATCCATACAAAGGTTGGTGGACAGGTAAAGGTATCGGCTCAGGACGTGGTGTTCATAAATTGATTGAAAAATTAGATAATAAACTGAATAAATGAGCATAATTCCTCAGATTCTTAATAATTTCTTAATAATTTTACGTAAAACTATTGATTTTTGTCCGCTTATGCCTTATAATTAAAATATAACATAAAGGAAAGGACAAGAATATGTTAACTAGCAAGCAATTAGAAACAAGACTACAGAACTTGGAAAATGAGGGCATGGTGGATATGATGTTTCACCAGTGGACACGGTTTAAGTCGGTAAATAGCTTACAAATCAATATGACAGCTTTGTGGCAGAAATGGATTCGACGCTAATGAAAGACTTTGAAATGGCTGTTGTCTTTAAGACGGCAAGCGGTAAACAGAGCGAGTCAATTGTGATTGATTCAACAGCAGAGCTAGATGCAATCATTGCTACAAGTGCAAACCTACATCAAGATCCAATCACAGAAATCAATGTAGATACAGTTTGGCACAATTACACTAAAGACAATGTATTGTATTTAGCATTGGATTGGGTATACATGTCAGAAGAACGTAGATTTTATCAAGTAAAGGTAGAGGAGTAAAGAAATGGGTTATCGAGCAAATGTGGTTACAAGGCACCGAGAATATGGAGATCAAACATTCAGCAATTATCAAGCATTTCAAAAATTCTTAACACTGGAAAGTGACAATCTTGACATAATTAGAGAGTCGGATTCAGAAACTTATTATGTCGAGGCAGAACAATTGGAAAAATATATTGCCTCTCTACCAGACAATGATGAAATGAGCAATTACGAGGGTATGACTAACCGAGAACTAGCCAACGCCCTTCGTGAAGCAATTGAAGAATCTCCAGATAGAGATGTTACTTGGGAGTGGTTTTAATACAAGACTTGATTGGCTTAACAAGGGCAGTTATGACTACTAAAATCGAATGGTGCAATTGGGTGTTTGACTATACAGATAGTATGGACACTAATAAATGGCTGGTAAAACGCGATTGTTGCGATGACGAAATATTGCTTATCCGAGGCGACAGCAGGAATTGGAAAGCATATCAAGCATCACTAAAGCCGTATCCAGTAAGAGGTTACCCTGACTCTGCATCAATATGTCCCAATTGTGGCAAATTTGTAAACGGAGTTAATCCGTATGACGATGGTGAAACGTGGATGAAATAACCAACTATAAATAAGCGAGAATAAAATAACAGAGGTGAGATTACTAAATATTGTGCCTCGTATAAATAAAGGAAATAACAATGAGTGAAACTGTAGGATATAAAGGAAAACTTAAACTTTGTAAAAAATATAAAGACGCTAACGAACTTCAAGCCAATCTACAGAAGTTCTGGCAGAGTATACCTAGAAAAGAACGTAATAAATTCTATCAAGATGTAGAAGAGATTGACGACTATGAACTAGAAGACAACGGCTATATCGTTATTGATGGAAATTGTATTTATAAAGTTGAATTAGAAGATTTTGACGCATATGACGACTTTGTTGAAATTACCCAGGTTCAAGATGGTGTTTATGAATTCATAACGCAGTTTTATAACGGCTCAACTGACCTTCAAGAAATGTTACAGAAGGGTTTTGATCAAACAAGTAAGGAAGATTATGAATAGTTTACCCGCTGGCGATAAAATGGAGAACTTTATTATAGCTTTTGACGTTGATGGAACTTTGATTAGTAATATCAATGAAAATGTTATACAAGAACGACGAGTACATGGTCAAGTTTATCCATTTGATGCCGCAAACACTCAGGTAGTAGAGTTTCTTATTCTTTGCTCCCGTATATTCAAAAACGTAAAGGTGGTTGTCTGGAGTGCTGGTGGTCAAGAGTATGCACAACAATGGGTTGAACGACTACAGCTTGAGAAATATGTATGGAGGACCTATTCTAAAAGTCAATATCAAGAATTGTGTAGTACCCGTAAAGTAATCGCTATAGATGATATACGCAAAACCAGACTTGGCAATGTGGCTAATCTGATTGTGAAAATGAAATAGTAAATGTCAATAAAAGGAGGGAACATGAAAGTAATCGTATCTGAAGAGGGACACTTAAAGTTTGACAACGGTCTTATCCTTGAGAGCAACCACAGGCAAGAATGTTGCGAATATAACTATCTTGATTTTGAACAGTTGCCTGTAGGCACTGAGTTGCCGACAATGACCGCTAAAGAGTTTGCAAAAGCCATAAAAATTAAAAGTGACGGATTCAGTATTAAGGATATACACGGTATACCGAAATGGGTGCAGGCACGTAGCGACCAAAACGGCTTCTATTCGAATGAAGTAGATTTAATAATTATGGATAGGGCTGATAGGATCGTACCAAAACGACCAGATCAGAGAGATAGAGAGGAACTCTTTAATTATTGGCAATAAGTTAACAAGCCTTAGAGAAAGGGAATGACAATGCGTGAAATAAAAGTTAGGGCTTGGTACAAGCCATATAAACAAATGTGTCAGGTTGAATCATTACGATTTGATGGGAATGGAGTTTATGCAGCCGTTCTTATAGAGGAGTCTTTTTATGACCGAAGACTTGTTGAGGCAGACGAGATTGTTATTGAGCAATTCACAGGATTGAAAGACAAAAACGGTACAGAGATTTACGAGGGCGATATCCTTATAGACGACACTGGCGAGCCTATTGAGTACTGGGTGGTTAAGTTTTCTGATGGTGGATTTGTAGGTGAGTGTGCAGGTGTGGCTGAGTCTCTCTTTGAATTAACAAACCTAGAAGTCGTCGGCAATATTCACAAGAACCCTGAATTATTGGAGGAGAAATAATGACAGACGAAGATTTAATGGCTCGTATCAAGTTTGTTGTA
>ERZ773074.901-NODE-901-length-11852-cov-13.286598_pt1 | contig 11852 bp, 7 predicted proteins | sample MGYA00580615_ERZ773074 | MGnify/ENA primary metagenome ERZ773074 (study PRJEB29015, sample SAMEA2738126) | human oral metagenome | biome: human oral; feature: human-associated habitat; material: saliva | place: China | collected 2160 ...
CCCGCCATATTATTACAGATGTATTTACTCAGATACATTTGTACTAATATGGTGAATATGTGAAGATTAGGATTTTCTCTTGATTTCCACATTCAACTATATTAGACTTAAAAACATAGTAGGCGCGTACAGCAATTATTTAACTAACATTTGACTTTTAATCAAACACGTTTGCGCCTAGAAAGGATGAACTATGAGCTTTATGGACGACCTTGAGATTGAGACAAGCACCACTCTCACCGAGAATGGTGGTCGAGCACTCTCCACTACTGGAGACAAGCTCCTCAACCTGTTTGCGGTACTTGGTGCTCTGCGCTCTCGACCAACCGACGTCATCGACAAATTTGACGCGGCTTATCGTGAGAACGCTGACCTTGCCACTAAGATGGCTTTCTACGGACGTGACGTTCGTGGCGGTCTTGGCGAGCGAGCTGTTGGTAGACTCATGATTCGTGAGCTTGCACTTCTTTATCCAGAAGTTGTAGTCGCGAACTTCAAGAACATTGTTGAGTTCGGACGCTGGGATGACCTGTTCGTACTCTTTGATACTGACTGCGAGTATGCCATGACTGAGCGCATTCGCAAGCAGCTGCACATCGACACTATGCGTATGGAAAATGGTATGGATGTTTCGCTTCTTGCAAAGTGGATGCCATCTATCAATGCTTCAAGTGAGCATACCAAGGCACTTGCACATCGCTTCGTTAAAGCGTTTAACACCACGCCACGAGAGTATCGTAAGACACTCTCTGCACTGCGTAAGTACATTGACGTAACCGAGGTCAAGATGTCTGCTAATAAGTGGACTGACATTGACTATAAGGCTGTTCCATCTAACGCAATGGCTAACTACGGCAGCGCATTCGCACGTCATGATTACGAGGGTTTTTCTCGTTATATGGACGCTGTTAAGTCTGGCGATGTTAAGATTAACGCCGCTACACTTTATCCATATAACGTCATCGAAACACTTGAGCGTAGCAGTCGTGACGTAGCTGAAGCACAATGGAATGCACTTCCAAACTATGTTGAGGGAGACAATAACTTCCTCATCATGGCTGATGTTTCTGGCTCTATGTCTGGACGACCAATGCATACCTCTGTTGGTCTAGCGATTTACTTCGCCGAGCGTAACCACGGAGCGTTTGCCAATAAGTTCATGACCTTTACCGACATTCCTCAGATTGTCGAGGTTACTGACGGTACTCTCTATGAGAAATATCGTTCTGTGACTCGCCATGTTGGTTACAACACGAACCTTGAAGCTGCATTTGATGCAATTTTAAGCACCGCTGTTCGTACCAAGTGCCCACAGGAAGACCTGCCAAAGGCTCTTGTTATCATCTCCGACCTGGAGATTGACTACTGGGACGGCGGTTCTCTGACCTTCACCGAGGAAATGCGTAAGCGTTTCGCCGATGCTGGTTACGAGATGCCTAAGCTGGTCTACTGGAACGTTGAATCACGCAAGAACACCTTCCTCGCGTCTAAGAATGACCCAAATGCAATTCTTGTGTCTGGTCAGTCTGCTTCGACGTTCAAGAATCTCATTAAGGGTATCGACCTCTCAGCATTTGAGATTATGGTACAAACTCTTAATGACCCACGCTACGATTGTGTAGTTGTACCTTCACAACTATAGATAACCTAAAGGCTCTAACAGCAACTATATTTTAAGATGACTTGAAATCATGGTAAACAGAGCCTTGAATAGTGAGCTAAAGCCACGGACAGCAATTTTCATTTGCAACATATACCGTGAATGTGATGTGACTTGTAACGCTCAAATTTGATAACAGACCAAATGCCATGGAAGCGGGTACAAAATGTAACCATTTCTGTCGGTCATGGACTGTACACACGGAGAGTTGGCAGAGCGGCTAATTGCACCTGTCTTGAAAACAGGAGAGCGCACAAGCGTTCCAGAGGTTCAAATCCTCTACTCTCCGCCATAAAAAAAACCTGGAGAGTTGTCTGAGTGGTCGAAAGAGCTTGACTGCTAATCAAGTATAGGCTATACTGGTCTATCCAGAGTTCAAATCTCTGACTCTCCGCCAGAAACACGCGATTCAGCCAACGGTAGGCTGGCAGTCTCCAAAACTGCTCATGGATGTTCGAATCATTCATCGCGTGCCATATTCGGAAACATAGCTCAATCGGTAGAGCGGAGGGCTGAAAATCCTCGCGTCAAAGGTTCGACTCCTTTTGTCTCCACCATATCGGAGTATAGCGCAGTTGGTAGCGCGACCGCTTTGGGAGCGGTAGGTCGCTGGTTCGAATCCAGCTACTCCGACCAAATTGGGGTATCGTCTAACGGTAAGACATGGGTTTTTGGTGCCTAGAATAGAGGTTCGATTCCTTTTACCCCAGCCAAATTAGTAAATTATCGACTTGTCAATGTCGTTAAACTTGATAAGCTAGGCATGCTTGAAGTATTATAAGCATTATGATTTGTTAGCGGTTCGACTCCGCACGCACGGTTTGCGACGATGAATTCCATCGTAAGGTTCGACTCCCCAAAGCACGGATGCGACAATGAGCCTTATAATAACAATGTCGAGTCTTGCTGGTCGTATAAGACAGATACGCAGTCAGCGAAGGTGCACTCTTTGACTGTCACATATTGAGTTGCGCTACAAACATTGCCGCACAACAAAGGCTCGCGGCGATACTTAACAGCTGCGGTAACCGACGGGTACGCCGCTCCCGACCGAGTGAACAATTCCACAATGCTCGGTACATGGCTCGTTTGATAAGACATTGGGCGAGCAAGAAATAACATACTAGACGTAGGGGCTAGAACACCCGAATATTTCTCTAGGCTTTGATTCGGGATTTTATAGGCGCTTGGCGGAACTGGTATACGCAACCGCTAAAAGCGGTGATAGTGAATGACGCGTGGCGTGACTATCGTGCAAGTTCGAATCTTGCAGCGCCTACCATATTATTAACGGGAAATTGGTGGAATGGCAGACACGGTTGACTTAAAATCAACTGCTCTCGGGCATGAGGGTTCGAATCCCTCATTTCCCACCATAGTATCCTGTAATAAAACTTGGATTGTTAGCTCAGTTGGTAGAGCAGGGGACTTTTAATCCCAAGGTCTAGGGTTCGATTCCCTAACAATCCACCATAAATATTGCGGTATAGAATAATGGTAGTTCAACAGCCTCATAAGCTGCATAGTCCCAGTTCGAATCTGGGTACCGCGACCAAATCGCCTCTTTAGTTTACTTGGTAAAACATCGGCTTTGTAATCCGAAGAACAGTGTTCGAATCACTGAAGAGGCACCATAATTTGTCGATGATAAATTGAAAATACATCACCCCTTTCTATACACAATTTTGCAACAATGTTTAGTAGTACATAACGAGACCTTTTTTAGTATTTTCAATTTTCATATAAAACAACCCACTCTCACGAGCGGGTTGTTATTTTTTTTTTTGTTTGGACGCCGAGCTTGCTCGGTGGACTAACCTCGTTAGGGCGGGAGCATCGAGCTTGCTCGATGGACTAGCCTTTTAGTTATTTTTTTTTTGTTTATATGATTCGGCAATATTTCTATTGCTTATTTTTAGCTACTACCTCTGGCACACGCAATGAAGAGTTGGCATAAATAATATCAACATCGCTAATATGATTAAACGAAGCTAATTCGTCAACACTAAAACCAAAAGCCGCTGATAATTGAGACAATGTATCTCCGTCTTGAATCATATAAACAAAAGTACCATCTTTGTCCTGAACAATATTATCCCGACTTAAACCTGCGGCTTCGAGTGATGCGAGGAAACGTGCATCAATCTCATAAGGAATAATTAAGCCTGGTTTGGTCGAGACATTCTGTAATGCTCGTCTAAGATTAACCCTATAGAGCTGTACAGCTTCTCTATAGGTTGCATATGATGCCACAGCATCATCAGCAACAACAGCTGTATAACTTGAAGCTAACTTGTTCACACCGTGTGTAACAGATACACAAGAAGCAACACCAACGCCAGCTACAATAACAGCTAACCCAGCTGTGATTCCCATGAAAACACTTTTATTCCATTGCTTCATGATACACCTTTCAACAGACACGAAACAAATTATATCTCATAATAACACACTAATTTTGCCGTGTCAATACTTAATTGTAAAAATTTTTGAATTTTTTATGACTTAATTTTAACAGAAATCCACTGTTAACATATATTATAACATAAGTCAATACTCTTGTCAAGTATTATTTAAAAAAAAATTACAAAACTTTCTTGACTAACTCACTCAAATGAGTTACTATATTAAAAGAGCGAAAAGGTGGCGCTCACTACGAAACAGACTATTTAAGGAGATTTTATTTATGGCAAATCGAACTATCAGCACTCAGAGCCTCACACCAGGCGTACAATTCTGTGTACGCGGCAAACTTACCTATGGCCGTCTCGCAAAGCAAGTCGACGGCGAGGAGCTTGAAAAAGACAAGCAGCGTCGTGCTGCCCGTGGTATGCGCCCTATTGAGCGTCCTTATACCTCGGCAACCATTACCGATGCATATGTATGTATTCCAAAAGAGCACAAAGACAATCCAACGCTTGAGGAGCGCTATGCTCAGGAATCACTCTATACTTCTCATGCAAACGGCTCTCAGGGCTTTAACTTCTCTGCAGTAAACCGTGGCAATCGTCTCCCATGGGTCGGTGTTCGTGACCCACAGGACCCATTTAAGGTCGAGCAGATTGTCCTTCCAAACGAGCTTGCAAGTGGTCTTGACGTCACTCTTGTTATGCGTGTCTTCCAGGGTAAGCCAAACAAAGGTGTTACTCTTGATGGTGTCATCCTCAACGAGGCGCCACGCTACTATGCATCTGCTGACCCATCTGCAAGCCTAAGCGCACTTGGTATTACTTTCGTCCCGGCCAAGGCAGAGACACCTGCACCCGAGACTGCACCAATGGCACACGAGGCATTCCCATTTGCAAACCAGCAAGCTCAGCCAGAGCCAGAGCCTGCTCCAGCTCAGACATTCACTCAGACTAATCCTTGGGAGAATGCTCAGGAGCCAGAGAACCTATTTAATAAGCCTTTCGGCTCCAACAGCGGCGGCATTACCTATAACCCACAGGGTAACGGTAACGCTCCATTCTAATCTAACATAAGTATACCCGTAGTACCACCTTCTACGGGTATTATTTCTAACTATTACACACAACAACACAAAGGGGGTCTAATACCATGCCTAAATCAATCTACGAACTATATCCGAATTTTTACAACAACCCTCTTATTCACTCTATTGGCTTAACACCTAAATGGAGTATTTCAGATGAAAACAAGCGACCAATTGACCTTGTCGAGTTTGCTATGACAGACCGCATTGTTGGTTGCGACCCAAATAAAAAGAACACTATGGTGACACTTCCACAATCTGTAGATATTGTCGGAGGCTACCCATCCAACCATGCATTTTTCTTAGAAGCAGCAACAGATGGCTTCATGATTCTTGACATTGAACCATCATGTCCAGATAACCTAAAATCAAAGTTTTTGCAAATGCCATACATTTATGGTGAAACATCATTATCAGGAAAAGGATATCATTTACTATTCCCTATTCCAAAAAACTATAATGACTTCCCTATCGCAAAAACAAAAATCAAAATGCAAGATAAGACAACATATTATGAGATTCTTATGAATCACTGGGTAACCTTTACCAGAAATATGTTGCCACCAGCACCAAATCCATCACCTTATCCAACTTCATGGGAAGACACTTATGCTTATCTTGCATCGCAACAAACTAAATCAGAAATCGAACGTGATATCGACTATACGCCAGAAGATATCACTAAAATACCAGATTATAGCCTTATTCTTACTTATCTGACAAAAGCAAATCAATACATTAAATCACCAAAAGACTTCTTTGGTAACATGTCAAGCTATGAATTCGGCTATATGAGTCATAAACTTAACAAACTTAATACATTGCTTAAAGCAACAAAGTTTAAAAATAATGGTCACACATACACTGACCAAGATAAAATTACCATTTTATCTGAAATCGCCAGTGAAGAGCTTGATTATAGACCAAAGCACGACGAATTCAGACAAAATCTTCCATGGCTCACCTATATTGCAAAACAAGTAGTTGCTAAAAACTCTGAAAACGATAGCAAAGGACACTAACATGCTTATTCCAATATTTGTCGTAGCACTTATCTTAGCAATTGTGCTGCCTATTGCGAGCACAAAAAATGACTTTTTCAGGGACAACTTACCTAAAATCTTCCTTCCTGTTCTTATAACAGCATTTCTTTCGCTCGCGAGTATTGCAATCATTTCAGGAAGAGGCGGCACTATTGAGGACATTAATAAACCAAATGCCGTTCAAACCATGATAACACATTTCGACTTCCCATTTGAGTCTGTTCCAGAAAAAGGTGATATCGTCGTCTTATATCGCTACTCATGCTCCGACTGCCAACGACTCATTCCTGAAATTCAACAATATGCCAAGAAAAACGGTATCAATATTACTTATGTTACCGTTGGTTCAAACGCAGGAAAAGAAATCGTTGAGCATGCAGTTGTCAAAGAAGTACCAACAGCAGTGTATCTTGGCACACAACCTAACGACCCAGTATACACAACAATGCAACTCATGCATACTGATGGTACCCTCGACACGCACACCTTAGACGTCATGCAAGAACTAAAGAAAAATCAATAAAGGAGAATAATCTATGATGTACCTTATTATCGGACGAACAGCTTGCGGTAAAGACTATCTTGCGTCTGAGCTAACAAAACAAGGTCTTAAAGGCGTCATCTCTCGTACCACAAGACCTCGTCGCCCAGATGAATCCGACACACACATCTTTGTAACCAAAGAACAAGCAACTCAAGAAACCGATAGAGTTGCTTACACCAATATCAATGACAACGACTATTATGTCTTACCTGAAGATTTAGTCGATAAACAATTCTATATTATTGACCCAATCGGCGCCAAAGCGCTTGCTGAAAATATGCCAAATACTTCTTTCGCTATTATCTACGTAGCAACCAACGATGACTTCGCACGTCAGCAACACTTCCTTGAGCGCGAACAGTCAGATGACCAAGCTAAATACCTTGAACGTCATCTTTCTGAAGACGAAGAGTTCACCGACTTCGAGATGAAAATCAAAACCTGCGACACTATTGAGGCTATGGAACTTCCAAACAACATTGTCCGCGTTAACCTCGTCGTCAATGATTTCCAACCAGAAACACTTGCGACGGCAGCTTCTAATTTTGCTTATGACTACGCTTTTAATCTCAACCTTGATTTACTTGTACAGGAAGCCATTGCACACGACCTTCTCAAGGTAAACGAGCACGCACTCGTTGCAGTAAAACGCAAGTCTGACTTACAAACAGAGTTCGTGCCTATCTACACCGTCACAGCAACATTATTTGATAATCCTGAAGCACTGCGAGCCTTCATGCGTGACATGGCTCATTCGCACAGAATTACTACTATGCCGATGACAGATGAGTAACAAATCTGTGCTAAAAATTAAATAAAAATATTTCAAAATAACACTTGACAAGCTCTATCAATTATGTAATAATTATGGAGAATTTATTGTCAAAAGAAAGGACAACAATATGTCTAGTTTCTTCCGAAAAGAAACCAAGAACCGCATCATGGCAGGACTTACTGCTGGTGCTGTTCTTACATCAAGTCTTGTTGGCATGGCTCCTAAGGCATTCGCCGAAGAGACCACTCCAGCAACAACTGTGACAGCACCTGTCACACCTGAGGCTCCAGCACCCGCTGAGACATCTCAGCCAGCTCCTGCTGAGACTGAAACACCAGCAGCACCAGCTGCAACTACTGAGGAGACAACTCCTGCCACTGCACCAAATACTGAGGAGAACTCTACCGTAACTGCTGGAACACCAGCCACAGCAGAACCACCTGCTGGCGCCATAACACCAGGGGAGACACCTGCTACACCAGCTCCAACTCCAGTGACTCCATCAGTCACTTCTACAACATTCACCTTCACGCAGGACAACATTCCAGGTGCTCGCGAGAACGTACCTAGCGACAAATTTGCTACACAGTTCGTAAGTGACGTTTCTCTCAATGGCACAAAGTTTGTTGGCGACTCTGGTTCACAGGTAACCGCGCCTTCTGGTCTTACTGACCCAGACGGACACACCGTTGTTAAGTGGGTCACTGCTGATGGTAGCTATGAAATGGCACCAGGCGAGACCCGTGAGATTGATACCATTAATGGTGAAACTTTCCACGCTGTCTGGCAGCCAAAGGACGGTAACGACGACGTTCAGTATCGACTCGTCATTAACGCCAACGGCGGTCATTTCGAGGGCGGAATTGACGTCATGAACGAACGTCATGACTTCCTTCCAGCCGACATGCCTAACGTAAAGGCTGCAACTAAGATGACTCGTGATGGATTCACTCTTGCTGGTTTCTCTCACGATAAAAACGGCACTGTAGCATCTGCTCGCTCCTTAACCGAAGCAATGGGCATCCGTGATGCAGAGCACATTCCAGGTCACACTACTGACGGCGCACTTCCAACCAAGACAGACGAGGTTTATACCCTCTATGCAATTTGGAAGGACAATTCCCAGGCACGCACCGACGAGTATCGCTATGTCTTTATGGGTAATGGTGGACACGTTGCAGATGATGCAAATGTGATTCACTCCACCGTCGTTCGTGGTAATGATAACGACGTAAGCGCAATCTCTGCACCAGCCATGGTTCGTGACGGCTATACGTTCGTTGGTTGGGGAGCTTCTAACGCTTCTACCGAAGCAGAGTCTCTTGGTGTAAACTCCGCCAACTTCTCTGGTATTACCGCATCCGACTCCATGGACGGTACTACCGACATTCACACTCGTCGCGTATATGCTATCTGGAAGCAGAACACTCCTGCTACACAGCATAAGAACACTTACATCTTTGATGCTAACGGCGGAACCATTACTGGCTCCACCGACACAACCTCAACCATTGCCAATGCTGACCCAGCTGGCGCAACTAACGTTGCCGCTCCAAAGGCTGAGAAGGCTGGTTACACCTTCGTTGGTTGGGCAAAAGACCCAGGTGCGTCTACCACATTTGTTCTTGGTAACGACCATGTAGACTTCTCTAGCGTTGGCTTCACCGTTGAGAACGATACTGACGGTAGCGTAATTCACGTCTACAAGGTCTATGCAGTCTATAAGCTGGCAACACCCGATACCCCAGTTACACCACCTACTCCTGGCACTGGTGAGCACGTCCCAACTGACGGTGTTCCACCAACTCTTGAGCCAGTCGCAGGTAAGAACACTATTATGTTCTACTCTGGTAAGCTGAACAAGGGCGAGACTAGCATTACTAACACGGGTGAGCACGCTGACGTTGTAGCACCTAATCGCGAGTATTCCCTCGCTGACGGCACTATGGTTAAGCGTTGGATTTCAACCGATGGTACAGTCATTCTGTTGCCAGGTGGTCACTATGACGCTGACTCCATCAAGGATAAGGTCTTCGTTGCTGACTATGTAACAGCTACTCCACCAGACTATGACCCAACGCAGAATTACCCACAGAATGTTTCTCACATTCAGCTCCATTTCCACGCTAACGGTGGTAAGGGCGAGCATGGTGAAACTGTGTACGCAATCTCTGGCGACCCATCTGCTACTGACCTTCCAGTTCGTCCAACCTTTACTCGCGAGGGCTATACCTTCAAGGGCTGGTCACGAAATGGTCTTGACACTGAGGTAAACGTCATTGTTAACAACAACATGGTTAACCTCAAGAGTATTGGTAAGCGTAGTGAGATGACAGACCCACAGGACCCATCCAAGGTCATTGTCGTCTATAACGTCTATGCTGTATGGCAGAAAGACGAAGTAACACCAGACAATCCTGTTACCCCACCAACACCAGATACTCCTGGCGGACACAATGGTGAGATTACACCTGGTGAGCCTGGTGGCGGAACTGGTACGGTAACTCCAGATACACCAGCAACACCTGATACACCAGTCGCACCTGATAACCCAAGCGTCACTCCTTCTACTAACGAGACACCTTCCCAGCCAACAAAGACCGAGAAGGCAACTGTTACACGTAAGAAGACTGACATCCCTGACACAGGTGACGCATCATCTATGACAGGCGTTATTGCAGGACTTGCTTCACTCTTTGGTTCCTTTGCTTTCTTCCGTAAGCGCAAGAACCAGTAAGCACGTTTAATGTACTAATCTCTAAGGCTCTCACCCACCTGCGGTGGGAGCCTTTTATCTTATAGAAAGGATGGTTAAATGAACAAACATAAAGCACATATGGCAGTAACAGCTGGTCTTGCACTTGGCATGCTCGCCACCATCACAGCTGTTACACCAGCTATTGCCGAGACAACTGACACGGCGACGCCGACAACTATCTCGGCTACTAACACTGGCGATATTCTAACGCCAGACGCTAACGGCGATATTACCTACACAAATGACAACGGCGCGACAACCAAAGTTAGCATTGTTATTTCGGGTAACGGTTCAAAAGATGAGAACACGGGCGATTTCACCGTACCAGTTCTCACCTATGACAAGAGTAACGATGACGTTACCTTCAAAGCCGACTTCAATCCAAACCAAGGCGGCATGGCTATGACGGGCTATACCAAGATTGATAACGCTGCTGGTAATTATGAGACTAACTCGTGGGAAGATGATTATTCAGACTCGCTTCCTTATACCATTGACGAGAACGGCGTGACGCACATCAACGTTCGTGATACGTTTAATATCAGCACCCAAGACATTGATGGTAACGAAGAAAAATATGGTGGCGTCGCAGCCACATGGATGAAATCATGGGCAGCATACGACAATTTTAAGCTACAAGTAAACAAAGACAATGGTGAGTACGCATCAAATGACCCAGCAATCACCTTCACGCCAACAGCCGAGGATATGGGTAATGGTTTCACCATTCCAAAAGCATCGCTACCAACCAAAGAAGGCTACCACATCAAGGCGTTCCGCACCGACAAATATAATCAAGATGTACCAGTCAATTTCACATCTGACGGTAATGCGGTACTCTCACTTGCTGAGCTAACTCACACACGCATTATGGCTGACGGAGCAACTCGTTACTCACGCGCCGACACTTGGTTTAACGCAATTACACCAGTCTTTGAAGCCGATGCTCCAACGCCAAATCCAGAAGCCGACGTAATAACACGTTACATTATTGATGGTAACGGTGGCACAACAGCCACAGGCGCAACTACTCTTGATGTTACAACTGAGCAGAACGACAATAACGGCGTATTCCCACCAGATGTCGAGGAAACCTTTAAGCGTGAGGGTTATCGCATCGTTGGTATCAGTGTTCACGCACAAGATGATAAAGCTGACACAGCTGCGCCAGAGTTGCCATACCCAGTAGCCGATGGTACTAAGACAACTACCACAACTGAAGATGGTAAGACGCTTGTCACTATTACAAAGTATATCCAGTGGGCAAAGAACGATGACATCACTTTTGTTAACGGTGCATCAAAGCAGTTCACTAACGTTCCAACAGACGCAGGTGAAATTAAGGCTCCAACTAACTTTGTAGACAGAGACGGCAATCCTGTCATCGGCTTTACCAATATGTTCACGGGTGAAAGTGTTAAGCCAGGTCAGAGAATCCCAAGCACCCAAAAGGGTGGCGTGTTCTACGCCGTATTCAACGGTGGCAATCTGACTGACCTCATTCCAGAACCAGAGCCTACGCCAGAGCCTACGCCAGAGCCTACGCCAGAGCCTACGCCAGAGCCTACGCCAGAGCCTA
>ERZ773074.905-NODE-905-length-11830-cov-3.111338_pt1 | contig 11830 bp, 8 predicted proteins | sample MGYA00580615_ERZ773074 | MGnify/ENA primary metagenome ERZ773074 (study PRJEB29015, sample SAMEA2738126) | human oral metagenome | biome: human oral; feature: human-associated habitat; material: saliva | place: China | collected 2160 ...
AACGGCAGGGCTTCTCGTTGACCGGGGCCTCGCTGACGTTGAGGACCGCGACCGTTCTGCCGTCGATGGTGAACGCATCATAGCGTCCCGCATCCCCCTGCAGCATGCCGCTTGGTCTTCCATCCTTATCCGTTGCAAAGTAGAAGGTATGGTAGCGACCTCTGTCGTTGGAAATACTTGCCCAGCCTGTACGAACCACGCAGGCCGTTTCACTGTTTCTCATTGTGGAATCATATTCCGCAAAATACCACTTTCCTTCAAGCTGGAACCAGCCTTCTTCCGCATTGCCTTCTCCATCGAAATAGTAAAAGCGACTGCCAATCTGCACCCAACGATCCTTTGCATACTTCCAAGACTTTCCCTTCACATCCAAGTACAGCAGCTTCCAGTGATTTCCACTGTTTTCCCAGCTGTATGCCGTACTCTGTCCGCTCTTTACCGCAGCAATTTCTTCATTACTTGCAGCTCTTTCTTCCGCCGTTACCGTAAAGGCAAGGCAAAACAACAAAGCTGCCGTAAGAAAACTTAATTTTATTAACCTCTTCATAGAACCTCCCGTTTTCTGAAGGAAGGTTGAAATTTTAGGAAAGCATTCCCTTTCTCTCTTTAACTTGCTCTAACATCTGTCTGTACTTATCTGCCTTTTCCTTTTCTTCCGCAACCTTTTCTTTGGGCGCCTTGGAAAGGAATCGCTCGTTTTTCAACATTCCTTCTGCACGTTGTATTTCATTCTTCAGCCTCTCTTCTTCCTTCTCCAGTCTCTCGCGCTCTTTTTCGATATCCACAAGATCACTGAAGGGAATGAACAGATTCGCCTTCGGAATGAGAACGGATACGGCATTCTCCGGAATGCCGTCCCGATTCTCCTGTATTATAACATCGGAAGCAAAAGCAAGGGTAGCAAAGAATACCTTACTATGTTGGAACGATTTTCTTAACGATTCATCCTCGGAAACGAGATAAATTGTAGCTTTTTTAGATGGGGGTACATTCATTTCCGTACGAATATTTCGGACAGCACGAACCGCCTCCTTAATCTCCTCTATTTCCTTCTCTTCGGTATCGAAATCCAGTGTTTCCGTATATTTCGGAAACTCGGAAATGATTAGAGGCTTCTCATCGTCTCTAAATAAAGACTTCTCCGTCTCATATATTTCTTCCGTAATGAAGGGGCAGAAGGGATGAAGCAAGCTTAAGGAAGTCTTAAGGACTTTCAATAAAGTCCATAAAGCAAGACGCTTACTCTCTCCCCCCTCGTTATAGAGACGCGGCTTCACCATCTCGATGTACCAGTCGCAGAACTCCTCCCAGATAAAGCTCTGTGTCTTATCCAAAGCAATACCGAGGTCAAAGGACTCCAGATTTCTCGTCACTTCCGCTACAACGCTGTTTAACTTGGAAAGAATCCACTTATCCGCCATCTCCAAATTCTCCGGAACCTTGTCTAAAAGCTCGGCAAGGGTCGGATTTTCAAGAGAAGACAGCATTGAAAGAGCCTTGCACTCCTCTTCATTACAATTCATGAAAAGGAAGCGAGAAGCATTCCAAACCTTATTCATAAAGTTTCGACTGGCTTCGACTCTGCTATGGTAAAAGCGCATGTCATTTCCGGGCGCATTACCGGTAAGAAGCGTCATTCGAAGCGCGTCTGCACCATATTCGGCAATGATTTCCAAAGGATCGATCCCGTTTCCGAGAGACTTACTCATCTTCCGTCCCTGATCATCTCGAACCAGTCCGTGAATGAGTACCTTTTTAAACGGTACCTTTCCGGTCTGCTCGATTCCGGAGAAAACCATGCGAACAACCCAGAAGAAGATAATGTCATATCCGGTAACCAGTACATCCGTGGGGTAAAAATAGCGATAATCTTCGGTATCTTCCGGCCAGCCCAGCGTTTCAAAAGGCCAAAGAGCACTGGAGAACCAGGTATCCAGGGTATCCTCGTCCTGTGTGAAATGTGTTCCGCCGCATTTCGGACAGCTTTTAGGCATTTCTTCACTCACCAGCATTTCTCCGCAAGAATCGCAATAATAGGCAGGAATACGATGTCCCCACCAAATCTGTCTGGAAATACACCAGTCTTTGATATTTTCAAGCCAATGGAGATAGGTCTTTCCGTAGTTTTCCGGAACAAATTGTAGCTCTCCGTTCTTTAAGGCTTCAATAGCAGGCTTTGCCATCTCTTCCATTTTTACAAACCACTGGGGTTTCACCATTGGTTCAACGGTTGTCCCACAGCGATCATGAATTCCCACATTATGGATGCGGTACCACTTTCTTTAAAAGCCCTTGCGCCTCAAGATCCGAAACCATGGCATTTCTTGCCTCATAACGATCCATGCCGTGGTATTTGGAACCCGGTAAATCAATCTTTGCATCATCCGTTAAGATGTTCATTACTGCTAAATTATGGCGTTCTCCCACGATAGCGTCATTGGGATCATGAGCCGGTGTAATCTTTACACAGCCGGTTCCGAATTCTTTGTCTACATACTGATCGGCAATAACGGGAATTGTTCTATCTGTCAAAGGAAGCTGAAGCTCTTTCCCCACAAGATCCTTGTAACGCTCATCCTCAGGATTTACGGCAACTGCCATATCACCAAGGAGAGTTTCCGGACGGGTCGTTGCGATTTCCACATACTTTCCCTCTTCTCCGACAATGGGATAAAGAATATGCCAGAAAGAACCTTCTTTCTCCTCATGCAACACCTCCGCATCGGAAATGGAAGTCTGACAAACAGGGCACCAGTTGATGATTTTGGAACCCTTATAGATATAGCCTTTTTCATAGAGGTGGATAAAACTCTGCAGAACCGCATGAGAGCAGCCCTCATCCATGGTAAAACGTATTCTGTTCCAATCCGGAGAGGAACCCATCTTATGGAGCTGGTCTTCGATTCGTTTCTCATACTTATCCTTCCACTTCCAAGCCTCCTTCAGAAATCCCTCTCTTCCAAGATCATGCTTATCTATGCCCTGTTCCTTCAGCATATTGATTACTTTAACTTCCGTAGAGATGGCTGCATGGTCCGTTCCTGGCTGCCAGAGCGTTTCATAGCCCTGCATTCTCTTAAAACGAATTAGTGTATCCTGCAAAGCATTATCTAAAGCATGCCCCATATGAAGCTGTCCCGTAACATTAGGAGGCGGCATCATAATGGAAAAAGGCTTCTTGGCATGGTTGACCTTTGCTGAAAAATAATTTCCCTTCAGCCACTTTTCATATATTCTGTCCTCAACCTCTTCCGGATTATACTGTTTTGCGAGTTCTTTCATTCCCTCTTCCTCCTATCCTACGCTCTACCTCGAATCTCTTCTTTCCACGATTCGATTTTTTTTCTTGCAAAGGAAAGAAAGACTTCCTTTCCCTCTCTATACGCCCGGTCAATTTCTTTTCTTTCCGAGCTTACTCTTGCCGCTTTCAGACTGTCTTCCCACTCCTTTTCCCAGGAATCGGTCACGCCCTCATCCAGCTCCGAAAAAACATCTTTGAATTTATCTTTCGGGAAGCACATTTTAGAAAGAAAATACAGTCTTCTTGCCGCCATCTTATCGTGATTTCTTTCATAAAGTTTTCTATAGCTTTCCGCTGCACGCTGGAATTCCTTTGTGTGAATATAGCTCTCTCCGATTTTTCGGATTCTGCGACCATTTTCCTCAAAATGCAAGGCGTCCTGATACGCATCCAGAGCCTTACCGTATTTCCCTAAAGAAAAGAGGCTGTCTCCCATCTTTTCTCTTCTTTCCGCTTCACTTAAAGCATGGATTCTTCTCCATTCCATACTGAGCTCATCCACTTCTTTTTCCGTATAATATCCGGATTCCCGAATCAGGCGAAAGAGCAGTCGCTCTTCTTTTTCCCCCATTTCTATCAGCGAAAGAAGCTTCTCGCCGAAGGTCTGCTCGCCCAAACTGTCTATAATCCAGTTACAAAGTTCCTTTCCGACAAAATGTTCCGGCACCAGATAAAGATAATGCCCCAGAGCATAGGCAAGTTCTTCCAGAGAGTATATGTGCAAATCCAGTCTTTCATAATAATAGGGTGTTTTTGCCTCCGCTTCGCATAAAATCAGTGCCATCTTACTCCTTTCCAAGGGGAATACTTTCTTCAATGGATTGATAAGTCCCCTTCCAAAGCTCTCCAAAGCCCAAATCCGTAAGTTTAATGACGGCTGTTTCATTTCCCCAAAAACGGGTATGCAAGGAAACTTTAGTACAACGACGCTCTCTCTTCGGAAACTCCTTTAGGCTCATCCTGTATTGCTTAGCTCTGGCACTTCCACTTAACTTATGTACTTGAAAATCAATATAGTCCTGATTATCCAAAAGAAGATATACGTCCTTTCTCTCCTCAAGCCAAGAATCTCCGGCATGAGCAAGATAAAGAGGGAATTCTCTTTCCTTCTGGCTTACCTTAATACTGATTTCATGAGAAATCCGAGTATCGCAGAGAAGTAAGTATTCCTCTTCTTCTCCCTTTCCAATCAGCTTTCCGTATTCCAAAGCGCCAATAGAGAAAAGAAAGGATTCTACACAAACCCTTCTTCCCCGAAGCAGCTTCTTCATAAACTCCGGAAAGAGCTCCGTATTTTCAAAACCTTTTCCTGAAAGGAAAAATGCACTATAGACCTTAGCCTTGGTAATACGATCCGTGACACCGGAGAGCACCTGATCCGTCATCTTCCTTCCTATGGGGTTTTCCAGTATACCGGAGGATAAGGCATCCGGCTGTGCTTCCCCAACAGAGATAGCGTACTTTTTACTGCCTTTGGACACCTGCATCTCATAGTAGTACAGCACCTGAGAGGAAAATTCAAACATTCCCACCAAACGATTGTAGAGCTTCTTTTCCTGCCTTAAAATATAGTGTGCAAAGCTTTCCGCATGGCTGACTAAACGGATTTCATATCTGTCGGAAAAGGTCTTGTTTAGAAGAGCCTTAAGCGAATGCATCACTTCCGGCTCTGCATCTCGAACACTGAGTACAAGAACATCTTTGCCATCTTCTTCAGGAATCTCCTTCCCCTTTATGCGATTCTCTCCTTCTATAAGAAGCTGCTCTAAAAATATAGCCAAAAGTTCTCCGGCATCATAGCATTTCTCTGCCAGAGTAGCACTTCCCTTTTTCTTAAAAAGAGAGAGCAGTTTATCAACCAGGATAACACCGCCATCCAGATTCTTCTTGTACGCTTCTTCTCCGATATAAAAGCGATTCTCCTGTCTTTCCCTGCTTAAAAGAGTAGGAAAGCGATAGGTATACTCTTCTTTTACCAAGGAAATATCCGTATATTCATCGCTTAGCGCGATTCCGATTATTTTCACAAAAACCTCTTTCCTTCGTTTACTCCATTAAAACTCTGCTTAACGCCAGTTCCTTTTCCTCATACTCTTCCATAAGAGGACGCAGCTCTTCGCTATTTCCTTCCATAAGAAGTGAAGACATCCTGCACAGAGCGGAATAGGCATCCTCTCCATCTGTTATATGTGTTCCATCCTTTTTCAAGACAGACTCATAGAGAAGCTTATCCTCTTTTCCGATGGTAAAGCGATATTCCATGCTCTCACCCGGGAATAAAAGGAAGGATGCAGTATAGATTCCATGATAACTGTGTTGCAATTCTTCTCTGTGGAACTCCTTCTCTCCTTGATTTCGCACGGAAAAATAAGGCTTTTCTTCTATTTTTCCATGGTATTCCACAACTGTTTTTTCCATAACTGCCTTAGGAAGCGGAACAAACTTAGACAGATCTTTTGTGTAGGAGAAGACATAATTCTTATCCAAAAGAATCGATAGGATATCATTTAAAACTTCCTTCTCATCTTCCGTCAAAGATTTCCTCTTGGAAAAAGAATAACTCAAAGCCAAAAGACTGATAAGCGGAACTCTTTCCTTGTAAGACTCCCCTCTTACTTCCTCATAAAGCAAACGGGTAAATTCAGGATTTTCTTTTTTCTGATACAAGAAAACGGAAACGGCATAACTGGTTAAAAAGGCTCGCATGAGTAAGGGCTCATTCCCCGAAAAACTTCTGTAAAGAGAAAAGGCCTCTTCCGCTTCCCTTCTTTGCTCTGTAAACAGGCATTGCGCTAAAAGGCGTTCAGCCATGTTTAAAAGCTGAGCGGAGGCAATCTTCCCCTTCTCTTCTCTCCGCTTTTCAGCTCTTTTCAAAATGGAATACATCTCTACACTCGCGCCATTCCACTCTTCGAGAAGAAAAGCCAAGGCTTTGTCACTGATTTTGTGCTCCTGAAAAGCAATAAATGAAAGATACAGGGAAAGCGCATTCTCCCCACGGTCTATCGCTGCATCCACAAAATCCGCTAAAAGTTCCTTTTCAATATTTAGATACGGGTTTTCCTTATAGAAAGAAATCGCCCGTTCCATTTCTCCCCTGAATAAAAGAGCGGAAAGATAATTCTCTTTCTCCTTCCGATTCATTCCTTTTGTGGGAATTTTAAGTAAAAATTGCAGGCTTTCCTCGTGGAAAAATACAGCGTTTTCTTTTCTGTGATAAGCGAGAATCTCCCCTAAAATCTCCATGCGAAAAGCAGCGGAAAAAGCCGGATTCTGGAATACTTTTTCCATTAGTTCCAGATCCTCTTCCGTCTTCATTCCCTCTTTTTGTAAAAGCAATGCTTTTTGCAGAAGGAAGACAGAGCCGGAGCCAAAAAGCTTTTCTACCTTTCGTTCCAGTTCTGCACCTTCAAAAACCTTGGTTTTTCTATAATTTACACGACAATAACGATTGCCCCTATCATCTTGGAAGAGAAGAATCATATCCCTATACGGCATGGGAACATAGGCCTCTCCGTTTTCGAGGCTGTATATTTCTTCCCCTTCCAAGGCAGGATGGGAAAGCACGATCTTCTCAATCTCAGTATCCTCTACCACGACCTTATATGAACGAAGAATCTTAGGAAGCACCTCCGCCATTTTTTCATCCACCATATCCGGAAAAATCAGATTCTGATAAAGGAAGCCCAACTCTTCATTCATTCTTCCTTCCAAAAGTGATTCTATCGCGAAATCCTGCATTTGCCTTGCAAACTTCTGGTAGATATCGGAGTTTTCCCGGAAATTATGTAGAATATTGTAATACAAAGCCAGTCTTAAGCCTTCCTCTACACGATACTCATAAGAAAAATAGAGATAAACGCTTTTCGGTAATTCCTCCTTATAGCCCCTTTTCATGGAATAAAGGAGATTCTCATAGAGATTGGTCAGCTTTATATTTTCCTCAACACCCTGCTTGTAAAGGGAAAATGCTTCTTCTCCTCTTTCTCCGTTTCGAATGCACTGTGTAATCTTATCTTCCAGCGACATCCCTTCCGGAAATTCCAGATGCTTTTCTTCTTTCTCTCCGGATACAAACGCCCTACTGTTTCGGCTTTGCGCATTCCTCGGTCTTTCCGAAAAATATGTTAAAAACTCTTCCAATGCAAGAGTACGATTCACACAGGGCTTCAAAAGAGAATAGAGCTTTGCCGCCTCTCCGTTTTGCATCAGGGGGGCAGACGGAAAGTCACGATAGTCAAAAAGGCGAACTGCTGCCGCTTTATCCTCTTCCGTCAGTTCTTTTAAGTCATGACAATGACGAATCTCTTTGATTTGCTGAGCAGAGGGAGATTTTTCCAAAACAAAATGATAGGGAATCCGCTTTTCCCCACCCAAATAAACGAAGTCCAACTCTCCATGGAGTTCCGTCTCCTCATCCATCCCCTCGGTATTCACCGAAAAGCTTACCTTGGTTCTTACACCTCCAAACGCATTTTTGTGCAAAACAATAAAAGGCTCCTTACAATATACCAAGCCCCGCATAGGAATTCCGTTCAAGGATTGTATAAATATTTCAAATGTCTTCGTCTCCAAAAAAGGAATCTTACCTTCGATATACTCTTCCGAAAAATGAGTAGAAGGCTTTTCCTGGTCCACGATACCTCTGGCTAATTTGTTAATCTTTTCTCTCATAGCAAACACTCCATAGGGCTCTATTTTAGCATAGGAAAGCCGTTCTAAAAAGATAGAATTTTCCATACCTCAGTTTCCCTTCCCCTTTGCTTCATCCATCTCAATCATTCTTTGTTCTGCATCTATATTGCTCTTCTTTTTTCCGCCTTTGTTCGAAATCTTTCCGAAATAGAAGGATAAAACTTTCAAAACCAATGTAGGATAGCCATGAAACAAGGTACCCGAGGAAAGAGTATACTTTAAAACATGCCCTTAGTGCAAGGGAAAGCCTATTTCATTCCTTTTTCCCTTTCTTTTTTGAAATGCAATATTCCTTCTTAGAAAACGGAATAGCTCTTCTTTGAAAACAGAATAGCTCTTCTTCCTATTGCCTATCTCCGTAATAATCTGCTAAACTAGGTACTTAAACTGCAATAAAATGCGAATTGAAGATGCTCTCCCCTCTTTCGGGAAAGTGATTTTATGAGATTTGCTTGTTTACTTATTTTAAATAAAGATTGATAAGCAATAAAAGGAATATCTATGAACACAGAAGCCCTAACGCAATATAAATTAATGATTCTTTACTTACTTCATTCTGTAAGTTATCCCCTTAGCAACAGCCAGTTAAGCGGATTTTTTTTAGACAATGAATACACTACCTACTTTACCTTGCAACAGTGCATTTCCGACTTGGTCGAAGCGCATCTTATCAGCTCTCATCAGAGTCGCAGTACCACGCGTTACGAAATAAGCGACGAGGGAAAACAAACTTTACAATTTTTTGAAAATGAAATCCCTTCCATAGTGAAAGACGATATGGAACAATTCCTTTCCAAGAACAAATTACGACTGCAACATGAATCCTCCGTTTACACTGATTATTCGCAGACGGACAAGCAGGATTTTTCGGTGCAACTTGAATTAAGGGAAAGCAGTAGCCTTCTCTGTCGACTGGATTTAGATGTACCGGATGAAGAAATCGCACAGGCAATCTGCAAGGCATGGAAGAAAAAAAGCGGAAAGATATATTCCTTTTTGCTTTCCGAGCTCGTAGAGGATGAAGAGAATAAATAAAGAGTATAGAGAGTATACAGAATTATAAGAATACGGAATAGGGCGAATCCAAGACCAAGAAAGAGGAAGGAGTACCGAGAAACAATCACGGTACTCCCTTTTTCTTTTCTATATTACGTGCTTAGGCAACTATCTAAATCGTGCAAGCCTCCAAACCGCTTGTCTTTTTCTTTAAAAGCTTCTCTACACTGATAAGCTTCACACAAAGACAGAAAAGCTCTGTCGCAATCCGTAAATCTTCCAATGGCGGATAGGTAGGCGCAATACGGATATTGCTGTCTTCCGGATCCTTTCCGTAGGGAAAAGTTGCTCCTGCAGAAGTCAGCTTCACACCTGCCTTTTTACACTTGTCCACAACCTCTTTCGCACAGCCCGGAAGCGTCTCAAAGCTGATAAAATATCCCCCTTTCGGATTGGTCCAAGAGCCGATATCCAAGCCGTTTAAATTCTTTTCAAAAACACTTTCCACCATTTCAAACTTCGGACGAATTATATCTGCATGCTTCATCATGTGCTTCACCATACCGTGGATGTCCTCAAAAAAGCGTACATGGCGAAGCTGATTCACCTTATCATGTCCGATAGTCTGGTACTGCATCTGCTTCTTGATGTCTTCCAGGTTGTTTAAGCTGGTTGCCATGGAAGCAATACCGGAGCCCGGGAAGGAAATCTTGGAAGTGGAAGCGAACTTATATACTAAGTCAGGATTTCCCGCTCTTTTACATTCTGCCAAAATCTCAATCAGATAGTCTTGGTCATGGTCATAAAGGTGATGCATTCCATAAGCATTATCCCAATAAATACGGAAGTCCTTTGCAGCCGGCTTCAGTCTTGCAAAGCGGCGTACCGTTTCATCGGAGTAGCTGTATCCCTGCGGGTTACTGTATTTCGGAACACACCAGATTCCCTTGATACTCTCATCAGAGGCTACCAGTTCCTCTACGATGTCCATATCCGGTCCCTTTTCCGTCATAGGCACATTAATCATTTCAATACCGAAATACTCGGTAATGGCAAAGTGACGGTCATAGCCCGGAACAGGACAAAGCCACTTGATTTTATCGAGCTTGCACCAAGGTGTGTTTCCCATTACACCATGGGAGTAAGAACGGGAAATGGAGTCATACATCACATTCAAGGAAGAGTTTCCGAAGATAATGATATTGTCCGGATTGTTCTCCATCATGTCGGAGAGCAACTCCTTCGCTTCTGCAATGCCGCCCAAAACACCATAATTTCTTACGTCAAAGCCGTCACTGGAATACATATCCGCCTCACTGTTTAAAGCGTCCATCATTCCATTACTTAAATCCAACTGGTCAAGACTGGGCTTACCTCTACTCATGTCCAAATTCAGATCCATATTCTGGTATTCTCTATAACTTTGCTTTAATTCCTTTCGTAAGCTTTCCAGTTCTTCAACGGATAAATCCTCATACCTTCCCATGCGCATCTCCTTTTTTACTCTTCTATCCTTTTCTTTAGTATGCTTCTTGTTTTCAACTATTCCTTTTTCAAGTTTCTTAATGCCGGCTCTTTTCCCATCCGCCTTCTGTTTTTGCATGTTACTCTTCTCCTATTAATCCCATGGAGATGGTGCAGGTTTCTTGACTCTGTTTTTTCGAACATACTTATGGTGTCGCTTTCCTGTTCTTTGCTCTGTAGCGGAAAGCAAAGGATTTGCGCCAAGAGCCTTTACTCGGTTCTCCAAAAATGTCAACTCTCTGGCCGCCTCCGTATCCTCAGGATAACGATTGCAATACTGCGAAAAAGAATCATAGGCTTTCTGCCATTCCCCGTTTTTTTCCAGGTAAACCGCTTCATTATACTCCAATTCCCGATCTGCTGTCAGCCCTTTTTCTTTTGCTTCATCCAAAGCGCTTCTTGCCGATTCCAGGTCATTTTCATTTAAAGCATTTCCCGCAGATACAATCAGCTTCTTTGCGGAAATCAGATTCTGCAATTTCTCATAACTTTTTCCGGAAAGCGTCCCGAGATTTTTCAGATTCTCTTCGGCTTCATTCAGCTTCCCCAGTTGAATCTCCGCTTCCACCTTGTAAGCCAAAATATCATACTGTAAAGTTCCTACTCTTCCCTTACTCTTTTCCAAAGCGAGGTCAAAATTCTCCAAGGCCTTTTCCGCTTCTCCCTTTTCCAATGCAGTAATGCCCTCCATTCGATAGGCCTTCACTTCATTTTTGCAGGCAAACAGATTTAAGCTCAGTCCCATGGTCAGTAGCGCAAAATAAATTTTTTTCTTCATTATTCTTCCTTTCTACTCTTTGCAAGATCAGTTCAGGAGTTATGCCTTTCCCGTTGTACCAAAGCCTCCACGATTGTCATTTCCCAAATGCTCTACCTCTACAAAATTCACCACCGGTTGGTGCTGCATAATACGAAATTGGCCGATACGATCGTTCACATGAATTTCCGTGTCACGCATGGCAAGAATCGGCATATGGATAATATCATTGTCTCCACAAAACGACTCATCAACCACACCCATAGCGTTCGTTTGGATAATTCCAAAATTCTTAAATGCGGAACTTCTTGGTAAAATCCACATCTCATATCCCTTCGGAAGCTCTACGGAAATCCCCATGCTAATAAGACGGAATTCTCCGGCCTTCATGCTTACTTCCTCTGCAACACGTAGATCAATCCAATCACTTTTTCCGTCAATATAACGTAATTTCTCCAATTCTTTTACATGGTATTTAATCTTTATCTTTTCTTCCATTTCCATCTCCCCCTAATCCAGGCATTTCTTTGTCTGCCTATTTCTTCTCTATAAGATTT
>ERZ773074.910-NODE-910-length-11803-cov-2.756725_pt1 | contig 11803 bp, 9 predicted proteins | sample MGYA00580615_ERZ773074 | MGnify/ENA primary metagenome ERZ773074 (study PRJEB29015, sample SAMEA2738126) | human oral metagenome | biome: human oral; feature: human-associated habitat; material: saliva | place: China | collected 2160 ...
TATGCGTTTGGGATTAGCAGGTATAACGCTTGCGCTCATGGCTCAGACTTTTCTTGCCATCTTTTATCCGAGTTCTCTCAATTATTTCCCGGTATATACACCCTCACCTATCCTCGTTACTGTGCTCTACTGGGCTCTGCAGATCACCGCGACAGTATTTTATCTGCGGTCACGGCATTTAGGGTTTATCCTCGGAGCCAATATCGTGGGTGCGCTGCATCATGGGCTTGACCTCTTCATGCTTATCTTCCTGGGGCTTCTGTATCACCCGGACGCTATCGGTTATTATCTCGAAGGGGCAAACGCTGTATATATAATTGCTTACTGGCTCGGACAAGCTGTCACCCTCATCGACTTTACGCTCTGCATTGTCTTTATCATCGTGCTCATGCGTGTGTTTTCTCGCCGCCGCCAGAGCAAAGTTCAGTTCTAGCGATCCTACTCAGTTCCCTGCGTTCAAGCCCTAGTTGAGAGCACTATACAGTAAGCCTGCATCCGATGGGGCCTTTCTGAGATACTAGGTGTATGAGCAACAGGCATGACATTACCGACGAGCAGTTTAAAAAGCTGCTCCAAGAAATCTCGAAACGCTTCGCTATTCTGGGCGGCATCGTGATTCTCATCGGCTTAGCGATTATCCTCATCATGTACTTCTGGATGGGAGGGAGCCGCTAATGAGCAAGCCCCACCGCCAGAACCTCAGCGAGGCTTTTGAACGCATGACGGCGGGCAAAGCCTACCGCTTTACCGAGGAGAATAAGCAGGTCGGCGATTCCATCTACCAAGCGGTCAAGTTTTTCGAGCAGTACTATGCGCGCGGCGAGCACGCCCACGGCATGCAGGTGCTCCGCGACCACCTGGGCAGCCTGGGTGAGCATACCGAGATGCGCCCGCCGGTTGCCTTCGATTTTGGAGTCAATACCCATATCGGCAAGTATTGTTTCTTCAATTTCAACACCACGTTCCTAGACGTAGCCCCCATTACCATCGGCGACTATGTGTTTGTCGGTCCCGGCTGCCAGTTCCTCACCCCCACCCACCCGATTAATGTTCAGGATCGCATCAATTTTTGGGAGGGCGCCCTGCCGATCACGGTGGGCAATAACGTGTGGATAGGCGGCGGAGTCATTATTCTTGGAGGCGTCACGATCGGCGAAAACGCGGTGATCGGGGCGGGGTCTGTGGTCACGAAAGACGTTCCCACGAACACGATCGTCGCCGGTAATCCGGCGCGCGCTATCCGTACTATTGACCCGGAGCAGCGACCGGCACATCCGCACCAATACAGTGAAGAGGAAATGACGCAGGGGCAGGAGTTTTATGCGCGCCTCGAAGCTGATAACTTTTAATATCGCTCAACTTCCGTACCTTTAAACTGAGCGCCACAAGCGCCACGGTTTTTGTGAGCATATATAGATCAAAATTCTCAGATGCCAACCACCGATATGGAGGCGACCATGACATCTACCCCAAAGAATACCTCAGGTCCCCATCGCACTACCCCTGTTGAAGAAAATACCGCTCACGCGAAGGATAAAACGAACCAGAGTGAGCTTCGGGAGAGCTCTCATGACGCATGGGACGCCGCTTTTGAAAGCGACGACCCGACCGTCGTGCTCTCCCCTAAGGATGTACCGGTCGACGATATAGCCGAAGAGAAAACCCGTCCTCTCTCTGCCGCCGACCAGCGGAAATATCTTGAGGAAAGTTCTTCATCCGCCAATGCGCAGGTGAAGACCAATGCGGGTGCCGCCAAGGATCGTTCACGCGATGGCGATTCTTCCTTCGGCTGGTTAGAAGATTCCGACGAGTCTGCCGGCAGCGACTCCGTGGATCAGCTGCGCCCCGCCGTACCCAGCAGCATGGTTACCTACAGTACGGAGGCGCTTCCCCCGCTCCCTGAGCATGCCACGACGCCCAGAGAAAACGGCGACAGTAATACCATTGTGGCTGTGTCTGCTCCTTCCCCCGCGCAAAATTACTTCATAGAAGACGGTGAGGATACCGACGAGCACGCCCCCATTCTTACGGCGGCAACTGCCTTCGAGCTTCAGAAAGCACGCTACGGGCGACTTCAGGTTATTCCCGGGCTAATGGGCTGGTTCGCCGCAATGGGTGTTTTGCAGTTTTTGCTCTGGGTTACGGCAACCGTGGTCGAGGCTAATCACGGAACCCCCTACGATTCCATGGCTCCTATTGTGCGCGGGTTATTCTCGGGGAACGATGCACTCGCTCTCTGGCAGGGTATCGGAACCGGTGCCGCGTACCTGGTGGCGTACTGCATCGGCGGGTATGTGGCTGGTCGCATGGCGCGGTTCTCCAGCGCAAAGCAGGGCATTTCGGTGTGGATCTGGCAGGTCATGATCATATTTGCAGCAAGCCTGCTCACCTATTTCACGCCCCAGGTTTTCCAGGGAGGCTCCGCAAACCTTTCCGTGCAGTGGTATACGCAGCACGGTACGGCAAGCGCTATTCTTTCGGTTGCGTTGGTTCTCTGCATCACCTTCATCGCTGCGGTTCTGGGCGGCCTGATGGGCGGCCTCTATCATCGCCGTGTGGAACGCTACGCACAAAACTATGTGGACCAGGAGTTATAGCGTTTCAGGCATATAACCCATAGGGAATATAGTGATTGGGGTAGGGTTTCGTGACAACATGAGAACCCTGCCCCTGTTTTTGTGTGCACGATATGGCTATATGCCAACTCGGGAATATTCCAGAAACAGAATATGTGTGGTTTCAAGACCCAAAAAATACACCAGGGCGCCGAAGGAAGAGAGTCCTTCGGCGCCCTTGAGCGTTACTGTACTTGTAAGCGCTACATATCCAGAAGCATGGCAGGTTCTTCGAGAATCGCGGCAACATCGGCCATGAAACGTGCCGAGAGGTCGCCGTCTACCACGCGATGATCGAAAGAACCGCCCAGCGTGGTTACCCAGCGCGGAATAACCTCACCATCAACCACCCAGGGCTTCTGCTTAATCGTGCCGAAGGCGACGATCGCCACCTCGCCGGGGTTGATAATCGGGGTGCCTGTATCGATACCAAGCGAACCGATATTCGTGATCGTCAGGGTTCCGTTCGCCATCTCGGCAGGCTGGGTCTTCCCTTCGCGGGCGCGAGTCGTCAGGTTATTCAAGGCAACCGCCAGCTCACGCAGGGAGAGCTCCTGCGCATCCTTGATATTCGGCACCATCAGCCCGCGCGGGGTCGCCGCCGCAATGCCCAAGTTCATAAAGCGCTTGATCTGAATCTCGCTGTCCGTCCACGTAGCGTTCACCTGGGGGTTCCGTTCGGCCGCCCAAATCACGGCGGCGGCAAGCACCAGCAGCGGAGTTACCTTTACACCCTCGAAATGGCGCGATTTCTTCAAACGCTTGATAAATTCCATAGTGCGCGAGGCATCCACGTCCACGAAAATCGACACGTGCGGGGCGCTAAATGCCGAAGAAACCATAGCCTTCGCGGTTGCCTTGCGCACCCCGCGCACCGGAATATGCTGCATGCGATCGCCCTGTACGGACGGGGACTGCCAGAAACGCTGGCTCGTGGATTCCTGCACATCGTTAAGATGCGCCACATAGTTCAACAGGTCTTGTTTCGTCACCTGCCCGCGCGAGCCGGTGGCGGTCACATTCGCCAGATCAACGCCCAGCTCTTTTGCCGCCAAGCGTACGGGTGGCGCCGCCAGCGATGGGCGATGCGGCACCGGCTCCTGCGTCGGCTGTGCGGTTACGACGGATCCCTCAGCCCCGCCCTGGAAACGCTGCACCACCGTATTGAACGGGCTGTTTTCTACGAATTTGGAGGCGCGTTCGGCAAGCTCGCTGAAAAGTCCCTGATTGCGCGGCTCGGGTGACGAGGGGGTATGCGCCACCGGCATCTCCTGAGCGGGCGAAGCCTGGGTTTGCGGCGCGGTGTTCTGAGCCCTTGCGGATGCGGGGCGCTTGCGGGGGCGGCGCTTCACCGAATCGGCCTTGGGTCCCGAACCCACGAGTGCCTGGTTACCGCTCTCATCCTCATCGGCGGATGCGGCGGGCGCATCCTGCGGTTCTTCTGCGGTGGATGCGGCGCTGCCGGAGATCGCGATAATAGGAGTCCCGACTTCGATCGTCTCGCCCTCGTTCGCCAGAATCTTCTCCACGGTGCCGGTGTAGGGCGAGGGCAGTTCCACAACGGATTTGGCGGTCTCGATTTCGACGAGAACATCGTTGATACTGACCTCGCTGCCAACGCTGACTTTCCAGGTGAGGATCTCAGCCTCGGTAAGACCCTCACCCACATCGGGGAGATTAAAAATCTGGGACATTTTATGCCTTTCGCTAGGGAATATAGCCTGTCGGGAATATTCTTCGCGGGTTATATAAGGAATATGGAATATACGGATTTAGTATTCAAATGAGCGATCGACGGCTTCGAGAATACGGTCAATATCGGGCACGTATTCGTCCTCCGTGCGCGGTACCGGGTACGGAATATAGTAACCGCCCACACGCAGCACTGGAGCCTGCAGGCTGTAGAAGCAGCGCTCGGTGATTGCGGCGGCAAGTTCGCCGCCCATGCCCCCGAAGGTCGGCGCTTCGTGGGCAACAATCAGGCGCCCGGTCTTCACCACGGATGCGGCGACGGTGGGTACATCCATCGGGGAGATCGACCGCAGGTCAATGACTTCGATCGAGCGTCCATCTTCGACGGCGGCCTCCGCGGCGGCGAGCGCTACCGGCACTAGCGGACCGTATGCCACGATGGTCGCGTCTGTGCCTTCGCGCACCACCTGCGCTTGGAACGGGTCAAAGTCGGTGTCTGCAAAGTTCACCTCGCCCTTGAGCCAGTAGCGGCGTTTGGGCTCGAAAATAATCACCGGGTCGTCGCATTCAATGGATTTGCGGGTCATCCAGTAGGCGTCATGCGGTGAGGACGGTGTTACGATGCGCAGCCCGGCGGTGTGCGCGAACAGCGCCTCGGGCGATTCAGAGTGATGCTCGACCGCCCCGATGACGCCGCCGTAGGGAATACGGATCGTAACCGGAACAATATATTTTTTGTCGCTGCGGTTGTGGATTTTGGCGAGCTGGGTGGTGATTTGGTTGTAGGCAGGGAAGACGAACCCGTCGAACTGAATCTCGGCTACGGGCCGATAGCCGCGCATCGCCATGCCGATGGAGGTGCCCACAATACCGGCCTCTCCGAGGGGAGAGTCCATTACGCGTTTCTGCCCGTGCTTCGCCTGTAACCCTTCGGTTACGCGGTATACGCCGCCGAGTTTGCCGATATCTTCGCCGATCAGCACGACTTTACGGTTATCTGCCATCGCGTCGTCGAGGCCGCGAGTGATCGCTTTCGCCAGGGTCAGGCGCTCAACCTGTGCATTCTGCTCGCTCATTCTTAGTCCTCCTCGAAACCTGCGACGTAGTTGCGGTAGAACTCGCGTTCTTCTTCTACCTGAAGGTGTTCTTCGGCATAGGCGCGGTCGAAGAATCGGTCGAATTCATAGGGTTCGGAGGCAATCGCCGCCTCGCGTACCCCGTTGGCGAGTTCTTGTGCTTCTTCGGCGAGTTTTTCGAAGAAGGAGTCATCTGCGTGCCCGTTCTCGCGCAGATATTTTTCCAGGCGAATCAGCGGGTCTGCGTTCAGATACTGCTGGAGTTCTTCATCCTCACGGTATTTGGTGGGGTCGTCAGCGGTGGTATGCGGACCCAGGCGGTATGTTTCCGCCTCAATCAGCACGGGGCCTTCGCCGCGACGGATTTTATCAAGCGCGTAGCGGGTGACGGCGAGGGTTCCCAGCACATCGTTGCCGTCAACACGCAGCCCTTCAAAGCCGTAGCCTTGGGCGCGGGTTGAGATGGGCACACGCGACTGCACGTCGAAGGGTACCGAAATAGCCCAGCGGTTGTTTTGCACGAAGAAGAGTACGGGGGCATCGTAGGATGCGGCAAAGACCATGGCCTCGTGGACTTCGCCTTCGGTGGAGGAACCGTCGCCGAAGTAGACGCCGACGGCGGGTTTCACGGTGTCATTCTCGGGGTTGGTGGCCTGCCCTTGGCCTGTCTGCAGCTGCCCGGTTTCCGCCGCAATATCGGCATCAAAGTTCAGGCCCATAGCGTAACCGACCGCATGCGTAACTTGTGCGGCAAGCACTTTGGTGTAGACGTGGAAGTTATGTTTTTTAGGATCCCACCCGTGGGTTTGTGAACCGCGGAAAATCGTGATGAGTTCGCGAAAATCTACACCGCGGGCAAAGGCAACCGCGTGTTCACGGTAGGAGGGAAAAATATAGTCGTTGGGCGCGAATGCCAGTGCGGAGCCGATCTGCGCCGCTTCCTGTCCTCGACTGGGTGCCCATAGAGCCATTTGCCCTTGCCTCTGAAGTGCCGTTCCTTCGTCATCGATACGGCGGGTGATGTACATCAGGCGGTAGGCTTCGCGAAGCTGTTCTGCGTCTACGTCCTGCACATAAGAGCTGAAGGTGGGGTTCTCATGTACCTTGCCGTTCTCATCCATGAGCTGGATGCGTTCAGGTACTCCCGGATATTTTTCGTTCTCGTGCATCAATCCTCCACGCAGATACGAGCTGTCCTTCACGCCGAGCGCACGCAGAGAGTTTCGGCACGCGGGGCGGAAGGCTTGGGCATATTTCCTCTTATTTTACTCGCTTAAGAACGAAGTGAAGATTTATTGTGCGGTTTTCTATGCTTTCCTTCTGGCGTAATGCACCGTTCTGTGTGCATGTTGGTTCGCGGAATACTTACGTGAGCGAGGAGCATTCTAAGTGTTGTCGCCGAGAGCCTGCATGGTCTCTTCCCTCAATCTCTTGGCTACATAGCTCAACCCCGCGAGTTGAGGGAGTTTAGACTCTGTGCGGGAACTGCTCGCAGATGCTGATGAAGCGGTCATTTGCCTCGTCTTCACCGATGCTCACCCGCACGCCCTCAGAGTCGAAAGCTCTCACCGCTAGGGCGTTAGCGCGCGCCAGTTCGGTAAATTCCGCAGTGTGTTCTCCCAGGGGGAGCCACACGAAGTTGGCGTAGGTTTGCGGTATGTTGTACCCCAGCTCGTGCAGCCGGGCGACCACGCGCTCACGCTCATCCACCAGGTGTTGCACACGTTCCATCACCTGATCTTCATGTTCTATGGAGGCGACTGCGGCGGCCTCTGCCACGGCGGTAACGGCGAAGGTTGTGGCACTCACCCGCAAATACTGGGTCAGTTGCGGATGCGATACCGAGTACCCCACGCGAAGCCCCGCAAGTCCCTGTGCTTTCGAGAAGGTTCTGAGCACGATCACGTTCGGGTATTCACGGTACAGGCGCAGACCGTCCAGCGGCGCATCTTCCCCGTCGGGTACGGGTGATACCGTGCAGAACTCGAAATATGCTTCGTCGAGCACCACAACGATATGAGGCGGCACCTGCGTTAGGAACTCGCGGATTTGTTTTTCGGTGACGGCGGGGCCGGTCGGATTGTTGGGGGTGCAGACCAGAATCAGGCGGGTGCGGTCGGTGATGGCTGCCGCCATGGCGTCCAGGTCGTGTGAGCCGTCGGGCAGGTTCGGCACCTGCACGCTGCGAGCGCCCATAATGCCGACGAGGATCGGGTATGCCTCGAAGGAGCGCCAGGCGTAGATGACTTCATCCTGCACGCCGTCGGCGTTTACGCCGGCGAAGGTTTTGAGGATTTGGTTGAGCGCGCCGAGGCTTCCAGCACCGGTGACGATGTCGTCAGCGTCCACGCCGAGCCGTTCGGAGAGCTTCTGGCGCAGGGCGGTGGAGAGCGGGTCGGGGTAGCGGTGCGCGGTCGCAAATTCTGCGAGGACGCGCGCGACCTCGGGTACGGGACCCAGCGGGTTCTCGTTGGAGGAGAGCTTGTACTGGGTGAGGCCTTCAACGGGCGCGGGCGGCTTGCCTGCCGCGTAGCTGGGCAGGGTGTTGAAGACGGGGCGGACCGGGATATTGGCGTGTTCAGCTGACTGGCTCATGGTTCCAGTATGTGCCTGCGGGCGGCTCTGGGGCTAACGCTTCTCACCTGGAGAGCAGGTCGCGAGCAAGCTGTAGCTGTGCAGACAGCAGGTACTAGCCGCGAGCGCTGCACACAAAGGCTGTATGCAAAGAAGCACTGTACGCACAGACTATGCGCGCAAAGGCTGCACGAGGAGATGGAGGGGCGCCGCCGGGGTTGTCCCCGGCGACGCCCCTCCTTTTCTCTTCTCTACTCTACTCGTCCCTCCACCCTCCACCGAGCCGTCAAGAATGGTTCTTGAGGCTGGGTTTTAGACTGGTGCTTTTAGGCCATCAGGGGTTCACGCTCCTCGAGGGGGTTCAGGTCCTCGGGAGGGTCTGGGGCGCGGAACCCGGGGTCGATATCCTCGGGCGGAGCCGGTACGAGGAACCCGGGGTCAATGCTCTTAGGCGGGAGCATGGGCGCAGGCGCAGGCTTCAGATGCGGCAAGGTCGGGATGAGCGACTCACCACCGTCGTAGTCTCCGCCCTGTCGGGGCCCGAGGAACGGATCCCTGAGCACAGAACCAGCATTAGGGAGCTGCAGACGATCGATGATTGGCTGAGTAACAGCCTTTTCGATGTGCGTATGCAGATCTGCGGGTTGGGGCAGAATATCCGGCGGGATTAGACCTGCAGGGGGCAACTGACCCTCTGCCTCGATTCGGGCAGGCATATTGATGGGAGCAGGCTCGGGGCGGCTCAGGTCGCCCGGCATATTGATGGCGGGCGGCAGATGCTGCGGGTTGTATCCCTGTAGGAGGGGCACCTTGGGCATCTGCGGCACGGGGGTTTCGGGCCAGGCAGGCTTCGGGTTCTGAGGCTTTTCCTGCGGAGTTGGCTCGGGGTGAGGGATGGTCTTTTGGACGCCCTCGATGACGGCGGGGATTTGCTTAGCAACCGCCCAGGCGGATTCTCCAGCTTCTCGCTGAAGACCCTCGGCCTTCTGCTTGGCAATCTCCATGCCCTGCTGGACGTCTGAGACAGTGTCTTCGATTTTCTGCCGAGTATTTTCGATACTCTCTCGCACTTTACGCTTTGCTTTAGCCAGGTGCCCGCCTGTCTGCCCATCAATCACCTCAACTACGCCCCAGCCACTAAGCCCAGTTCCTGATGCTAGGGTAGCACCACCGTAGGTTCCGATACGTCCGGCTGTTATACCGATTCGTACGGCAGGAGACAAACCGTCCGGCATAGTTGAGGCGGAGGTAACCTTCTGCTCCCCCAGTACGTACTCTTTACCGTCCATTGCGGCGCGCATACCACCAGGCACCTTGCTACTATGCCCTTCACGTTGTAGGGCTTCGTGGTAATTTACAGCATGATGCTCATAGTTATCGACGGTGATTACCGTATCGCGTTCATCGGGACGCCACGCTCCCTTGAAAATCTGGGCAAAAAGAGATTGCTCTGCCGCATCAGGAACCCCATCGCCGTCTCCTTCCACGTAGTCCACGGCAAAGTCACGTTGTTTAGCTGGCATAATCCGCAATGGGGTGCCTTGGGCGTAAATACCCACAATGTTGATTTCTTCGGCAATTTTGTGGCTATTCGCCATGTTGTAGGCAATCATGGCTCCCTGGCTGAAACCCTCCAGGTACACGCGTGCACCCTGAGGTGCCCCTGCATCACGTAGAGCTTGCAAGACCATCTCGTAAGCGGCGTTCATGTAGCCCAGTCTGGACGATTCATGTGTGATACCGGCTGGGTCTATAGGAGATCCTCCAAGGGAGTTAAAGGCAGTACCGGGGATACTCACCACATACAGGGCATGAGCGGGGTCACCTTCGTGTCCTGCTTCGTACATGACGGTGACGAGCACGGCACCGCGTTCACCCTTAGTCGGGTCCTGCTGCGAACGTTCAAACTCCTGGTCCTGCGCCTGAGCCGCCGCAAGCAGGCGATCCGAGCTGGCGCCAACAGAGAGCTGGCTTTTCTCGCCACGATGCGCAGCAATACCGTATTCGTCGGCAGAAGCGGTCCGAATATTATGAGCCTTAGCACCAAGAAGGGTATCGATTCCAGATTTAATGATGCCGAATAGACCACCTCCCAGTGCCTTTCGAGCAAGTCCTCGCGGAATGCCAAACATGTCTGCAACGCGGTCAATTGTTCGCTGACGCGCAATTTCGGGATTCCACTTGGCATCAAAGTAGGCGGTGGCTCCGAAGAGAATACCCGCAATGATAGGCGAATACGGCAGCGTCCAAGAGGCCGAGAAGTACCCAAGCTCGGGAATGGTGAGCTTCAAGAGGTATTCAGCTTCGCCGGGTTCTCCGGCGATGAGTCCGCGCAGGTGGTCTCGGGTGCTGCGTCCGTCGGTGAGCTTGCCGTCTTTTGCGATGCCCATCGAATCGAACCAGCCTGCGACGGTGTTTTCAACCTGCAGGTAGGAGCTGTGGGCGGCGCGGACGGCGGCTGCGGTGACGCCGAACTTTGCGGCACTCATACCGAGGTCTGCGGCGAGGCCGGTGCAGAGGGTGGCAGCCTGCTGGGCGCGTCCGTTGATGCCGAGGAAAAGTCGGGTCTCATTGGCGATGCCGAGAATGGGCATGGTGCGGTCGGCGCAGGTGCGGCTGACGGTGTCGAGGCCGTCGGCGATGGCGGGCATTTCTTCAAGCTCAACGCTGATGGTGCCTGCGGTGGGCCCTGCGGAGTCGCTGAGCTCACCGATGGGCGCAACGGTGGGTCCGGTAATCATGGTGTCTCCTAGGGTGGGGTTAGTGGGTTCGGATGAGCGAGCTCAGCCCGTCGGGCAGGTTCACGTGCATGAGTGAATCCAGTGTTGACTGGGCTTTTTGAACGCCTGAGCGGGCGATGATTTCGCCGGGGTTGAGTTTTTCGAGGGCGTCGGCGGCACTGTCGGTGAGTTTGCCGAGTAGGTTATCTACGGCGGAGGCGGCGGCTTGGATTGCCTGCGCTTTGGCGGTGAGGTCGTTGGCGAGTTCTTCACCGGCGGCGGCGATCATGGCGGCGGCGCCCTCGGCTTGTTCGGCTTGGTTGCGGATTTTTTCGCGGTGTTCTCGGAGTTGTCGCCGGTAGGCGCGTCCGGCTTCGGATGCCCAGTGGTTGCCGTTGAGTTCGTTGGCGCGTTGGTGTGCGGCGCGGATTTCTTGGGCTTCGGTGCGCATCCTGTGGGAGAGTTCTGCGCCTTTGGCTCGGGCGAGCGTGGCGGCGGCCATGAGCTGGCTGGCGAGGGCGTGTCCGGCTGCGGTGCCGATGCCCATGTGTCCTGCTGCTCGGAGGATGTCGGTTGGTTCGATCCGGGGCAGGTGGGGTGCGGGAGGTGGTGTGGTGTCGACGATGGTGTTCATGGTGTGTCCTTTCGCGGCGGGTTTGTTTTAGGCTAAATCTGCCGCGGTGACTGTGCAGGCCGAGTGCGCCAACCTGTGGATAACTCAGGCTTGTTTCGAAAAATTCGCACGTTTTGCGCCCTTAAAACCCGAAAAACACCCCTTCCGCAGCACCTCGTTTTGTCATATTTCTGTAACTAACCAAGCCGCCCGTCACGTCCATATGCTCTTCCCGCCTCTTTTTTTCAGCGAATTCATGCAAAAATAGAGCTATGTCTCACACCAATAACACCTTCTTGCCTTCTGGCCGTATTGACCTGGGCACCGGCGAACTTGCGCTGGGCCCCCTCGACGGACGCTACGCATCCGTAACCGCCCCCCTGACCAACTACCTTTCTGAGGCGGCGCTGAACCGCGACCGCATCCACGTTGAGGTTGAGTGGTTCATTTACCTGTGCGAGCACGAGGTGCTGCCGGGTCTGTCCCCGCTGAGCGAGGAGCAGAAGAAGGGCC
>ERZ773074.916-NODE-916-length-11765-cov-5.479675_pt1 | contig 11765 bp, 16 predicted proteins | sample MGYA00580615_ERZ773074 | MGnify/ENA primary metagenome ERZ773074 (study PRJEB29015, sample SAMEA2738126) | human oral metagenome | biome: human oral; feature: human-associated habitat; material: saliva | place: China | collected 2160 ...
GCCTTAAACGTAGATACTTTAAGGCTTTTCTAACTTTATTATTTAGTTTCTCTGTTTTACTTTGAATGTTTTGACAACTACTAACAAGGGATAACAGTTACTAAATTAAGGTTTTGTAAAATCTTTCTTCCTGTATTTTCCTGTGAAATTTTAAAAAACATTGTCAATTACATTGTCAAAAATTTATTTAATAATCTAGCACATATCAAAGAAATTAAGATAAATTGAAAATTAAAAAAAGAAGAACTAACTTTTAATTAAAGCTAGTTCTTTTATTTATTTGTTTATTTTTTGATAAGTCTACCAATACCGTCAAAAGTGTAAGAAACGCCGTTTATACGTAAGGTTTTATTGGTTGCTAATGCACCACCATCGTTAGGGTCCGCATAATATTTATTACCATCTACATTTATCCAACCAGTTTTCATATCACAATTAACAGGGTCAAAGTAGTATTTTTTCTCTTCAACGTAAGCAAAACCTTCAGAGGCATATTCTGCATTGAAATAATACCATTTTCCATTTAAAAACTTCCAAGTGTTTTCTGCTGCAGCGCCACTCACTGGGTCAAAATAATACCAGTGTTCTTTGTTAGTGCCGCCCTTTAGTTTTATCCAGCCTGTTTTCATATCGCCATTTACTGGGTCAAGATAATAGTGTTTATTACTACTTAGTACATAGCCTGTTTGCATTATACCATTAGAAAGATACCATTTTCCGTTTACATATAACCAACCAAATTTTTGATCGCCATTTATAGGGTCGTAATATTCCCAATGATTTCCTTCCTTGCTAAAATACCAGCCTGTAACCATATATCCTCTTTTATCAAAACGATAAAATTTTCCATTAAAGGTATATCTTCCATTTTTATAATAATCTCCATACTTAAGTGAATACCACCAACCATTATTATCTCTTTCCCAGCCTGCTTTGGCTTGATTAGATAATGGGGATATAAATGATGTCAACAATGTACCACTTAACAAGGCTGTTGTAATTATTTTTATTGCTTTTTTCATTTGTACTTCCTCCTTTAACCTTATTTATATACGCTTTCATTTTATCATGTTTTATATGTTTAATCAAATAGGTATAAAATACTATAAATAAAAAGCCTTACTTTAATTGTAAGGCTTGTTTAAAAGGTAAGCTATCCGTTCTACTTACTGAATAGGTTTAAATAGTACTGATAGTCTTCTTTAATGCTTGTATATCTTTATGAACTTTATAATTATAAAAGGCTTGATTCATTTCAGCTTCTTTCTTATCAACTTTATTAATTTTAACTCTGTTATAGCCATGATTAGGATCTTTTAAAATCTTTTCTAATTCCAATTTATCAAATTCAAAATTTTCTTCATTAGTGCCAACATAAAATGGCAACATAGTATCTATTTCAATTTTCATATACATGAAATTACCCCTCTTTCTTAAAAATAATTATCTATGTGAGAATAATCTATATCTTACTGAGTACAGTATAGAGCTAATTTACTAGTTTGTCAACATAAACTTTAGCATATTGAATATTTTAAGTAATTTAATTACTTCTTTTTAGTGTTGTTGAAATTACTAGATACTTACTTCCTTCAAAATAACTAAAAAGTTAGTTATTGTTGAATATATCTAGTAATTCGAGTATTAAGGCTCCATATGTATAGATTTGAATACTACTACTTTATATTTATTCCTACATTTTCCAACATTTATATGGAGAATTTGACAAGTTTTGACAAGTTGTTAAAGCCATTCTAAGCTGTTAATTTCACATGTAAGGTAATTTAGCCTAACACTATATAGAATGCTCTCAGAATTGAAAATACAAGCTAATTCTGATATAATAGATATAGCTTTCTTATAAGAAAAACAAGCCGTGTTTTGTTGTACAGGGCTTGTTTTTAATTTTATTAATTATATTTACAGAATGTTCTAACTAATTCTTTACATGCAGTTTCTAGTTGAGCTTGTGTATAAGTAAACGCATAAGGAGAGTAGGGGGCGCATTCACTTTCTATTAGCGGGATACCCTCAACTTCTTTAAGATAAGAATTCACCTTTGCTTTAAGAGTTTCGTTGGTCTCTATTTTCTCTCTACCATCTTTCTGAAGTTTAGTTAACTTCTTGTTTGCATACTTAATAGCATGATCAATAACTTCATTCGGGAGTGAAATCTTTCTAGAGAGGAACTCATCTTCTTCTTTAGTGAAGAACCCTCTTAATTCAGACAATTCCATTATTAATTTTTTCTTTTGATCTTTAAACTCTTTTTGGATATCCTCCTTTGTTGCTTTTAAGGTATTAATCTTAGTTATAGCTTCAGTCTCTTTAGTCTTAAGATCAACCTTATCACTAATTGAAAGAGTAGCGCTATTTTTACTTTGAATAGCTTCTAATTCCTTAGCAGCATTATCAATTCTGTTATCTATCTCCTTAATTAGTTCATTGTTGTTAGCTTCTAATTGTTCTAATTCTGTAATTTTATTTTGAATTCTTTCCATAATCTAAACCTCCTATTTATTTCTAATATTGTAACTATTTGCTATATCAGTAATGCTTTCAGATTTATTGCTTTGATGTAATGAAGCGATATCGTTTCTTAACTCTCTAATTTCTTCTAGTGCAATATTATCATTGCTTTTAGAGGAAAAATCCTCGTCTTTAAATTCAGAAAATGTAGCTATTATCTTATCATCTTCAATTCCAACGTCTAGCATCCTTTTCATCAATTTTTCTTGTAATGATACCTCACTACTAGTATTTATATTGTTTTGGTTTTCTTTAAACATAGTTATATCTCCTTTTCTTTTTTATGTAAGCACGCATAGTACTTTTTTCTGTAATATAAGTATTTTTCTAATGCTTTAAAATACTTCTCCTGGTTCATTCGTGGTGGTTTTGATGGAAAGCCAAGAAATGTAAATTTAAACGCATTATTCGGGTCGTATAGTTTATCCACCCTATAGCATTCTTTCAACATTAAGTCATAGTATCTTGACTCATCATTTTTATTTCTATTAAGTTGTTCCTTCCTTAATCCTATACAAGTCCTGCATACAAGTTTCTTATCTTCGCTAATATACATTTTCAAGCATTTATTGTCGCACTTGTAACACTTGATATAATATTTATAACCGCCCAAATTACAGGGTACTTTTTCAACGACATATTCCTTCATGACTTGTTCGTGTTTAATTATGTCTTTGGTTTTAAACGATTCATACATATCGATTCCACTTTCTTTCTTCAATCTATTTTTTCACGCCTTAATCATGGTTGAGAGGTTCAATCTCTAACACTTTTAAATAGTCACTATGCTGCTTGGTACACCAGGTAAAACTCTTTTCTAGATTTATTGCTATCTGATACCATTGTTTTAATTGTATGTATCGTAAGTAATATAGTTTTCTAGTATGGTTACATGGTATCTTATCAAATACACCTAATAAATAAGTCTTCTCTTTTTGTAACTCAGAAGAATAGTGACTGATTAACTGTTCAGTTTCTTGAATATCTGAAATAATACTTAATCTCTTATAATCATATCCTTTACTACTGCATTTGACTTTTACTCTAGTATAGTCAGATGTCTGGATATCTGGTTGATCATCCTTAAGTTCTTCTAACAATTCAAGTTTATCAGATAGACTCTCAACGATATTAGTAAGGCTCTCATATCTTTTCAACCTTTCTAATTTGTTAGTATCGGTTGGATATTCGGTGAAATTATTTATTGTGAGTTCATCGCTATTTACTTGCTTAGTAGTCTTTTGTTTTTCTTCGTTCAAGATGCCATTTTGAGAAAGTAAGGTATAAATATTTACCTTATGTTTCTCAATAATTTCTCTTTCATGATTAGACTTAATCTTACGTTGCAAATAAATGAATACAGTTATCAATATTTCACGTTCTGAGCCTTCTAAAGTATCCAGGTAACCATTTACTAGGTCTTCGATATCCGTGGCCTTATTATCCAGATAACGCTCGATTACAAGGTCTAGGTCAATTTGTTGATTTATTGATAACTGCATAAGCTAACTCCTTTCTATAATTCTTGACATATATGTAAATATGCAATTAATGGTTCAGTATCTCCATCTTTTTTGAAAAACTCAACACGGCCAATAAATTCATAATCCTCTAATTCATCACGCCATTCCCTTATTTCTCTGAATAGTTCTGCACTATCTGTTGTGCTCTCGGCCTTGATTATATCGGTTACTTTGTACATATGTCTGTACCTCCTTGTTTATTTGATTTTAATTTTTATAAACTCCACTAATAGGTAAGACATATTACTCCTCTAATTAAATTCTACTGGCAGCCATTGTTTGTAAGGTTTCTTACCTTGATAAACAGGTATTCCAGTACATAAACCTTCGATAATATAAAGTTCTTCATAAGTCTTGAACATTGTAATTAAATTACACTCTAACAATTCATTGACTATTTTTATTGCTTCGATATTCCAATTATTCCATAATATAACATTATGATTTACTGTTACTATTTCAGTAATTCCGTGATAATTGAAACCTATTGCATCAAAGTATTGTTCAATATCCATGAATGTAGTATGCTCTTGATTTTTAATTAACTTTAGCAAATCTAATTTAATTTTCTCTTTATTCATTAATATTTACCTTCTTACTTAGTTTTTTTACGCTTTTAACTCTTTATTTACGCCTTTATTATATTTAAAGGTGTTAGCTTCAAACGCTTGGTACAACTGATTTTGAAGTATATCGAACGCTTTACGCCTTTGAATTCGTCGTGAAACTTATATAAATCTTATACACTGTATCTCGTACTCATAATACTTATACTACTTATTACTTTTTATTAATATATAAAGCGTAAAGCGAAAATAGTCTTATAAAACCAGCTGTACCAATACTTTTTAAGGAACGCTTTATTTTTTCTTAGTAAAGCGTGAAAAGAGTAAAGCCTGTTCTTATGCTATTTTTAAAAGCGTTATACAAATTTTCTTTTAAATCCTTTCAACCCTCTACCACTATGAGAACGTCTAATGCTCTCACTTTTTTTCCAATTAGGAAGATTATTCATAATCTTATTAACCGCTTTTGCTTGAGAATTACCTCTTAAATCTAATTTAAATTCATCATCATCACAAGAAAGATATAACAATTCACTAGTTGTAATATCGAAAATCTGTGTTTCAAATGGGAATTTATTATTAGTATTACCAAAAGTAATATACTCATTCACGTAAAAACGGTAATTGTGCCTTTTTTGGGGATTATTAATAACCTCCTTCCAGTTTTTAGGAACATACATATCCAGGATGCTAACTATTTTTTCTTCCAATGGATCATACTCTAATGCAGCACTAGACAAGTTTTCCATATATTGCTTTGTTTCTTCAGATATAAGTAGGGACTCCTTACTCAAGTACCACTGATAAACTTCACTCCATAATTGTAATATGTATTCATAATCCAAACTCCAAATAGAGTGCTTAATTCTATCCTTTTCACAATACATTAACCAATATCTACGATTACCAGTTCTATCCTTTAGAATTTCTTTATTATTAGTAGTTCCCAGTACTGCAAAGGTACGAGGGTGGTCTGTTGGATCAGTTGCATATCTTTTACGAACCGTATCCTTTGTAGCACTCAACCAAGCCTTAAAAGTATCGCTATCCGTTTTAACCATGGTACTAAGTTCTGATAATTCAACAAGCCAAGTTCTTAATACCTTGAATGTTACTTCATCACTTATTTTTTCAGTTATATCAGTGTAATAACCTAGCGATAAGCGTTGTAAGGTCGTACTCTTTCCTATACCTTGACCACCTTGCAGTATTATCATTTCATCAAATTTTATACCATTATCAAATAGTCTTGTTAGACTTGCTAACAACCATTTTCTAGTGCATTCACGGTTGTATTGGTTATCTTCTACTCCCAATACATCTATAAAAAAACTTTCGGCTCTTGGTTTGCCATCCCACGTTTTAGTAACTATTTTATTTTTAATAGGGTGGTATCTGAACTTATCACTAGCACTAACTATTGCTGTATCTAGATCGACTAATTTAGCTTTAAATTTGAACTGTTTTTCTATATCCATCCTAAGTAATTCTTTATCTCGTTTTTCTAAAGGTTTGATTTTACCATTCTTATCTGTTATTTCTATAACATCAGTTAGTTCATTGTATGCAATAGGAACTAAAGATAAAATTATTTTCTCTAGATTTTCTAATGTTTGAATTACTTTACCATTTTCATCAGTTGTTATTACTAAATCATTTTTATTAACTGCATTAGTTAGCTTTATTTTTTGTTGAGTTTTTTTGAACTTACTTAGGAAAGTGTACTTATTCTTGAAATAGTCAATATTTCCATTAGCACGCTGTATTTCTCCATTTAGCTCATTTATATTTTCTAACTTCCAAGACTCATTATTTAAAGCTAACAATTCCATACAGTCAATAGCTGTTTCATAATCCAGTTCTCCACTAACAACGCTTTTAGCAATTGTTGTTAAACAAGATAGGTAATAATCATTTCTTTCTTGTAATTTACCTTGTTCATTCTCAATATATTTTTCCATAATTGAAATTGCTTCATCATGAGATACTTTGGTAAATGCTTGAATAGGATCGCTGGTATATGTTGCAACAACTTGTTCTTCCTTACTAGCTTCTTGAACTGGATAGGGTAAGCCATCTAGTTTTTTTATAAATATATGCTCATTGTCACGTACTGCAATTGGTAACCCTTGTAATTGAGACCATGTGGAACTACTCATATCATAATTTAGCTCTAACAATGCCATAATATGCTGTATGGTAGGTTTGTACTCCTCTTTGAGTATTTCTCTATCTGGTTCAATCACAAGCCTTAAACGTGGGTTATTTGGCTTATGTGAGATGCTTGAATACAAAAGGTATTTATAACTTGATAATCTTTCCTGTATGATGCCTTGTACCTTTTCGGAGGTTAGCCCTGTATCTTCAATATCTATAACAATGAGATCTCTTGATTTTAAATTATTATCATTCCTTGTATAACTCCCGTCTTCATTTTGCGTTATATCTCCACTAATGAAATACAGCATCTCTTTAGCCTTATAACCATTAATATTAGTGTCTGGTTCAATGGTAGGTACAAAAGTATTAGCAATAACCTCTAAGGGCTTCTTGTCAGTACTAAAGGAACTTAATACGTTACTCCTGTACCCAGTTTGTTTATAAATCAAATTCCATCACATCCTCTATAATTCTTTTTAGTTCATCTAGTCCCTCATAGCATATACTCGATAATGCTTCTGATGTATCGATAGCTATAGCATTAGTAAATTTGAGTAAATCACGACTATTGATTGCTTCATCCCAACATTTAAGTAATACATCAGTTGGTAGATTTAAACTATGTAAAACATCAGGTGTAACTACTTGAATTACTTCTGTGTGTTTAACTAACAACTCCATTGTTAGTTGTAAACTTGTTAACCTTTGTTCTATACCTTCAACTCTTTTAATTATTTCTTGCTTATTCATTTTTATTATCTCCATTTCATTTTAATTTTAAGAAGCAGTATAATAACTGCCTTTATTATTCCTTTGATATGTGCTAGAATTTTTAAAATTTAAATTGTATTCTCTTTCAAGAATTTATTTACTTCGCTTTCTAAGTAAATGTATTGTCTACCAACTTTGGTAGGTCTTAAACCTCGTTTATTAAGGTCTGATAGGGTATCAACCCCTATACCTAAGTTTTCGCATAGTTCTGTTTGGTTGTAACGTCTATCTTGTTTAATTTCATCTTTCAAGATATCTTTAACAATTTCACGAACTGCCTTTATCACTTGTTGTTCAAAATCTTCACTGAACATATACTCACTCTCCTTTAATAAAATATGTTATCCATTAGCAAAGCAGCAATATATATTAATGCTGTTACTAGTGGAAAGAATACTACTGTAAAACATAAGCTGTTGATGTATAATTCTTTATTATCCATTTTAGAAATTTCCTTTCTTGTGGTATAATGAAAGTAAGTACTTTTCCCAAGTACTTCTCTCGAACCTTTTAAGTAGCATGATTTGGTCGTCTGATACTTGAAAGGTTTTTTTGTTTTGGTTGACTTTTCTCAACATATTTATTAAAAAAATAAACTATCGATAGTTTCGTCTTTAAAGTATGTTTTAAAGAAATTTAAAAGTTTAATCTTTTCGTCATCAGTAAAAGGACTTTTTTTTCGTTCTTTTTTACTATACATGACTATGCTTATACCTAACATTTCCGCAAGGTGTTTTTGTTTGAGTTTTAATGCTTGTCTGTATGCTTGCACTTTATTGATTTTTAAATTTTCCATTGATTTCACTTCCTTTCATTATAAATTATTATAAAATCAAGGTTGACTTTTCTCAACTTGATATTTTTATAGTATCATAAAAAAAATATAAAGTCAAGAGTTATTTTTAAAAATTGGTTGACTTTTTTCAACATATCTATTTAAAAATTTATTAAAATGATATATAATGTAATTATAAAAAAAACAAAGAGGATAAATTAATAATATGAAAATAAATATAAATAAAAAAGCTGTAGGTTCTAGAATAAAACAAATAAGAACTAATAAAGGTTATACTCTGGAGGCTTTCGGAAAATTATTTAATGTTAGTAAAAGCAATGTTTTAAAATGGGAACAGGGACAATCATTACCAAATAAAGAAAGAATTGTTAATATTTGTAAAATAGCTGATTTAACTGTAAATGAGTTATTATATGGTTCAATAGATGAATTTTTAGATAATAATTTAGTTTCTCTACTTGAATACCAAACAGGAAATACTATCCCTTCCCCTGAAGAATATTCTATCGCTAGACTTCAGTTTAAAAAGTGGTTAGAAGATAGAAATATAACATTAGAGAATATTGCTTATATCTATGATTATATTGATCAAGATACAGCATCATGGAATTCATGGAATGTAGATATTGAATATCTTAAAACTATGGAAAATATAAAGTCTAACATGCAAAAAGAAACATATAAACTTGTTGAATTAATTGAAATGTTAACAGCAAAAGATAGAAAAAAACTTATCAAAAAAGTTATATCAAAACTTAAGACTTATCAATTATCAGATTTCGATAAGAAATATATACAAAGTATAGAAGAAAATTATGATGAAGAGTTGAAGAATGAGGTAACCAATGGATAATATAAAAATAACGGATCTAATAAATAATAATATAAAAGGAAAAGTTACCAAGAGAATTTTAAAGGAAATAGATAGTGAAATAGAAAATAATGGAATGGACAGAATTGAGGAAGAGTTAGAAGAAATAGATATTATAGATTTGTTTAGTATTAAATCTAATATTGAAAATCACCTTTCAGAGAATAGAGGAATAGATGCTTTTTTGGATAAACCAATATCTCTATTTTTTACAACTATAGTCACAGCGTGGGTAGGGGGTATGACTGGATATATTGGATCAAGTTCAAAAAGCTATAATGAGGTACTAGAGAAGTTAGAAAATTTTCAGGTTAGTATATTAAAGATTGGTGGGTTTCTACTGATACTTTTTGCCTGGCTGTACTTAAGGAATGTATCTAATTATAAGTATAATCATAATAATAGAAAGTTACTTTTATTAATAGATTATGTAATTGAGAAAAAAAAGAATGGTAGGAAGAGGAAAATGAAAAAAAATAAAAAATATAAAACTAAAAAAATCAAATCATATTTAAATGACTTAATAAATTTGAAAGTTACTATGATGGGGAATATAGATAATATTATTAGAGTATTTAATAAAGAATTATATTCAACAGTAAGAAATCGAATAAATGAATTATCAAAATTTAAGACTGGAGATATAAGTAAAGTTCTCAAATCATATGATTCAGATAAATTGATTGATTTAAAATTTGTTATAGAAAATATTAAGTACTTTAGATTAGCTTATATGAAAATAATAACTTATTTCCTACTAGTGTCTGGCTATATATTGGGAGCTTTATATACAGGATCGTTAGAAGCGTCATTCTCATTAAAAGGATGGTTGAGTATAGGTTGTATTGTTATATTCATTATAACTTTTTATTCGAAAAATATACTATTTCCTAAATTAGGAGTTAAAGAGGAATATCTTTTATCGCTAATAAAGAAAGCGATAAAAGATAAAGATAAGTAAAGTGATAAGTATAGAGTATAGAAAAAATTTAAAAAATATAAAATTAAGATAGAAAATTAAAAAGCACCAGTAAATAATACTAGTGCTGAAAAATGATAAACAAGTTTGATACTATAGTAAGTCTATTATATCATATAAATACTGTAATAACAAGGTTTGTAAGCTTACTTAAAATCGATACCCATTTAAACGGTGTATAAGCACGCTGTTTGTCTCGGGGTGTAATTATATTAAAAATTATTTTAGACGGCTTCGCGTTTGAAATACAAGGTGTTTTGTATAATAAATTTATTAATTTCTTTGATATGTGCTAGATTGAAAGGAAATGATAAAAATGATAAAACAATATACTAAAAAATCTGATGGAAAAAACTATTACATGGTATATATTTATCTTGGAAAAGATGAGGTTACTAGAAAAGATATACTACTAGACGTGGCTTTAAAACTAGAAAAGAAGCTTTACTTTGTGAAGCAAAAATTAAAACTGAAATAGCTAATAATGGCTTACTGAATACAGACGTTACAACATTTAAAGAAATATATGAGTTATGGTATGAAGGATATCAACATACTATAAAAGAAAGTACATTACTTGTTAATCAACATATATTTAATTTACTACTTGGTAAAATGGGAAATATGCAATTGAAAAAGATAACTCTACCTTATTGCCAAAAAGTGATAAACGTGTACAGTAAAACTTTTTCTCTTGCTGTTCTCAAAAAAATAAAGATCTATGGCAGCATGATTTTAGATTATGCTGTGAAAATGAATGTTATTTATACTAACCCTATGAAAGATGTCTTATTACCTAAGAAAAATGATGATATAACTTCAGATGATAAGGATAAATATTATTCTAAAGAAGAATTAAGACAATTCCTTACATTAGTTGAGAACGAGCAGGATATAAAGCTAACTGCAATGTTTAGGGTGTTGGCTTATACTGGTATTCGTAAGGGTGAATTACAGGCTTTAGAATGGTCTGATATTGATTTTACCAATAATATAATTACTATTAACAAGACTCTAGCATTGAATACAGATAAAAAAGTAGTAGTGCAAACTCCTAAGAGTAAAAGCAGTATTAGAAATATTAGTATAGATGAACAAACTGCTAATATTCTGAAACGTTGGAAAATTAAGCAAAAAGAAAAATTTATAATGGTAGGTACTAGAGTAAAGAAGCATCAACCTTGTTTTACTGAAGAGGTATCAAATTCATATTTATATCTTAACTTCATGAATGCTAATTTAAAACGTATATGTAAGAAGAATGGGTTTAAACAAATTAAAGTTCATGGCTTTAGACATACACATTGTAGCTTACTGTTTGAAAGTGGGTTTACCATTCAAGAAGTGCAAGATAGATTAGGTCATTCTGACTTAAAAACAACAATGAGTATTTATGCTCACGTAACTGAAAAACAAAGAGATAATATGGCTGATAAATTTGCTAAATTTATGGCTTTGTAACAGTTACATTGTCAAAACATTGTCAAACGGCAAAACAAAAAGCCTTAAACGTTTATACTTTAAGGCTTTTCTAACTTTATTATTTAGTTTCTCTGTGTAAAGTCACTTT
>ERZ773074.917-NODE-917-length-11753-cov-24.914002_pt1 | contig 11753 bp, 10 predicted proteins | sample MGYA00580615_ERZ773074 | MGnify/ENA primary metagenome ERZ773074 (study PRJEB29015, sample SAMEA2738126) | human oral metagenome | biome: human oral; feature: human-associated habitat; material: saliva | place: China | collected 2160 ...
ACGATCCTTGACGAGGCCGACGCGGGCGACGCGTCAATCGTGCCCGAGCCGCCCGCCTCCCCCAGCCCACCCAGCGCGGAGACGACGAGAGCAGCGTGAGGCAAGTGCGCGGCCACGTCCGGCGCCAGAAGAGGCGCGATCGCCGAGAGTCCAATCAGGAGAGCCTGAGCCTCAACCTCGGACAGACGCAAGGGCGTACTCGCGCCCAACGTTGAGCGCAGTGACACGCGCTGCTCCTCCTCGAAAAGCCCCCAGTCCACCTCGAAAGACTCACCGGGCAGAGAATCACCGACCGATGCCAAGTACTCAATGTCGCGGCGTACCTGGCGGCGCGTGCGGCCAAAATGCGCGCCGATATCATCCACGTGCACGCCGGGATGCTCGGCAATCCACGCAACCATTGAGGACAGACGCACGAAAGCAAGGGACACGTTCTCAGGCATCGCCACCTCCCCAAGCGGCCGCCGCGCGCAAACGCTCCAACATCGCCTCTCGAAGCACCTCGGGTCCCACCACGACAACGTCGGCAGCCACCGGCAGCAGGCGGGCAATCCACGTGCCCAGCTCGCCATCCTCCAACGCCATGGACTCCCAGCCCTCCCGTGGAGAACGCTCATCGACAGCCTCAGCCACGGCCTCGTACCCGAGGAGCAGCGAACGCGCCGCGCTGCCCGAGCGCACCCACACGAGCGGAGACACCAGCGACGAGACACGCGGGACCGGACCTGAGGGCGCGACCGACGCATCGCCGCTCTCCCCCAGGAACTCCACACTCGAGCGCACCCTCGAAACACGGAACGTGCGCTGCGCGCACCGATCCAAGTCCCACCCCCACAGGTACAGCGCCCTCCCCTGCACGGTCAGCGCCCACGGCTCCACCGCACGCTGCGTCAAACCCCCCGACCCCGGATATTCAAAGCTGACGACGCGGCGCTCGCGGATCCCGCGCGCGAAAGCAGTCGCGGCTTCTAGCCCCGTCAAGCCGAGCCGGATCACGGGTGCGGACACCTCCTCCTCCGAGGATGCTGCCGCCTTGGCGTCAACGGAAGCGGCCAGAACGTCCCCGCGGTCCCACGCGCGCGCCGCAAGCGAGAGTAGCGCGCGGTCCGCGGCCCCCACCTCGATGTCGGGGGCAAGAGAATCCCGGTCGATGCTGTAGTGCTCCCCCCGCCCGATCCTCAGCAGCACGCCGGCGTCACGCAGCGCATCCTTATCACGCTGAAACTGAGTCTCGAAGGCGTCATCGGCGAGGCCTCGATAGCCGGGAAGTGCGCGCAGCTGGGCCTTCGTGCGTCCCGGTTGGGCACCGAGGAGCTCGACAAAAAGCTCAAGGACGCGCACGTTCGCGGCAGGGGCGGTACTCACCCGCCTACCCTACGTCCAAACGTGCGCGTCCTTCGGGACGGCTCACCGCCAGGAGTCAGGACTGCGGTTCCTCGGCGGGACTCACGTAGTCATTCGTCGCCACCGACGCGGGATCCACGGGGCCTTCCAGCTCACCGAGCGAGTCCAGGAAGGTCACCATCTGCGCCCACGTGGTCAGGTCCTGCATGCCGGTCGCGTGACCGGACGTGCCCAGCCACAGGGGCACAGTCGCCGCAAGCACCGCGTTTGCGCTCGCCAGGGAGTCCTCGCTCGCCAGCGAGTCATCCCAGGGCTTCGTGGCGTCGATAGCGATCTGCGGGTCGGCCGCAATCGCGTTCATCGCGTCGGTCGTCGCCTTCACGACGGCGCGCGCCTGCTCGGGGTGTGCCTGCGCCCACTTGTGCGTCGTGATGATCGAGGCACTCACGAGTGGAGTGTGGGAAGGATCGAGCGGAATCTCGCGAATCTCCAGACCAGCCAGGCGCATCTGAACGGCATCGTTGTTGGTGAAGCCGACGACCGCGTCAACCTGACCCGATGCGATAGCAGCCTGCTGCGTGTAGCCGATCGGCGAAATCGTCACGTCCGACTCGGCCAGGCCAGCCTCCTGCATGGCCGAGCGCGTCGCGTAGTAATTCGCACCGTGCTCGCCGGGGATACCGACCGTCTTCCCCTTCAGGTCAGCCAGCGTTGTGATCTCAGAGCTCGCCGGGACGATGACCGTCCCCGGGTAGGAGGCGTAGTACTGACCGATCGAGACGATGTCCAGGCCCTGTGCGGCGGCCGCGACAGCCTCGTCACCAGAGGCAATCACCACGTCCTCCTCGCCGGCCAGGAGCGCCGTGAAGAAGCCCTCGTGCGAACCGTGGTGGCGGATCGTCGCGTCGATACCCGCCTCGTTATACATGCCCTGCGCGTCGGCCACGTACACGGGTGAGAACTGAATATTGGGAATGTAGGTCAGACCGATCGTGACCGTCGAGGCGTCCTTGGAACCCGACTGAGTGGCCGACCCACCGGGGGCGCACGCCGCCAAGGCAAGCGAGGCGCACGCGCCGAGTGCAACGAGGCGAAGAGCGTGAGACGTGTTCAAGGGGTTCTCCTTCACTGCGTGATGTCGTAACGCTTGGACCGCTCGATCCGGTACACGATCGTGTAAAGGAGGGTCGCCATCGTGCACAAAATGATGATGATGACGAACATCCCGGCGGTGTCGACGTTGTTTCTCATTTGAGTGAGTACCTGCCCGAGGCCGGTTCCGCCCATGACCATCTCCCCCACGACAGCACCCGTGACGGACAGCGCGAAGCCGTTGCGCAGGCCACCCAAAATGGCGGGCGCGGCGAGGGGTAGCTCCATGTGCCAGGCCATCGACCACCCCGTGGCCCCATCGAGCGCGGCGGCTTCAAGTAACTCACGGTCAATATGACGCAGGCCAACCACCGTGGAGACGAGGATCGGGAAAAACACCATGAGGGCGCACAGAACGACGATGGCGACAAAACCATAGCCGACCCACAGGACCAGGATGGGCGCGATAGCAATGGCGGGCAACGCCTGCGTCGCGCCGAGGAAGGGTTCGACCGCAGCGGCCAGCAGCCGCGAGCGATAGATCGCGTAGGCCGACGGCAATGCGACGGCTGATCCGAGAAGACACCCCGCAATGGCCTCAGCACCCGTAATCCGAACCCTCTCCCACGTCATCGGGAGGGCGAGCACGAGACGCCCCTTAGCGACGACGGACTGAGGGGTGGGCAGACGCCAGGCTTCGATGCCGGTCAGCGTCGTCGAGAGCCACCACCCCGCCAGCATGAGGGCGAGGAAGATGATCGGTGCTGCCACGGCGAGAGCACCGTGAGGCTTGTTCCGAGATGCCACGACTAACTTTCCGACACCGGGGTACGCGTAGCACAGCAGGCGCACGGATGCACCTCATGCACTCCTCCCATCCGGACTGTAACCGTCGGTGCCGGAATTTCACCGGCTCAGCCACCCTCGTTCTGTGAGGGCGGGTCGCGGACTATCACCGCCGGTTCGGACTTTCACCGACCCCGGAGTACTCGCCAGCCATTGTGCCACGTGCACCCGTCACGTGCGACACGTGCTCGCAGGACAAGAGCGGGACGAGGCCTGGGCCTCGTCCCGCTCATCCGTACAGGTGTGCGCTCAGTGCGTATGAGCATTAGCGAGTTCGCGCAACGCCTCGACCTCGCGGTGGGCGTCCTCCGCGCGGAAAACCGCCGAACCCGCGACAAAGTTGTCAGCACCCGCCATCGCCGCGCGCTCGATGGTCGCGCGCGAAATACCGCCGTCCACCTGGATTGAGACCTCGAGTCCGGCAGCGTTAATCGCGGCGCGGGTGCGCTCAATCTTGGGGAGCATCTGCTCGATAAAAGACTGTCCGCCAAATCCCGGCTCGACCGTCATGATGAGGATCATGTCGAACTCATTGAGGATATCGACGAAGGGAGCGATGTCCGTCGCCGGCTTGAGGGCCAGGCCGACCCGCGCTCCCAGACGGTGCAGCTCCCGGGCCAAGCGCAGGGGTGCGGCCACGGCCTCGGCGTGGAATGTCACCGAATGGCAGCCGACCTCCGCGTACTGCGGTGCCCAGCGGTCCGGATCCTCAATCATGAGGTGGGCGTCCACGGGTAGAATGCCCGACTTGACGACGGCCTCGGCGACCGGCAGACCCCAGGACAGATTGGGCACGAAATGGTTATCCATGACGTCGACGTGGGCGACGTCGGCACCCGCGATCTTCGTGAGTTCGCCGCGCAAATCGGCGATATCGCAGTTCAGGATCGACGGGCTAATCGTGGCGCTCATAGCGCATATGCTAACGCTTGCGTAGGCACGCCACAAACATAAGATCGGTGCCAAACCGGTGGTCCCACAGCTGCAGAGTACGTCCCTGCGTCCCCGAGATGCGGCCTGCCGCAGGTGGTACTTCGAGGGGGTAGGGCGCGCACTCGTCAGCCAGGGCAACGGTGTCAAGGAGTTCAACCTCGCCACGCTCCAGGAGACGGATCACCTGGTCGCGGGTTTCGGCCGCGTGCGGGGAACACGTGATGTAGGTCAGGACGCCGCCGGGACGCGTGAGGGCGACCGCGCGGTCCAACAGCTCGGCCTGGAGCACCGTCAGCTCCTCGACGTCACCGGGCGTGCGATTCCATCGGGATTCAGGGCGTCGGCGCATCGACCCCATGCCCGAGCAGGGGGCGTCAACGACGACTCGGTCGAAGGAGGCTAGCGGCCAGGCACTCTGGCCACCACCGAAGGTTCGCCCATCGCCGCTGACGACCTCGATCGACTCATACAGGCGCGTCGTGCGTTCAATAAGGCGTGCACGGTGCTGGTGAACCTCGTTGGCAGTCACGCGTGCTCCACACTCAGCGGCCAGCCCAGCGAGCATTGCGGCCTTGCCGCCCGGGCCGGCGCACAGGTCGAGCCAGCGGGCGTCCTCTCCCCCGTTAACGGGGGCCTGCGCCGCAATCATCGCGGCGAGCTGGGACCCCTCATCCTGGGCACCCGAACGCCCATCGCGGATCGAAGGAAGTCGGGCGGGGTCACCCGACTCGAGCAGGACAGCGCGCGGGGAGACCGCGCCGAGTGCGACGCGAGTATCCAGGATGTCCTCAGCCTCGTCTGCCAGTTCGTCGACGCTCATGAGTCCCGGGCGGGCCACCAGGGTGACCGTGGGAACCTCGTTGTCGGCGGCGAGAAGATCCTCGAGTTCGTCGGTCGAGTAGCCGTGCGCCTCCAAAGCCTCGCGGAAGGCGCGGACCATCCACGCGGGGTGCGAGTAACGCACACCCAGGGCCTCGTCTTCATCTTCGATAGCGGCCAATGCGGCCTCGCGCTCGGCATCCTCCTCGCGGGTAATCGAGCGCAGGACGGCGTTGACGAAGCGAACCGGACCATCGGTCAGGTGCTCGCGCGCGACGTCGACCGTCGCAGACACGGCCGCGTGGTCGGGCACGCGCATATCGAGGAGCTGGTGTGCGCCCATGCGCGCCAGGACCAGAACACGCGGATCCAGGTCAGCCAGCGGACGATCCACGTGGCGTGCGATCACCCAGTCGAGGCGACCGATGGCGCGCAGCGTGCCGTGCACGAGCTCGGAGGTAAAGGCGGCATCCCGATCACTGAAGTGACCCTCTCGGCGTGCCTGACGCAGCGCCTTGGGCAAGACGATGTTCGCGAAGGCACCCTGGGTGGCCACCTCGTGAAGCACCTCGTAGGCGATGCGACGGGGCTCATCGGCCCGCCGCAGCTTGCGGTACCCGTCGGAATAGCGACGCTCACTCATCGTGCATCCTCCAGCTCTCCGCCAAGGCGCATCCCGGCATCGGGCCGTGCTCCCCTGGCCCACGCGGCGGCATCCATCCACGACTTACCGGCGGGGGCAACCTGCCCGAGGACCAACGCGCCGCGTGCGCAGCCGACGGTAACCTGCTTCTTGGTGGCCTCCAGCTGGCCCGGCTCCAGATCGTCGCGCTCCACGGGGGTGGCCGCGGCGAGCTTCATGCGCGCGCCGCCGGGCAGCACCGTGTAGGCCCCCGGGTTGGGGGTGACGGATCGGATGACGCGGTCCTCGTGCGCGGCATCATGGGTGAAAGACACGTAGCCGTCGGCATGCTCAAGGCGTCGTGCGTGCGTGATGCCCTCGGTGCTCTGAGGGATCGCCGTCGCGCTGCCGTCCTCGAGCGCATCGACCACGGCGAGCACCTGGCCAGCCCCGGCCTGCGCCATCGACGTCAGCAGCTCACCAGCGCTTTCACGGCCAATGGGAACCTCCACGCGAGAGTAAACGTCGCCCGTGTCCAGGCCCTCCTCGAGGGTGAAGACACACGAGGCAGTCGTGGGGTCGCCCTCGCGGATTGCCCACTGCACGGGTGCGGCCCCCCGCCAACGGGGCAGGTCGGAAAAATGCAGGTTCACCCAGCCGTGGGTGGGCATCGCAAGAACGGCGGGAGGAACCAGGCCACCGTAGGCCACGACAACGCCGAGGTCAGCGCCAACTTCAGCGAGACGCTCACCGATCTCGGGGGTCTTCAGCGTCGTGGTCTCGAGCAGCTCCACACCGGCCTGCGCGGCGACCTCGGCAACCGGGGATGGATGCATGGTCTTGCCACGTCCACGGCGCGCCGGAGGGCGGGTGATGACCAGGGCGACCTCGTGGGAAGACGAGAGCAGGGCACGCAGCGTCGGGACTGCTGCTTCGGGGGTTCCAGCGAAAATAATGCGCACGAGCGCCAGTTTACGGCACCGGGTGGCCTCGGACTTAGAAGAGCTCCGGCGGGTTCACGCTCATTTTGACCGGCGCCACCTTGCGTGCGGCGCGCGAGCGGCGGATGTCGGTGAGCGTAGCGAGCATCCTGGCCGCATCGGCCAGGGGCGTGCGCACGAGCGTACGTACCTGGCGTTCCTCCCCCTCGCGCGTGACCGGAAGTGCGACGGTGCCCACTAGCTCAGCCCCTCCCTCACGGACGACCTGGTCGGCGACTTGACGTACCTGCGCAGGGGTCCCGTCGAGGGCGACCATCGTGCAGGCAGGGAAGAAACCGAGGGCCTCGCGTTCATCGAGGAGGCGCTGGGCGTAGTCGGTCGGAGACCAGCGTACGAGCATCTGTCCCAGGGACTCGGGAATTCTTCCCACGACGAGGCCGGGGTGACCCGGGCGCACGAGCGAAAGCGCGTCGAGCCACCGGCGGGCTGCCTCCTCGGGTGCCCACAGCTCCGCTCGACCGGCGAGCGCGGCTGCGTCGAGGATGATCGCACAGGCGTACCCTTCCTCGACAGGCGGCTCGGCACCCGCAGTCGCGACAACGACGGTGGGGCGCGCGGGCAGCATGCGCGTAATGCGGTGAGCCGCGGACGACTCGAGGACGGAGGCGTCCGGAAGGTTTCGCGCGATCTCCTCGGCGGTGCGAGAAGAACCCACGCGCGCACCGCGCAGCTCGCGCCCCGAACACTGGGGGCATCTCCACGAGGTGGGTTCACGGTCACACCACCCGCAGGTCAGGCGTCCCCCCGCATCCATGGACAGCGGACCGGAGCAATGCGGACAGCGGGCCAGGTGATCGCAGCGTCGACACACGACAGTAGGCCAGTATCCGGCAGCTGCGACCTGGATGAGGACAGGACCGGTGCGCAGGCCCTGGCGGAGCATGCGCAGGGCAGCCTGCGGGATACGCATGTGCCCGCCCGCGCCCTCACTGTGCGCCTCCGCCTCCCCGTGCAGGTGTACGCGCGGTGTTGCTGCGCGCAGAGCATCGGGCGTGGGATCGAGGCTCACCGCCCATCCGGAGCGCACGAGAGCCTGGGCTTTCACCGAGCGCGCGTTCGACGCAACGAGCAGGCCCGCTCCTTCAACCGCGCAGCGCTGGACCGCGACATCGAGCGCGTCGCATCGGGGGAAGCGTCGCTCGCGCAGGCGGTCATCCCCGTCGTCGAGAATAACAATCAAGCCGAGGGGGGTAGCGGGCACCCACACGGCCGAGCGCGTCCCCACGACGAGGGGGATACGCCCCAGCGACGCGGCGATGTGCACGCGGTAGCGCTCCTCCGGGGAGACCTCGCCACCGCTGAGTGCCGCACGGATACCAAGATTCTCCTCAAGTTCTCGTGCAACACGAGCGGCATGCTCACCGGTGGGCGTCACGACGATGACAGCGCGTCCCGAGGCCACGGTCGCGGCCACGGCGTCCGACAGGCACGCGCGCAGATAAGGGCGCAGCGCCGTGACGATGGCGCGCGGAGATTCCCCGACGCGCAGACGGGACAGGAACGCCGCCCCAGCGGGGTAGGCACGCCAGCCCTCCCCCAACGACTCGCCGATGATCGTGGGCCACGCGGGGGGCTTCGACGCTAATTCCTCCTTTTCCGCGCGTGCATGCCGGGGAGGCAACGCGAGTGAGAAAACCTGGGAGGTGGTGGCCAAGAAACGCGACGCAATACGGCGCGATGCCTCGTAGAGTGCGGGGGTCAACACGGGCGTGGCAGACACGACCGACTCGACGCGCCCAACGTGATCGTCCACCTCGCGGCGGGTGCGCTCGACGATCCAGCCGTCGACACGGTTGCCCGAGAATCGCAAGCGCACCAGCGAACCCACCTGAGCTTGGTCCACGAGGGCGTCGGGTACAACGTAGTCGAGCGGGCGATCCATGTGAGCCAGATCGACGTCGACGATCACGCGGGCAATCTCGGCACTGCGCGCTGCAGGCGCGTCGAACCCGTCGAGCATTCCTTGCATGGACATCATGAGCCTAGTCAAACACAGCCCGTGCCCATGTGCGTCCTGCGCTCAGCCCAGAAGCCTCAGACCGTACTTGCCGACGACCATCGCGAGGACGCCGAACACAATGAGGCCCCACAGCGCCCAGTCCAACCCCTGACCGACGATCCGGCGCAGCGAGGCCGGAGCCGGGATCACGCCGTCGCGGATGTTGATCCGCGTGATGCCGCCAAAGACCAGCGTGGTCGTCAGCGTGATAAGCAAGCACCAGGGACACAACACCTGAATGATGAAGTAGGACTGGCCAAAGAGCCAGAACGCGAAAAATAGCGCGATCGTGTAGAGCAGATTCGTGCACGCCATGTACCAGCGGGGAAACGTCACCCCCGCGAAAATGGCGACGGAGATCGCCAGCACCACGGCCTCGAAAAAGATGCCGAGGAACGCATTAGGGAAGCCGAGGATGCGCGCCTGCCACGTCTGGGCGACCGCCGAGCACGAGAGCACGGAGGAGACGTCACAGCCGAAGCGCGCCGACGAGTCGGCAGCCAGCTGCCACGCCTCAATCGACAGAACAAAGGAGGTGACAAGGCCGATGAAGCCCGAGATGATCATCTCCAGGCTCGTACGCCTACGCCACGACCGCCGCGCCTCCTCAGTATCCCAGGAGGGGACGTAGTCGTCGATCTGCTCCGCGGCGGCGCTCATGCGAGGGCGGCCTGAAGCTCGTCGACGCGGTTGATAGCCTCCCACGGGAACTGCTCGCGACCGAAGTGGCCGTAGGCTGCCGTCTCGCGGTAGATCGGGCGCAGCAGGTCCAGGTCCTCGATCATGCCGAGCGGTCGCAGGTCGAAGACCTCGCGGATCGCGTCGGCGATGCGCTCCTCGGGAAGAGTGGCGGTGCCGAAGGTATCGACGTACAGGCCGATCGGGCGTGCTCGTCCAATCGCGTAAGCCAGCTGAATCTCGCAGCGCTGGGCGACACCCGCAGCCACGACGTTCTTGGCCACCCAGCGGGCAGCGTACGTCGCGGAGCGATCAACCTTCGAAGGATCCTTTCCGGAGAACGCGCCACCGCCGTGGCGGGCCATGCCGCCGTAGGTGTCGACGATGATCTTGCGACCCGTCAGGCCCGCATCTGCGGCAGGCCCGCCCAGCACGAAGCGACCGGAGGGGTTAATGAGAGCCTTCATCTCACCCGTAGCCAAAGCCAGCCCGGACTCCTCAATGACGGGGTCGATGACGTGGGCACGCACGGCGTCCGCGATGGCGGATTGCGTCAGGGTCTCGTCGTGCTGGGTCGACACGACGATGGTGTCGATACCGACCGGACGGCCGCCCTCGTAGGCGAGAGTCACCTGAGTCTTACCGTCGGGGCGCAGCCCCTCGACGATGCCCTGTTTGCGCACGTCGGTGAGGCGCTTGGCCAGGCGGTGCGCCAGCCAGATCGGAGCCGGCATGAGGTCAGGGGTGTCCGAGGAAGCGTAGCCAAACATGATGCCCTGGTCGCCCGCACCGAGGCGGTCGCGAGGATCGCCGCCGTCGGTGCCACGCACCTCGAGCGCCTCGTCAACGCCGCCCGCAATATCGGGACTCTGCCCGTCAAGAGAGATGGACACGCCGCAGGACGCGCCGTCAAAGCCGACGCGCGAGGAGTCGTATCCGATCGAAAGGATCTCGCGGCGCACGATCTCGGGGATCTCGACGTACGCCTCGGTGGTCACCTCGCCGGCGACATGGATGAGACCGGTTGCGGCCATCGTCTCGACAGCAACGCGCGAGTGGGGATCCGCATCAAGCAGGGCGTCGAGGATCGCATCGGAGATACGGTCACAGACCTTGTCGGGGTGACCTTCGGTGACGGACTCGGAAGAGAAAAGCTGTTGACTCACCGCTCAAGGCTATCAAGGAAAGCGGCAATCTGATCGGCAAGACCTGCCGCAACCTCATCCTTTGAGCCGGTGTAACGCCCCACGACGCGCCCGCTCGCATCCAGCAAACGAATGTCGTTGGGGACGTCGCCGAAGCCGACGGTCGCACCCACGCGATTCAAGCAGATGAAGTCGACCCCCTTGCGCGCGGCCTTGTCAGCGCCGTAGGCCAGGATCTCCTCATCCGTGCCTGTCTCCGCCGCGAAGCCGATGACGAGGGGCGGACGAATGTTACTGTGTCCGACCTCGAAGAGGATGTCGGGGTTGCGCACGAGATGCAGAACCGGCGCGTCGCTCCTCGCCGGGTCCTTCTTCATTTTCGAGGCCTGGGCGGACTGTGGGCGGAAATCTGCAACAGCGGCGGTCATAACCAGGGCGTCAGCACCGACCACCTGAGCCATCGTAGCTTCGCGCATGTCGAGCGCGCTGCCCACCCGCGTGACCTCGACCGAGGGCGGAAGAAGCGTCATGACGGAATCGTCGATGTTAGCGGCGATGAGGCGGACAGTGGCTCCTGAGCGTGCAGCGGCTGCGGCGATGGCCAGGCCCTGACGGCCCGACGACTTGTTGCCGAGGAAACGCACCGGATCGATGGGTTCGCGGGTACCGCCTGCGGTCACCACGACGGTCCGCCCATCTAGGATGGGAGCGGAGTCAGCCTTTTCTGCTCGTGCGAGCACCTCCAGGGCTCGGCGTGCAATCTCCTCGGGTTCGGGGAGGCGACCGATACCGCTGTCCCCGGACCCGAGGGCACCGGAGGCGGGATCGATGACGTGGACACCGCGACCGCGCAGCGTCGCCACGTTCGCTTGGGTGGCGGGGGCTAGCCACATGTTCGAATGCATCGCGGGTGCTACGACGACCGGCGCGTCCGAGGCGAGCACCGTCAGCGACACCATATCGTCGGCAAAGCCGCCGGCCAACCGGGCGAGGGTGTTCGCTGTCGCTGGAACGATGATGATCAGGTCGGCCACACGGGCAAGCTCCACGTGCTCGGCACGTCCTTCCCCCGCAATTTCGACAGCGACGGGGCGAGACGTGATCCCCTCCCAAGTTGAACGACCCACGAACTCCAAGGAGGCGCGCGTCGCTGCCACATACACGTCGTGGCCCGCGCGTTGACACTCGCGGACCACGATTGGTGCTTTGAAGGCTGCGCCGCCGCCGGTCACCCCGACGACGATCGTTGCCATGTCAGGCCTCGGGGTTTGCTT
>ERZ773074.926-NODE-926-length-11696-cov-2.945709_pt1 | contig 11696 bp, 7 predicted proteins | sample MGYA00580615_ERZ773074 | MGnify/ENA primary metagenome ERZ773074 (study PRJEB29015, sample SAMEA2738126) | human oral metagenome | biome: human oral; feature: human-associated habitat; material: saliva | place: China | collected 2160 ...
TGCGTATCCTGTTCCAGCCCGCCGAGGAACAGTTGCCGGGTGGGGCTGTGCAGATGATTGAGCAAGGTCTTTTACGCAATATCCCACGTGCTTTTGCTCTGCATTGCGATCCGAAGGTTGAACTGGGGAAAATTGGCACGCGCATCGGGGCGATTACGAGTGCTTCAGACACGATTAAGATTCACCTGAGTGGTCATGGTGGTCATACCTCTTGACCGCATCTGACTGAGGACCTTATCTACGCGATGAGTCAGATTGCCGTGCAGGTTCCTTCCGTGCTCACACGCCGTACCGATGTGCGTTCCGGCGTGCTGGTCGCGTGGGGGCAGGTGAGCGCCGGGGTTGCCCCGAACGCTATTCCCGCTGAAGGCTATTTGGCGGGCACCATGAGATGTCTGGATGTTGAGGTGTGGCGTCAGGCGGGCAACCTGCTGGACGAGGTAATCGAGCAAGTCGCGGTTCCCTTCGGTGTACAGGCAAGGGTCGAACATATCCGCGGCGTGCCCCCGGTTGTCAATACCGATGCGGAAACCACCATGTTGGAAAACGCGGCGCGCGCCGAATTAGGCGAAGAGTCCATCGTGTTGGTTGAGCAATCAATGGGTGGAGAAGACTTCGCGTGGATTCTGCAGGAGGTTCCAGGCTCGATGTTCCGCCTAGGAACTCGCGCCCCGGAAGATCCTGTCTACGACTTACATCAGGGGGACTACGCTCCTAATGAGCAGGCTATTGGCGTGGGCGTGCGCGTGATGGCGGCGACCGCGTTGCGTGCCGTGCGTTTCGAGCTCGCGAAGGCTGCGAAGGCCGCGAACCCGGTGCGGGATGAGGCGCGTTAATATTACGGACAACCTGTAATAGGGGATATACCGGGCACTGGCGCCAAAGCGCGTGGCACCAAGAAATATTTATGGGGGTCTCCGCCAAATCTTTACGAAAATTTTATGAAAGAACGGATTTCGTCACAGGAGGAATGCGTCAAGTGCGGGTGCATCGCCGAAATAGCGGGCATCTGCCGGGGGAGTGGGATTGTGTCTGAAAAACCAAAATAGTGATGTTTACCCTAGAAAAAACGGTGTTAAACCGCGCATGAACGTCAAAACCTGCGTCATACCCACTCATGAATAACATTTGCAGGATAAACTATAGGGGATGACCGAACCGCGCCGCATCATTGTGGGGCGCCGAACAGCTGACGAGTGGGAGAACTCTGTGGGATTCTTTGGAATCGGTAAGAAGAAGTGGGAAGAGCAGGCGAAAGCCGCCCAGGCTGAGGCAGAAGCACAGGCTGACGATGTGAAATCCGCCCTCCCTAACTCCGATGCAGAGGCATCGGATCGTACCCTCGCGGAACGTGTGAATGAACAGCAGCGTTGGGAGAATTCCCTACGCCGGTTTGTGCAGGCTGAGAGCACTCGCATGCAACAGGAAGAGCAGAAGAGCAAAGATACTTCTGACCTTAACGTCGATGCTTTGAAACAGTCTGCACAGCACAGCGGCTCTTCTGCTGAGCCTTCGGCATCCACAGCAGGCGAAGCGAGGACTTCCGAGTCAGCAGAAGGCAAGAAAACCGTGGGCGCTTCCTCACAGGCTGCGAACGCAGATGCCGCCCAGAAGGACTCTTTCACACAAGAAGCAGCACAGACACCCGATACTTCCGCCCCGAAACGTGCACCCCGGATTTCTGAGTACCGCGCAACGAGTATGCCTGCGGACGCCTTTGAGACTAACTCTTCCGCCACTGCGGTTCCCTCATCAGATGCGGCATCTGTTTCGGGTACCGCATCGGTACAGAGCGAAGCAGGCTCCCAGAAACAAAACGTGCAGGACGCACTTAAAGAATTTAACGAGACGAAATACGGCACCGAGCACGAGGGGAATACCTCCTCAGTATCCTCACATGCCGATGCGGCTGCCTCCCCGTCTTTTTCTGCAGAGAAAGAATCTGCGGACATCAAGACCCCGAACGTTGAGGATCGTGAGCGGGAGAAACTTGCCGCAGGAGTCGTGCCTACCGACGCCGAAGAGAAGCCAGCTTTCGTTCCCGCGCCCGGTGTTGAGTCTAAGAACTCAAACGATAAGAAGACAGCGAACGCCGACTCGAAGTCTACGCTTGAGTCCGCACCCCAAGAATCCGAATCTGCTTCGGATGTAAAAGCCTCTGCACACGAGAAAAAGTCACCTAGCCCTGAGGCTCAGGCGACGAGCGGGTTGGAGTCTGCACCGTCGGCTTCGAAGAAGTCCGACAAGATCGAATTTGTCGGCTCGGGGGCAACGGGCTCCGCCAAACATCTTGATGACCGTAACGACCCTGAAACCTTGGCTCCCGAGAAGAATCGCAGCGTCGAAACTTCGGCTGAGAAAACCTCTGCCGAGAAGATGGTTGTACAGCACGAGAAGACCGTGGCAGATGAGGTCTCAGCCCACTCTTCTACAGATAAAGACTCCAAGAAACAGGATGTTGAAAAAACTGCGCACGATGAAAAAGCCTCTCAGAACGGCGCCGCAGCCGCATCATCACATGCAGCAGCATCCGTTGAAGGGAACGAAAAGGCGGAGGTTCTCACCCCCGAGAATCCGCTGCACGACCTCGTAACTGCGATGCGCGGATACGGCTCCGGGAAGGTGTCCTACGAACTGCGTCAGCTGGGCGACGATATGCACTACCGGATTTTCCATCGCGGCAGCGAAGTCGAACAGGGTGTTGTGGTTCCGACCGATGCGTGGTTCTCGTCGATTGCCTCGCTCTACGTGCGAGCACAGGACGCGGGCAGGGTGTGGAACCGTGCCCTCGTGGTAGCAAGCCCCAGCGAGAACGGGTTGGTAGCGGTACAGGCTTCGTACACGAACACCGCCGATGCATCGAGCTACACCACGGATTACGTTCTCGAAACGAGCGAGAAAGACTCGGCTTCACAGAAAGACTCCTCAGCGAAAAGCGCCGAATCGGCAAGGTCCTTCGCCGACCAGAGCACCGCATCCACCGAAGCTGCAGCTCAGAAAACGTTGACCGCGAAGACCTCAGCGCTGGCTGATTCCGCCGATGATACCTCTTCGCAGAAGGAATCTGAGGCAAAGCTCGCTCAGGATAAGAGCGATGAACAGGCTAAGACCGCTGAGTCTCAGAAGGCGAAAGATCTTGATGACCACGCCCAGAACGTCAAGTCTGCTGATGCAGACAAAGCCAATACTCAAGATTCACAGAAGTCTGAGAAATCCGAACATACCGTAGATTCCGAGAAGAAGCCCTCTGGCGCTCACGAAAAGGAGCAGGAAGTTTCGGCAAAGGCTCAGACGGATACTGCAAAGTCTGATTCTGCTACAGCAGAATCGACCAAGAGCGGTTCAAGCGCGCTCGCTGCAGGTACCCTTGGCGCCGCAGGCGTGACAGCCGCCGGGATCGCGGCATCGTCGAAGAGCGACCGCGAGGATTCGCGCTACGAATACGATTACGATGCGGATCCGCAGAATGTCACCGGTCGTCACGATGCTCAAGCTGCTGAGCAGAGCAAGACCGAGACTGACAGTGCTAAAGCCGGTGCTGTCTCCGAGAAATCCGAGAAATCGGCGGTGTCTGGCGCATCCGTAGCCAAGGATTCTTCCGACCTCTCCACCCCCGAAGCTGGGGTAGAGAAAACCAAGGTTGAGAAATCTTCTGAAGACGAAGAAGAACTCAACAGCATGCAGGCGGCTTTGGCGACTATCGTGGCATCCTCCGAAGCAAAGAAGACTGCATCGAACGCGAAGGAAGACGCTGCGGATACTTCCGCTGCGGTGAAGACCTCGGGCACCGACTTGAAGTCCGCTGCTGATAAGACGAGCGAGGACTCACAGAAGGCGGCTGATTCCGAAAGTACCGTCAAGGCTGAAAGTGATGCCAAGACTACTGCGGGTTACACCTCGGAGAATCAGAACGCGAATGTAACTCAGGCTGCGGTGAAGGAATCCCAGGCTGGCACCACCAGTACCCACAGTTCCTCTGCACTGCCCAAGCATGTGGATGACCTCACTCTCGTCCCCGAAGTCGAGAAGGACTCGCTGACAGGCTCGACCGACACGAAGCCTCAGGAATCGGCGTCGAATAAGCAGGATGCGCCTGCCGCGCAGACCGCATCCGCTGTTGCTGCTCAGCCTGAAACCTCAACTGCAGACGGTAAGACCGTGCAGCACGAATCCGCAGATCTGCCTCCCGCAGAGGCCGAGCCGGATACCCCCGCGCATCAGGCACATTCTTCCGTGCTCGCTGGCGATGCGCTTGCCGAGGGTAACCTAGTACTTACCGATGCTAAGGTGATTGAGCATCTGGCACCGGTGACCGAAGCTCTTTTCGGCGAGAATGGTAGCGCTAAGGATGCAACGACCGTGTTGATCCGGGTGCGTTCGGTGGGCTCTTACTACGATGTGCTCACCCACGTGCGCCGCAACGGATTCTGGGAGCAGGTACGAACCTTCGAGTTAGTTTCGGAAGAAGATTTGGGTATTCCCACGCTCAAGGCCGATTCCTACAGCGAAGGTGAAGGGTCGCCACTCGCCATGAGCCTGACCTTCACCCCGGGCGTGCCCGTGCAGTCTGCATTCGATTACTCGAATGAGCAGGCTTTCGTAAGGTACCCCCGCCAGCTTGAGGCCGATCGCTACGTAGAGGAACTGCGCATGTTCCCGCGTCTGGGGGCTAAGATTCCGGCGCATATGGCGAATGCTTTGACTCACTGGAGCATGTAGGAGAAGCCTGCCCGTGAATGAAGATAGAGTTTCTGAGAAAACGGTAGCTGAAGTTGCCGCACGCGCGGGGAAAGCCTTCGAGCGTCTGGTGCAGACGATGGCAGCCCTGCGCGCCCCCGACGGGTGCCCCTGGGATGCCGAACAGACTCATCAGTCCCTCATTCGATACCTCATTGAGGAATCCTATGAGGTCGTGGAGGCTGTCGAGGCACCCGAGGGTACAAACCTGCAGCTTCTACGCGAAGAGTTGGGCGATGTTCTGCTTCAGGTTCTCTTCCATGCCGATATTGCGGCGGCAGAACCGGGCGGCTTTACGATTGAGCAGGTGATTGAGGGCCTGGACACAAAACTTCACGATCGGCACCCGAATGTTTTCAGCGATTCTTCGGACGAGTCTCGGATGACCGCCGCCGAACAACAGGTTTTCTGGGATGAGCTTAAGAAGACGGAGAAATCCGATCGAGGTCCGCTTGACGGCATTCCCCCTCATCTTCCTGCACTGGCTCTAGCGGAGAAGACGATTGCTAAGGCCCGCAAGGCCGACATTGTGCTTCCGCCGGAGCCTACCTCCTTGGACGATGATCTTCCTTTTACTTATAGTGAGGAAGAATTCGGTGAGCTACTTTTTTCGCTTGTGTGCCGCGCGCGTCAGAATGGGCTGGATGCGGAACGTGCCCTACGTACTTACACCCGCAAGTTTATTGAGTACAACCAATAGCCTCGTGGCCGGGTAGGCTGAAGAGTATCTATCAGACACCTTTAGATGCGATAGTTTTTCGCATCTAAAGGTGTCTGTTTTATGCCCTGAAATAGAGCTCCACTGGTTACATTCGTGGGTGGGACATAAAGCACTGCACACCTGTGTTGCGCGATGTAGAAACCGGCTCTAAAGATGTTCAATCGTTTTAGTAGAGTGTGATAAAGAACTTTGTCGTTATCGGTTGGGGTTCGAATTGGTGCCTGCGGTGCGAGGACATGCTGCGTCCACAGGGGGAATGACTTTTGAGAGGCGAGTTTACAAGGGACTAAAGGTGTTGGATACCCTCAGGAATCGCAAAAAATCCCGTGGTAACTAGTGTGTTTGTGTGGGAGTTTTGGTAAAATTTAGGGCAACGGGACTCGCCCAACATCACAGGAGCGAGCCGTCATATCCTGTACTCTCTAAGGAGCAATTTCATGGCTGTTATTACCGCAGTTCACGCCCGTCAGATTTTGGATTCCCGCGGCAACCCGACCGTTGAGGTTGAGGTTCTGCTCGAAGATGGTGCTTTCGCACGTGCCGCTGTGCCTTCGGGCGCATCCACCGGCGAGTGGGAGGCAGTCGAGCGTCGCGATGGCGACAAGTCCGTATACCTAGGCAAAGGCGTTCTGGGTGCCGTCAAATCTGTTATTGAAGAGATTTCGGAAGAAATTATCGGTATCGACGCCGCTGATCAGCGTACTGTTGATGCAACCATGATTGCTCTGGACGGCACCAACAACAAGGGCAAACTCGGCGCTAACGCAATTCTGGGTGTTTCTCTGGCCGTCGCTAAGGCAGCCGCAGAGTCCGCAGACCTTCCCCTCTACAAGTATCTGGGTGGCCCCAACGCCCACGTGCTTCCCGTTCCCATGATGAACATCCTCAACGGTGGTTCTCACGCAGACTCCAATGTTGACATTCAGGAGTTCATGATTGCTCCCATCGGTTTCGAGAACTACTCGGATGCGCTGCGCGCCGGTGTCGAGGTTTACCACTCGCTCAAGTCCGTGCTGCACGACCGTGGCCTTTCCACCGGCTTGGGCGATGAGGGCGGCTTCGCACCGAACCTTGAATCCAACGCTGCGGCTCTTGACCTCATTATCGAGGCAATCGAGAAGGCTGGTTACAAGCCCGGCGAGCAGGTTGCTCTCGCACTGGATGTGGCATCCTCCGAGTTCTACAACGACGGCGCCTACGAGTTTGAAGGTAAGAAGAAGTCCGCCGAAGAGATGAGCGCATACTACGCTGATCTTGTGGCGAAGTACCCGCTGGTTTCCATTGAGGACCCGCTGGATGAGAACGACTGGGCAGGCTACAAGACCCTGACCGAGCAGATTGGTGACAAGGTTCAGATCGTCGGTGACGACCTGTTCGTGACCAACCCCGAGCGCCTTGAGAAGGGCATCAACGAGGGTGCGGCAAACGCTCTGCTGGTTAAGGTAAACCAGATCGGTTCGCTCACCGAGACCCTGGACGCTATGGAACTGGCACAGCGCAATGAATACCGCTGCATGGTTTCTCACCGTTCCGGCGAGACCGAAGACGTCACCATTGCCGACCTCGCTGTGGCAACTAACGCGGGTCAGATCAAGACCGGTGCACCCGCACGTTCCGAGCGCGTGGCAAAGTACAACCAGCTGTTACGCATTGAGGAAGAACTGGGCGATGCCGCTGTTTACGCTGGTAAGTCAGCATTCCCCCGCTTCAAGAAGGCGTAACGCGATAGTATACGGACGGCTAGAACCGTATACATCATAATCTGGTGCTCTCGACTGGTACATTACCTGCGAGAGCACCAGATTTTTTATCTCCTGTTTTTCTTCGTAGACTTCTCTCTAGAAGGGCGCATACGACGATGGCGCGCTTTATGGTTCTTGAACATGTATCCCTCCAAATCTAACAGCTCAGTTTTCCCTAGGGGTTAGGGGAATGCACCCGCAATAGTTCGGGTATATCACTTTTTCGGGGGATAACTCCGTCTGAACGTTTACGGTAGCTTAGAATGGTAACCAGAGACTTAGGGGTAGGGAAGGAAAGCACTACATGATGGCTCAGCGCGACGGACGTGAACGACGCAAAAGCCCGGCGGGGCAGGAACCGCGTCGAGGTCGCACATCACGTGGCAGCCAGTCCGCCGCCGCGCGCGAAAGTCTTTCCGATGCTCCAGCATCCGCCCGTAAATCCCGTGCCCGCAAGCAGAAGGAGCATAAACCCGGTTCATCCCGTACGGCCAACACCGCAGATAAGCGGGCTCAGCAGAAGCCAACTGCGCGGCGCTCGAAGGCCACCCTGCCGCCCCCGCAGCCAGCGCATCGTGAATCGCACAATCAACAGGTTAAGTCCGCGAGCGTCAAATCTTCTGCACCTGCGGCAAAGGAACCCCATATCACCGCAACCCATCGAATCGTTGAAGGCCGCTCGTATTTGCAGCGCCCCGCTTGGATGCGCGCCGCTAACAGTTTCTTCGGTGCCCGTACCCGGGCACATCGCACTGATAGGGAACGCGATGCACGTGAACGCCGCATTCACCGCGAACACGATGAGGATGAGAATTACGAGACTCCCGTCGCGGCGCATCGCTTTAGCGGAAAATTTTTGGGCATTCTTATTATGATCGCAGTGCTCCTGCTGGGTACCGCATACCCGCTGACTAACTATGTTGATCAGCAGCGAGAAATTAACACTACCCGCGCCCGCATTGCTGAGCTCAAACAGGAAAACGTGCAGCTTCAAGCCGAGAAAACCTGGTGGCAAGACGACGACTATGTGCGCCAGCAGGCGCGCAGCCGCCTATTCTATGTGGCGCCGGGCGATACCCCGTATACAGTCACCGGTATAGATTCGGATGACGGCCGGGCTGACAGCACCTCTGCCTCCGGGAAAAATGCTCCCGAAGATTCGTGGACGAACAAACTTTGGGGGTCCCTGAACGATGGTAAGGCTCCTTCGCCTAAACCTGCTGATAAGTAACGCCGGTACGGCTGTACACGTGAACCGTGCTGTACGATAAAACCTGACGTACCGATTCTTCAAGAAAGATCTATGAGCACTGTAGAAGACCTCAAAAACCGCGCCCCGCAGGGTTTCGGCGTTACTGTAGAAACCTTGACGCCCACCGACCAAGATATCCGAGTGCTCTCAGCACAGTTGGGCCGTACTGTGCGGGATGTTATTGAGATTCCCGCACGCTGTGTATGCGGTAACCCGCTTGTTGCCGCCACAGCGCCGAGGCTATCGAACGGAAGCCCGTTCCCAACCGTGTTTTACCTGGCGCATCCGGCGATTACTGCGGCCGCATCCCGCCTGGAAGCGGGGGGCCTCATGTACGAGATGACCGATGCGCTCGCGGACGATACCGAACTTGCGAGCCGGTACACCTTAGCACACGAGAACTACCTGGCCGAGCGTGAGCGCATTCGTCTGATCAGCGGAACCGATGAGGTGCCCGAGATTGAGAATATTTCGGCGGGCGGGATGCCCACGCGCGTCAAATGCCTGCATGCCGTGATTGGTCACACCCTGGCGGTGGGCCGCGGCATTAACCCTATGGGGGACTGGGGCCTGGATGAGATCGCCGATTGGTGGACCCCGCAGGTTTGCGCATGTGAACCATCATGGCGGGATGCCTAATTTCAGCCATTTTTAAGAACTTTACCCGTGCCGTTCACTGTAACTGGTACGGGCCCCTAATATGTAAGTAGCTCGACGTATTAACCTGCGGCAGGCTAGATAACCTTAAGAACCTCACGCCTTGCGTGGATTGGAGCCCATTATGCGTGTTGGCGCAATTGACTGCGGTACCAACTCTATCCGTCTTCTGATCGCTGACGCCAGCACCGAAACCGTTAACGGTAGCACGGTAACCCGTCTCAACGACGTGGTGCGGCAGATGCGTATCGTCCGCTTGGGGCAGGGGGTTGATGCCACTGGATGGCTTGCTCAAGAGGCCTTGGACCGCACTTTTGAGGCAACGCGGGAATACGCAAAACTTTTGCGTAAACACAAGGTTAAGAAGCTTCGTTTCGTGGCGACGAGTGCCACCCGCGATGCCGGAAACCGTCAGGTTTTTATGGATGGTATTCGTGACATTCTGGGCATTGAGCCCGAGGTGATTACCGGCGACGAAGAGGCGGAACTGTCGTTTGCGGGTGCTGTACTGGCGGTCGGCGCCGATGAGTCTAAGACCGTAGTCTTTGACCTGGGCGGCGGGTCTACCGAATTTGTGCTTGGGACCGAAGACGGCGTGCAGGCGGCAAGAAGCGTAAATATCGGGTGTGTGCGCCTGACCGAACGGCATATGGCATCTGCCCCTGCAACCTCGGATCAGATTCAACGTGTTGAAACTGACACCGATGCGGCAATCGACACCGTATTGCAGAGCGTTCCTCTCGAAAAGGCTACCCGGGCCGTTGCCGTTGCCGGTACTGCAACCACTATCGCCGCCGCAGCATTGGGGCTAAAGACCTATGATTCCGAGGCTATTAACGGTTCTTCCATCTCTGTAGATACGGTGCAGAAAACGGCAGAGATGCTGCGTTCTATGACCCGCGAGGAGCGCGCCGCGCTGGGGTATATGCACCCCGGTCGGGTTGATGTTATTGGCGCCGGGGCTACCATTTACGCCCGTATCATGACTCGTCTGCGTGAGATCACCGAAGGAAACATCGATTCTGTGACGGTGAGCGAACATGACATTCTGGACGGCATAGCGCTATCCCAGGTACGTTAAGCATGTACAACTAACACCCAACGACGGTAGGTACACAGGTATGACGCGTTCCAACCACATCGTCATGATGACGCGCACAAGCATACGTCGGGTCGTAGCGCTTCTCGGATGCGGGGCGCTCGCGACCGGTTTAGCCCTGTCCGGAGCTCCTGCATCTGCCGCTCCGACGGCCTCACCAACCCCTATAACGCTCCCTCCCGCTGAAGCCGCCGTTCTAGGTAAGGACGACGTTCGTCAGCACGAATATTGGCTCACCGACTACAGGATTGTGGATGCGTGGAAACAATCGACGGGATCGGGCGTGACGGTTGCCGTCATTGATACCGGCGTCGACGGCACCCACCCAGATCTCGTAGATAATGTGCTGGAGGGTTATGACGCCTCCGGTGAAGGCTCTCCTAACGGTTGGCAGGGGCTGGGCGTAGAACCCATGCACGGCACCGAAGTTGCATCCCTGATTGCCGGTCACGGTCATAATGTTTCCGGTATTCCTAAGATTGCTGGTCAGCCTGGTAAACCTGCGGGCGTTATCGGCGTGGCGCCGGATGCCAAGATTCTGCCTATCTCCCTTAACATGGTCTCAAATGCTGAGAAAAGTATTGATGAGCAGATTCCCGCCGCCGTGCGTTATGCGGTAGATCATGGCGCGCAGGTAATCAATCTTTCTATCGGCTCGAATAAGACAACCTGGCCCAAGAGCTGGGACGATGCTTTTGCCTACGCCGAAGAGAAGGGCGTGGTCGTCGTAGCATCCGCCGGTAACCGTGGCAGCGGTATTACCCAGGTGGGTGCCCCGGCGACTATTCCGGGGGTTCTGACAGTTGGCGGCGTGGACCGTCAGCGTGAGGCTTCCAAGGGCTCTTCGACTCAGGGTATTTCTATTGGCGTGACGGCACCGAGCAACGATATGATTGCTGCCGCGCCGGGGAATAAGTACATGATATGGTCGGGTTCTTCGGCATCCGCTCCGCTGGTTTCTGGCCTTGCGGCGTTGATTAAGTCTAAGTACCCCAATCTGAGTGCGGCTCAGATTATTCAGCGTATTACTGAAAGCGCCGACGACACCGGTGCTGCCGGGCGTGACCCGGTCTACGGGTTTGGCATCATAAATCCGCTGATGGCTCTGGACCCTTCAACCCCGCAGGATGCTACGGAGAATCCGCTGGGGTCGTTGAAGGCTTGGATCGCCGTACACCGCCGCCAAGAGGTACCTGCTCCGACTCCCGCCGATGCTTCGGCCACTCCGGTGCATGAAGAAGGCGAGACTATCGTTAAGGCGAAGATTCCAGAGCCCAGCCGCCCGGTTGAGGATCGCGGATTTTTGCCGTTTATCATCGTGGGGGCTCTCTTTGTCATTTTGGGGCTGCTCACGGTGCGCAGTGTTCGTCGTCTGCATCGCTTGCACGTTAATGTACGCGATGTAGTGCCGCATCCTCATCTGCACGGGCACGGTGAGCGAGAGCAAGCTTCACATTCCAAGCCTTCTGCGGCTTCGGTTGCTGTTCC
>ERZ773074.927-NODE-927-length-11691-cov-2.686576_pt1 | contig 11691 bp, 13 predicted proteins | sample MGYA00580615_ERZ773074 | MGnify/ENA primary metagenome ERZ773074 (study PRJEB29015, sample SAMEA2738126) | human oral metagenome | biome: human oral; feature: human-associated habitat; material: saliva | place: China | collected 2160 ...
TGCGAATAGGTGTATAACTAAAACTCGCTCAACTTCTTTCAAGACAACATTGGCTAATCTAACATCATACAGAGACTTACAATTAGTCCCTTTAAATACGTTTTTAGACGTAATAAAGGTTGATACAATTCAGTTCTTATTTGAATATAAAAAATATGCTTTTGATAGTGTGCCTGATATTGATATTGTTTTATCTGTTGATGGCAATGATTTTCATTATAATGATACCTTCCACACATACGATTGGGCGTTGAATACTTCTTTTGTTGAAATGACAACCGAAGATAAGGGAAATGACAAAGAAAGTCTTATATATAGCATTGATTTAAATAAAATTAAAAAATTAATTGGTTCTAACAAAAAAGCAAATATTCAGTTAAAAGCAAAATGGCTTGATAACATTCCATATGATGCAAAAATTACTTTCTCATTAAAATTATTAAGTGATAATAAAGAAAAATACAATAGGAATTATTCAATAAATCTTTTAACCTGCGAATATTTCCCAGTTGATGTGTTTTATAGAAAAGTATTAGAGGTTATATATGATAGTAAAAATGATTCAATCACATTACTTGATATGCCTGAACCGGATAAAACTGCGGTTTTTGAATACGATGTTATAATGAAGAAGAACTCAAAAGTTGTTGTAGATAAACATATGATAACCGATTCACAATGTTTTTGGGTATATTTAAACACAAAGGATTTCAATAAGGGAGATGTATTTACATTTGAAGTAAAAAACTTCAAGATAAAATTAACAAATACTGAGTCAGTAACTACAACAATTACACCAAACTTCACAGTGACGAAAGTGAAAACAACAACAAAAAATGGGTGTAAGTTAAGTGTGGTAAAAAATGATATTGACCATTATGTTGCAAAAGTTGAAGTTTTAACTAACCTACCAATTGATACAAATAAAGTGTTATTTAATGGAGCAGATTTAAGTCTTGGTCATTTTAATTTTATTGATCGGGCATTCACCTTATTAATGGTATCACACAATTTACCATCTTATTATCGTTATTATAAGGTTTCTGATGAAATAAAAACAAGGCCAATTGACGTTAATATTTTTTAAATTAATACAATTAAACAACTAAAATATAATATATATGATTGAAAAAATAGCAACAGAGAACGAATTATTCACCTTAGGGGGGGGGGGAGAAATCGATAAACCATCCAACTTTGACATGAATAGATGCGTTACCAAAGCACGCTCAAATCAGTTCAAAACTATAAACCCTAACTTAACAGCATACCAAGACTTACAACTTATACCTGTTAGTCTATTTGGTAAAGTTGTAATGGCGGACACCGTGCAAATCATATTTGAATATGAAAAAGATAGCATATATAATGACTTACAACTCGATATTGTTTTAGTAGCTGATGGTAAAGAAATTCATTACAATGATACATTTCACACATATGAATGGACTTATGACTCCTCCTTTGTAAAAAAGAAAGAAGACACAACAAACAATAAAAAATATATAACATATAGTATTGATTTAAAAAAAGTAAAAGAATTAATTGGAAATAATAATAATGCTCGTATTCAATTAAAAGCAAAATGGTATAATGTCGTTCCACGGGATACAAATATTCATTATTATATAAAATTATTGGCAAATAGTGAAGAAAAATATTCAAATTTAAATTCAATAAACCTTCTAACAAAAGAATATTATCCCGTCGATGTATTTTATAGAAAAATATTCGAAGTTGCATATAACCGTTCAAATGATACAATAACAATACTTGATAATGCAGAACCTGACAAATCAGCCACATTTGAATATGATTTATTAATAAATAAGAATTCCAATGTGATTATGAATCAACATTTGAAAACTAAGGCATATTATGGTGGTTTATACTTACATACAAAAAATTTTAAGAAAGGTGACATCATCACACTTGAGATAAGAAACTTTACGATAAAATTATCAATGTCTGACGGAACAGAAAAAACCATTATTCCACGATTTACAGAAACGAAATTGAAAACAACAACAAAAAATGGGTGCAAACTTAGTGTGTTAAAAAATGATATTGACCATTATGTTGCACAAGTTGAAATTTTGGAAGACTTACAGACAAAAACAGATGAAATTTTATTTACAACGGCAGACTTAGATTTTACTTCAATTAAGGCCGCTTATTTTGCAATTAGTTTATCAATGCATAAAACATTATTAACCGAAAGTTCTTATAGTTATTATGATATTAATAATGCAAATGAGTCAATTAAACTTTTTAGCTAACAAACAATACCAAATCAAAAAGTTGTAACAGACTTAAAGATTTGGTATTTTTTATTTACTTAATTGTTTTTTACTTACTATTTATTATCAAATAAAACATAAGAATAAACAATGGCTATAATATTAAAAAAAGGTGATAAAGGCGAACACGTAAAGGCCTTACAGAAGGCATTAGGTATTACTGCTGATGGAGACTTTGGTTTTAACACTGAAACTAAAGTTAAAGAATATCAGAAATCTAAAGGACTCACCGCAGATGGTATAGTTGGTACGACAACCCTTAGAGAACTTGGTATTTTGTTAGAAGAGTCTAAACCAACCTCAACAAACATATCCAATAATTCTGACATTAATATCACACTATCTCCAATCAGCAAGAATATAACAAATAAAACAAGGGATATTAAATATATTGTTGTCCACTTCACCGCAGGTGGTTCATCTACCAAAGGAAATGCAATGGCCGTTAGAAATTTATTCAATAAAGGTACACGCCCTGCATCCGCAGACTTTGTGGTTGATGATGAAACAATTGTACAATGTAACCCAAATCTAAAAAACTATGTATGTTGGGCTGTTGGTGATGGAAAAGGTAATTATGGTATTACGAATACAAATAGTGTATCAATTGAAATGTGTTCAACATTAAAGAAAGGAACATCAGCATCAGTACCAAATCATTCAGGGTGGACAATTACTTCTAAGGTGATTGATAATACAGTGAAGTTGGTTAAACACTTAATGAAAGAACTAAATCTTCCCACTGATAAAGTAATCCGACATTATGATGCATCACGTAAATCATGCCCAGGAATTATAGGGTGGAACGATAATGATCTTTATGATGAAAAAGGAAAACCATTAGGAAAGAAGAATAATAGTGATGAATGGAAGAAGTTCAAAGAAAAAATTAAATAATTGAAATAAACTATTATTTATGTCAGAAAAAATAGCAACCTAAAAAGAATTATTTACTTTGGGAGGAGGAAAAGAAACCGATAAACCATCCAACTATGATATAAACAGATGTGTCACCAAAACACGTTCAACGGCTTTCAAATCAGTAACGGCTAACCTAACAGCATATCAAGAGTTACAACTTATACCTGTCAGCTTATTTGGTAAAGTCGTAATGGCTGATACAATTCAAATTGAAATTGAATACAATGATAAATTGTACAACAAACCTAATGTAGATATTGTTTTAAATGTTAATGGTAATGAATTTCATTCAGAAGACACATTACATACATATAAATGGGCTTACGATACGTCTTTTATGACTGAAACAAATAAAAATAGCAATAACAAAAACATTTCTGTTTATCACATTGATTTAAAACGTGTAAAAGAAATATTAAATGATTATGAACACCCACATATTGAATTTAAAATAAAATGGGGTAAATATTTACCATTAAACCAAACAATACAATATACAGTAAAATTGTTAGCAGGTGAAGAGGTAAGATACAATCAACAAAATTCACTAAATCTTTTAACTTATGAATACTTCCCTGTTGATATATTTTATAGAAAAATATTCAAAATAATATATGATAGTTCTAGTGATAGTATTATGCTGTTAAATGAGCATGAGTCAGATAAATCAGCAATTTTTGAGTATGATTTAATAATCAAAAAAAATGCGACTAAAGTTGTCAATGAGCATATGATAACTAATTCAAAACTATTTTATATTTTTTTAAACACATATAAATTAAAAAAAGGTGATATTATTACTCTTGATATAAGAAACTTTATGATAAAATTATCAATGTCTGATGGAACAGAAAAGACCATAATACCTAATTTCACAGAAACAAAAGTTGGTTCAAAAATTAAAAACGGATGCAAATTAAGTGTATTAGAAAACGATATTAGCCATTATGTTGCACAAGTTGAAATTTTGAAAGACCTACCCATTGATACAGATCAAGTATTGTTTAATAATAGTGACTTAAGTCTTGCAAATTTTAATTCAGAGTACTACGCATTCAATATCAGTTTAATATCAAACAATGTACACGTTAATTACTATAATTATTATAGAGAAAATGACAATTATATTGGAGATGCAAACAATAAAACACAATTTTAAATAACACCCAACCTTGAAGTTTTTTTAACTTTTTGGTTGGGTGTTATTTCATCAAACATTAAGATGATACTACCTAATGAATAAACTATCGTTAGACAGCTTAAAAAGTGGCAAATAATGCAAGTATTAAAGGCTTTCAATGGTCAAGTTGGTATCTTCGATTTCATTGTCATCCAACACTGCTTGTGCTTCTTGTTTTGTATTAAATACCATAGCCTTAGCAAAATTTGTGGTAAACTGACAAATATCATTATCAATTCCTGACAGAAATTCCTTATAATAATTCATAATTACAAACATAATAGTAGGTCTTTATAGTTTAAGTTTTTTTGATAATTCAATCAATTCTTCATCGGAGAGTTTATTATAATCCTCGTCGTTGATATAGGATGAAATTTGCATATCCAAAAATGCGCCACCCGTCCAACGCATCACACCACTTTCTTCATCAGTAACGTGTTCAGCATCACTTTGCTTGGCAAACTTTATGACCTTATCTCTACCATAATTGTCCTTCTCATTGGGAATCACCACTTCTCTGTATTTAATGGTATTCCCCATATATTTTAACTCTTTCTCTTTCATAAATTTAAATTAAATTTATTAATTTAGCAATTTATACTATATAAGCCATTTTCTTTAATTATTTTATAAACCTCCTTTGTGATGTATGGAAATGGTTTTTTATTATCTTGAATCAAGTTCCGAATATCACTAGAATGAATACTAATTGGCATGTTGACAACATGGATTTCATATTTTTCAAGAATCTCATCTCCCTTAAAAAATTTTGGAATTTCATCAAATGTTTCTTGCGTTGTAATAAGGCACATTTTCTCGTTATCATTCAATTCTTTTTCAATCGCTTCTAAAACATCAAATGTGAACTGTGATTCAACACGATTTTCAATATCGGTGAATCCCACATCGTCAAGATTACTCAAACTTGCCCGTAGCATTTCACATCGTATATTAAAGTCTGTAGTGCCCTTCTTCCACGGATTTTGCTTTGCAGGGACAAACATAACCTTATCAACGATATTATCATTTAACGCTTGCATTGCGATTGAAATGTGGCCGATATGAATTGGATCAAAAGATCCAAATACATATCCAACCTTTTTTATATTCAAATCATTCATGATAGTGTATTTCTATTAATTAATCTTTGCAATTGGTTTAGGTAGACGTTTAAAGTTACTTTTACGATAACGCTCACAAACCTTATCAACAACATCTTTATCAATGTTTCCATTATATCCCTCTTTAAAAGATTTAATAACAGAATCAATATTTGAATGTTGTTCTTCAAATGAAGCTAACAGCCCTTTAAGAATCTCATCAACTTCTTCATAAGAATTTGCACCAATTTGTTCAAGATCCGAACTTGAAATACCAAGTCCATCTGTTGGGGTTAGACCAATTGATTGATTTACAGCGACAACTTTCATATCCGAATTGTATTTATATTTTTCTTCCAAATATTTCGCTAACCCATATACTTCTGTCTTCCACAAATTTCCGATCGGTTTATAGTCACCGACATCACCACAAATTGTCCAAAAACCAAGTAGGTTTTCAGTTTTATTATCAGAATCAATTACAAATCCGTTGGTAATGCCTGCAAGGTGATAAAGATAAATCATTCGTAAACGTGCTTGAATATTTCCATCTGCAATAGGATTTGTACACTTTTCTTTATAGTATTTTGATTCAAAACATCTAAGATCACTTTCAACATCAACAAACATACCATTAATATAACGTTCTTTAAAATCGTTACAGAAAGCTTTTCCCACTAAAATTGATGTATCAATCTCATCCTTTTTATTTTTAATTGTTAAACTACGTCCAATAAGAGGAACTCCTGTCTTTTTTGAAACCTCATGGCAAATTGCAGCACAAACAGTACTATCAATGCCGCCACTAATGCCAAGAACCATTGATTTCAATTTGTTATTAATAACATATTGTCGTAAATCCTCAACAATATTGTCAAACACCAATTTATAATCTTTTTTATCTTCCATTATTAATGTCTTAATAGGTTATTATCTTTCAAATTATGTTTTGTTTAAATGTGAGATTAAAAATCATCTTTTCATCTTCATCTCCCATAACCTTACCTTTATCATCAGAAACCTTTAAGCAATGTTCCCAAGTTTGATTATGGTTCATACGACATTTTGAAAGTTTCATTACAATGTTTGCAGGTTTTACTCCTTCAATATCACAAGTAATATTAGTGCCAATTCCGAATGATGTATTAATACGCCCTTCACAGAAGTTCTTAATCTTAACAGCCTTTGGAAAGTCAAGAGCATTAGAAAAAACGATTGTCTTTGTCATTGGATCAATGCCATGTTCCTTATAACGAGAAATCGCCTTATTTGTAAATTCATACTCATCACCACTATCTTGGCGCACACCATCAAACAACTTTGCATGCTTTTTAGAGAAGTTATTAAAGAACACATCTGATGTGTATGTATCGGTAAGTGCAATACCTAATGCACCATCGAATGTGTTTACCCAAGCCTCCATCATAAGATAATTGGCTTGCTTAAAACCAAACACACTACCATGGAACATAATAAACTCATGAGCCATCGTTCCTAAAGGTAACATGTCATACTTCATTGCGAAATGGACATTAGATGTGCCAACACAATATACAGAATCATTCTTTAATTGTTTACAAATATAATCTTGTACATTATACGAGAATCTACGTCGAGTACCAAACTCTGAAAATTTCAAATGTTCAAGGTTCGACAATTTAATTTTTTTTGCCAAACGAGTATCAATATCACTATTAAGTGCCTTATAACCAAGCATACGGTTACGTAATTCAGCAACTGTAGCAAGAATCGGTACTTCATATAATGTGGCCTTATAGAGTTTATCTTCCACCTCGATATGTAAATGGGTTTCATTATCAAGATAAACCTTAATCTTATTTACATCAAAGCTAAAAGTCTTTAGCCAAGACCAATAGACCGAAGGAATATAAGGAATATGTTCAATGCACCACTCATATTCATTATCTTGAAATGATAGTTGAGATAAGTTAATAAGTGCCATATTAAGCTCTGTTTCAAACTCTTTAGTATATTCTGTCTTATCTCGGTCATTAAACTCAAATTTACCCTCAGCCTCAGGATAATTCTTCATATACGCATAAGACATGGAGAACTTATACAAATCTGTATCTAAAATTGATTTTACCATTTTTATATTCTTCTAATTTAATTAACACATAGAATTTTATTCTCATTTAAAAACTTTTCAAATTCTTCTTCATTGATTGAAGCAATACATTCTTTTATTACTGAGATATTATTGTATCCGTGTTTAAGCAAATCTTTAATAGACTCTTTCACGCAATAATCACCTGCGATACCACAAACATGGATTTCATCACTGTTAGATAAAAGATTCTTTACACCATTATCAATTTCTTCAAATGCACTATATGCTTCTTCTGTGTTTCCCTTTTTAATCGTTGTGGTTACACAATCAGCCCATCGAATAGCATCTTCCAATGAATTAGGAAGTTCAGCACCAAAAGAATATTCAACACAATGCTCAGGCCAAATTCCACCATATTCTTTAAACGATGGATGATTCTTAATATGCCAATCTTTTGTTACGATAATCGTATGATATTCTTTTCCGTATCCTCTAATGTATTTAATCAAATTCTGTATTGCTTCTTCTGCACCTTTAACGGCAAGCGAACCTCGAATGAAGTCAATTTGTGCATCAACAATAATTAAAGTTTTTCTCATGCTAATTAATTTTTATTATTATTTGTAATTTTTTATTTGTTTTTTAAGTTTTTTAATAATTTTTCGATGGTTAAAAGCCCATTCAACTCCATTAATGAACTTTTCATCATCTAAATCCAACCATTTAACTTTTTCAACTTCATCTTCTTCGCCACCACTTCCTTTATAATCTTTATTATGTTCGGGAAAATCATTAAGAATTGCACCATATCGCAAGGTAACATTCTTATCAACCGATGGGTCTGTAAGCACTGAAAATAGACGATATTCAGATGGGTCTACTGTAACCCCACATTCTTCAAAAGTCTCTCTTGCTGCACACATAGCGCCCGTTTCATCGCATTCCAAGAAACCACATTGAATGTTCCAACAACCTTGATAATTAGGCGTACCTTTACCTCGTTTTGAAACCAATAGAAAGTGTTTTTCTTCACCCTTAATAACTTGTCGTACCACAGTCATTGCAAGCACTGCACAATAACGGCCTGACCATAGTGTTTTACCTTTGTGCTCACCTTCTTTAATTGTATAACTAAAATTTTTCATATAATTTACTTTTTAATAATTTTATATCCTTTCACATGTTTTAAGCATTCTTCTTTTGTTATGAGTGGATTATTGAAGCATAGTTTCAGAACATAATCTAACACTTTTTTAACTTCTCGTCCAGGTTTAAGACCTTTTATTGCCATAACATCATTTCCGTTTACCGGTAATTTATAATCAAACATTGTTGTATTATTAACTGACATTTCTTTTACCTTTTCAATAATGTTATTAATATTGTCATACAAACAATATTCTGCCGCGTGAGACTTATTATCAGCATCAATCAAGGATAATAGATTCATAAATCTATCAAAAGTTTTACATTCATATTGTAACTTTCTAAGAGTTTTATCTTTAATCTTTGACTTTTCGTTCCCCCAATTCTTTGTTTTCATATGATTCTTACAAAGAAATGCAACCTCATCAATGAAATCATTTGAGTATCTAAGTCTCTTAAGAATTATACTACATAATTGTTCAGATTCCAACTCATGTTTATAAAAATGTACATTACCCTTCTCATCTTCTGAAAAAGTATTTATCTTACCAATGTCATGTAACAAACCTGCCATTCTAACTACAAGGTTATCACAACTTGACAAATTATCCAACACAGCCATTGTGTGTTCAAACACATTACCAAAATGGTATTTATTTTGTTTGATAGTTTTTAGCGTATCAACTTCAGGAATCACATATTTCATTGCACCGATTTCACAAACCATTCTGATAGCTTTAGATGGATTGTTAGATAATAACATCTTGTTAAGTTCATCCGCAATTCGTTCCTTTGAAATAATGTTTAAACGGTCTACATTATTTTTCATTGATGTCAAAGTCTTTTCACAAATTCTAAAACCATCATAGCGAGTGAAAAAGCGAATGGCTCTAAGAATCCTTAAAGGGTCTTCAATGAAGACAATATCAGTGTTAGGATTAGTAACGCGAATAATTTGCTCATTAATATCATTAATACCACTATTGGTAGGGTCACACACCTTTCTCTCAGTGATATTATAATATAAAGCATTAATTGTCAAATCTCTTCTGAACGCATCTTCTTCAATGGTTCCGTATTCTTGCTTAGGATTTCTTGAATCCTTATCTTTATATTGTTCCTTACGAGTATGTACTGCTTCAATCTCACAAGAAGGGAACTCAGTTAAAACAAACATTGAAGTTCCGTAAGTTGGGTAGGTAATAGGCTTACGGATAAGATAGTTGTTTTCATATAGCCATTGACTGAACTCAATACCACCATTGGGTAAATCCAAAACAATATCAATGTCTTTAATTGGATTTCCCATTACCGAGTCACGCACAGCCCCACCCACAGCATAAATGTGATTTTCCCACTTAGAACCTACTATCAATGTTCTAAGATAATCACAGATTTCTTGATATTCTTTATTTGTCATAATAATATAATAAAATTATAATAACGGTTTTATTTATAATATACTATATTACTATTGCAAAACCAAAATTGTTAACAAATTATTTGTATTTTATTTTTGGATTTTACTGTTTGTAGTAGTATAATCATTGTGTAAACAAATAAAAGAATTATGGCAAAAATTATTGTAAAGAAAAGTGAGTTAAAAAAAATGATTCACGAAGAATTACTTCGTGAAGATAGTATTAACGCCAAGAAAAGAAACAATCGGAACGCAGAAAAGTTTATTCGTGATGGTAGTGGTGGTATTAATGGCATTCGATGTTATGGAATTGTATCGGCTGAAAATCCTGATTCAACACAACAATCTGCAGCCCTTAATAAAAAAGGAATGAAAACTCTTGCACAAGAAATCAAAAGTGCACATTATCCTTTTGTTCGTCAAAAAGGCCGTTTTGGTGGAAATAACGAATATTCGTATTTCATATTTAATATTCCTTTAAATGTCTTAATGTATTATTCGGCTATGTTTGAACAAACATCATTCATTTATGGTAAAAAACAAGATGATGGAACTGTTATTCATGAATATTGGGAGAAACGTGATACGAATAAGCCATTTAATAAAGAAACTAATCCATACATTAAAAAAGACGAAGAGGCTTCATATATTGAAATAGATGCAAATGACAATTATAGTGTAATTGGAAAGAACTTTAAATATGTGATACCTTTTAGTATTTTTGAATCCATTCAACGTGGAATAATGGAAAATTGTCAAAAAAATAACACTGAATATAGCGAAGAATTTTGTAATTGGCTGACAGAAAGCGTAGGACGTTCAGGTTGGATGGCACGTGGATGGGCATACAAAAATCTTTATGACGAATAGGAATAATACAATTTAACTACTTCAAAATTTGTTTTTCGCAACAAAATGAAGTATAATATTCATGTAAACAAAATAATATTGATTATGGCAAAAAAATTTAAAGTTAATGACCGTGTGCGTGTAATCGCCACGGGTGAAAGTGGAGTTGTTAAAGGTCGTGAGATTCTGCCTGTGGAAGGCAGTAAACGTGTTAACATTGAGTACATCGTTAAGGTTGGTGATGGTTTTAGTAATTGGAAGACTTTTTCAAAGAAAGAACTTGAATCTGTGCGAAAAGAAGAGGAAGAACCTCGTGTATACACGAAAGTGTATGATGTAGTAGATGGTTATAAGATTACCTTGTTTGCTAAGGTTTATAATCATAAAGGAGAGAACGATTTCTTTTCTTACAGTTATCGTGAACTAAAAATTGGTTATTCCATTTATAATCCTGATGATGAATATAATGAACAGATTGGTGTAAAGATTGCTCGTAAGCGTTCACGTTTGTCTCCTTTCTGTCGTTTGACAAGTGACTTCAACGGAGAGTTTAATAAAGAAACTGTTGAAGCAATTATGGACGTTAAAGCAACGTATATCAAAAATCATTTTGATAAGTTTATTCAAAAACAAAATAAGTAATTTTGATTTCATAAACACTAATAAATGATAAAAGCACCTCTAATTGAGGTGCTTTATTTTTA
>ERZ773074.934-NODE-934-length-11618-cov-74.325002_pt1 | contig 11618 bp, 7 predicted proteins | sample MGYA00580615_ERZ773074 | MGnify/ENA primary metagenome ERZ773074 (study PRJEB29015, sample SAMEA2738126) | human oral metagenome | biome: human oral; feature: human-associated habitat; material: saliva | place: China | collected 2160 ...
AGCCGAAGAAGTCGCGCTGGCCCTGGATGAGGGCGGCCGGCAGGCGCGTCGCGCGGATCTGGTCGAAGTAGGCCAGGGACGAGGCGAACACCGGGATCGGAACGCCTGCGAGGGCCGCCTGAGAGACGACGCGGCGCAGCGCGGGCGTGCACTCCTGGAAGCGGGTCGCAAACGGCTCGGCGGCCAGCAGCAGCGGCAGATCGGGGTCCGCCTCATAGGCGCGGGTGATGTCGTCGAGGAAGGCTGCGCGGATGATGCAGCCCGCGCGCCAGATGCGAGCCAGGGCGCCCTTGTCGATGCCCCACTCGTATTCCTTCGCGCCGGCCTCGATCTCGTCGAAACCCTGCGAGTAGGCGACGATCTTGGAGGCAAACAGCGCCTGGCGCACGTCCTCGATGAACGCAGCCCGGGCCTCGTCCGACTCGATGACGAGCGGCGTCGCGTTACCCGCGAGCGTCTGCCCGGCTGCGCGCTGGGCGGGCTCGGAGGACGCGCCACGCGCGAAGGTCGCCTCGCCGATCGCGGTGACGGGGACGGCCAGGTCGAGGGCGGTCTGCACCGTCCACTTGCCCGTGCCCTTCTGCGAGGCGGCGTCCACGATGAGATCGACGAGGGGCTTGCCGGTCTCGGCATCCACCTGGCGCAGGACCTCGACGGTGATCTCCATGAGGTAGGAGTTGAGCTCGCCCTCGTTCCAGGCTGCGAAGATGTCGGCGATCTCGGCCGGGGTGGCGCCCAGGCCCTCGCGCAGGAGGGTGTAGGCCTCGGCGATGACCTGCATGTCGGCGTACTCGATGCCGTTGTGCACCATCTTCACGAAGTGGCCGGCGCCGTTCGCGCCGATGTACGTGCAGCAGGGCACGCCGTCGTAGGTGCCGGCGATGGCCTCGAACATGGGGCCGAGGCGGTCGTACGAGGCCGGGGTGCCGCCGGGCATGATGGAGGGGCCCCACAGGGCGCCCTCCTCGCCGCCGGAGACGCCCGCGCCCACGAAGTGCAGGCCGCGCTCGGCGGCCCACTTCTCGCGGCGGATCGTGTCGGTGAACAGGGAATTGCCGCAGTCGACGATGATGTCGCCCTCGTCCATGAGGTCGGCGAGCTGGCCCATGACGGCGTCCGTCGCGGGGCCGGCCTGGACCATGATGATGGCGACGCGCGGGGCGCGCAGGGAGGCGACGAAGTCTTCGAGCGTGGAGGAGGGAACGAAGGTGGCCTCGTCCCCGTGCTGGGCCATGAGCTTCTCGGTGCGCGCCGGGGTCCTGTTGAAGACGGCGGTCGCGTAGCCGTTGCGGGCCAGGTTGCGGGCGAGGTTGGCGCCCATGACTCCCAGGCCGTACACGCCGATGTCGGCCGACGCCTTCTCGGGGGTGAACGTGCTCATGCGGTGACTCTCCTAACGAATAGTTGAATTGTCACCAGGGTACGTCCGGGGCAGGTGGAGGTGCACCGCGCGCGGGCGTGACGATGGTCGCGCCGGGTCCGTTCATCCGCGCTCACCGGCGCGCACGAGGCCTGCCGACGCATCGCTCGCCGGCTCGGTCGCCGCGTGGCGGGTTCTACTGCTGGGCCTCGCGGGCGGCCTTCGCGGCGGCCTTACGGGCCTTCTTGTCCGCGACTTTTGCCTCCCACTGGGCCTGTTGTGCCTGGTATTCCTCGGCGAGGGCGCGCACGTCCTCGGAGGCCCACCACTCCAGGAGCGCCGCTCGGGCGCCCTCCTCGCCCAGGGGTCCGCGTTCCATGCGCAGCTCCAGCAGGTAGTCGCGCGCGATCTTGACGGCGCGCGAGGGACGCAGCCCCAGAATGTCCATGATCTGGTCACCGTCGAGGTCGGGGCGGATCGCGTCGAGCTCCTCCTGCTCGCGCAGCGCGGCGATGCGGGCCTCGAGGTCGTCGTAGGCCGACGACAGGAAGTTGGCCTTGCGACGGTTGCGGGTCGTGCAGTCGGCGCGCGTGAGGCGGTGGAGGCGTTCGAGGAGGTCGCCCGCGTCGGCCACGTAGCGGCGCACGGCCGAGTCCGACCAGGCGGCCTCGCCGTAGCCGTGGAAGCGCAGGTGCAGCGCAACCAGAGTAGACACGGCCTCGATCGTCGCCTTGTCGAAGTGCAGGGCCTTCATGCGCTTGCGCGTCATCTTCGCGCCCACGATCTCGTGGTGGTGGAAGGACACGGCGCCGTTCTTCTCGAAGCGGCGCGTCGCCGGCTTGCCGACGTCGTGCATGAGGGCCGCGAAACGCAGGACGAAGTCGGGGGCGGGCACGGCGCCGTCGGGGCCGGTCTCCAGGTCCATGGCCTGCTCGACGACGGTGAGCGTGTGCTCGTAGACGTCCTTGTGGCGCTTGTGCTCGTCGACCGTGGAAACCAGGGCGGAGACCTCGGGCAGGACGATGTCGGCGACGCCCGTGTGGACCATCAGCTCGATGCCGCGGCGCGGGTAGGGGGAGATGATGAGGCGCTCCAGCTCGGCGCGGATGCGCTCGGCGGAGACGATCTCCAGGCGCGAGGCCATGGTTTCCATGGCGTTCATGACGTCCAGGTCCACGTCGAGGCCCAGCTGGGCGCTAAAGCGCGCGGCGCGCATGATGCGCAGCGGGTCGTCGTCGAAGGACTGCTCGGCGGACACGGGGGTGCGCAGGTTGCCGTCCGCGAGGTCAGCCAGGCCGCCGCACGGGTCGACGAGGGCCATCTGCGGCAGGCGCATCGCCATCGCGTTCACCGTGAAGTCGCGCCGGGTCAGGTCGCCCTCGAGCGTGTCGCCGAAGGTCACCTCGGGCTTGCGCGAGCCGATCTCGTATTCGTCGGTGCGGTAGGTCGTCACCTCGACGACGACGTTGCCGCGGCGACCGCCGATCGTGCCGAACTCCTTGCCGATATCCCAGGTCGCATTCCCCCACTGAGCGAGCAGCTCCTCGGTGCGCTCGGGGCGCGCGGAGGTCGTCATGTCAAAGTCGTGCGGGGTCACACCCAGGAAGGCGTCGCGCACGGGCCCGCCGACAAGCGCGAGCTCCTCCCCGGCCTCGTCGAAAATCGTGCCGAGTTCCATAATCGCGGGCGGGAGCGCCGCAAACGTCCTCGTGGCGTTCGCCATGAGGGTAGGAATGTCCGTCGTTCCGGCGTTTTGCGCGGTCACGGGGCCATTGATCGGGGAAGCTGACTGGGTACTCATCGCCCCTAAGCATGCCAGGAAAGCGCCCTGGCCGACTACCGGGGGCCGCCCACCGGCTAAAGTGGAGTCATGCCTGCACGTTCAGTTGACCGCCGATCCGGGGTTCCCAGACCCCCGCGTCGGTCTGCTTCCATGCGCGCGGGCCGCTCTCATCTGCCGATTTCCGCGGAAACCAGCGCGGGCGGCATCGTCGTCGACGTACGTGACGGAATTCCCTATGCGGCGCTCATCGCCCGACGCAACCGCGCGGGCCGCGTCGAATGGTGTCTGCCCAAGGGCCACCTCGAGGGTTCCGAGACCCCGCAGCAGGCCGCCCTGCGCGAGGTCGCCGAGGAAACCGGTATCCAGGGGCGCATCATCCGCCACCTGGCGTCGATCGATTACTGGTTCTCCGGCAACGACCGCCGCGTCCACAAGGTCGTCCATCACTACCTGATGGGGTATGAGTCCGGCACGATCTCCGTGGACGGGGATCCAGATCACGAGGCCGAAGCGGCCGCGTGGGTTCCCCTGCGTGACGTGTCGCGTCAGCTCGCCTACCCCAACGAGCGCCGCATCGTGCGCATCGCCCTCGACCTGCTGTACCGGGACAGCCGTGGCTAGGCGCGGCAGGTGGGTCGCCGCCCTGTGCGCGGCGCTGATGGTTCCCTTCGGTCTCTCGATTCACGAGGCCGGGGCGGCTCCCGCGCCCGCGGAAACCTCTGCGGTCGAGCAGTCTCGACCCTCCGTCATGGGCACGGTTCCCACGGACTCCGGGCTGGTCGTGACGATTACCCAGCTGTCTCCTCGCATCATCACGACCGAGGAAGAAGTTGTCATTTCGGGGACGCTGCGTAACGATTCGCCGACGACGCTGGCCGCCGTCTCCCTCGAGGTTTTCGTCGCCAACGAGACCCCCATCTCCGTCTCGGCGATGACGACCCAGCTCAGCGAGGACGAGCCCGACGCCACGCACGCCGCCTCGACCAAACTCACCGACGTGCTGCGCGGCGTCAACACCGCCTTCGAGATCCGCATCCCCACCGCCTCGCTGCCGCTGTCGGACAGCAACGAGTGGGGGCCTCGCGTCGCGACCGTGACCGCCTCCTCGGGCGAGTTCTCGGGCAAGGACCGCACGATCCTCGTGTGGGACTCCGGCGAGCAGGTCGCCGCCTCCCGCGTCTCCACGGTTGTTCCCTGGACCTCGGCGAACGCCGCCCAGACCCAGTCCGAGCGCTCTGCTCTCCTGTCCCTGGCCGGGACATCGGGCGTGACCCTGGCCGTCGACCCCCTCCTGATCCCGCGCGGCCCCCAGCCCACGACCGCGCCCAGCCCCTCCCCAACCGAAGGGGAGGAGGCGCAGTCTGACGGACAATCCGGCCAGTCGGGCCAGTCCGGCGTGCCCACGGCCTCGCCGAGTCCGTCGACCTCGGCCTCCCCCACGCCGACCCCCGCGCCCACGGCGACCGACCCGGCTCAGCGCTCGCGCGACCTCCAGTCCGAGGCCTTCGTGTCCTCCTTCATGTCCACCGCCTCCGAGGTCATCGCCCTGCCCGACGCCGACGCGGACCTGGGCGCCCTGGCCCTGTCGGGCAACACCGGCTTCTGGGGCCTGGCTTCCGAGTCCATCAACGCCTTCCCCGGCACGCCGCGCGCAGCCGGCTGGGTCGCGCCCACGTCTTCGCACAATTCCGGCCCTGCGAGCCCCTCAGCGTCGCCCTCTGCAACCCCCTCGGCCTCGCCCTCCGTTACCCCCTCGGCGTCGCCCTCCGTTACCCCCTCGGCCTCGCCCTCCGCGACGCCCTCGGCCTCGCCCACGGCCTCCTCCACCGGGCAGAACGCGAGCACGACGACCCGGCCGGACGCGGGCCCCACGATCCTGCGCAACGTCGGATGGCCCGACGACGCGACCTTCGGCACGACCTTCCTGTCCAACTTCGCCGCGGCCGACCAAATCTCCATTGCCCCGGCCTCGGCCCTGACACCCACCGACGACGTGCCCTTCACCTCCATGGCGCGTGTCAACGTCAACCCGGCGACCGGCGACACCTCGACGAATGGCACCGGCGCGCGCGTCCTCGCCCAGCAGGCCGACATCTCCGCGATCCTGTCGTGGAACGCCAACGGCGGCGACGAACTCGACGCCGAGCAGGCCCTCACCGCGATCACCGCGATCATCGCGCGCGAGCGCCCCTCCTCCTCGCGCACCATCTTCGCCACGGCCGCGCGCGGCACCACGATCAACGACCGCCTGGCCTCCCGCGCCAGCGCGCTCCTGTCCCCCCGCTGGGTCTCCGCCACCTCCTTCTCGGTCATGGCCGCCAGCGAACCCACCGACGTCGACCGCACGACCGTCGGCGCAGGCACCCTCGCCGAGGAGACCGCGACCGCCATCGACGACATGGCCACGTCACTGACCGCGCTCATCCCGCTCGCCAACGCGACCGACGACCCGGACGCCGTCTTCGACTCCATCACCCCCCAGGTCTTGCCCGCTCTCACGGCCGGGCACACCCCCACCGAGCAGCTCGACGCCGCGACCGCCATGACCAACCAGGTCACGACCATGCTCACCTCCGTGACCGTCGAACCCTCCTCGGCCGTCAACCTCATCAACAAGTCCGCAAACTTCCCCGTCCTGGTGCGCAATAACCTGGACTGGCCGGTGTACGTCGACGTCACCCTGATCCCCGACGACCCGCGCCTCCAAGCCACACCTGCGATGTCCCAGGAGCTGGCCGCGCACGGAGCCACGACGGTCGAAGTGCCCGTTGGCGCAATCGGCAGTGGCGACATCGAGGTCACCTACAAGGTCACCACCCCCGACGGCCACGTCCTCGACGACTCCCAGACCGTCATCGTGCGCATGCGCGCCGGCTGGGAAGACGCCATCACCGCCGTCATCGCCGCCCTCTTCGGCCTCCTCTTCATCGCCGGCATCACCCGATCACTGCGCAGCAGGGCCGCACGCAAGGCGCAAGCAGCCGCCTCCGACAGTGCCTCCGGCACGGACGAACCCGCATCTTGCGATGACACCGAGGACCCAGCCCAGGCCTCGGACACCGCAGACGACAGCACCGACTCAGACACCGCCACGATGAAGGAGACACCATGAGCTCGAAAACGCCTCGCCGATCGATCCTGAGGGCATCGGCGCTGATGGCGTCGGGAACTATGGTGTCGCGAATCCTCGGTTTCATCCGTAACGCGATGCTGATCGCCGCGGTCGGCGCCACCGCAGGCGGCGTGGGCGCGGCCTTCCAGACCGCCAACACGCTGCCCAACACCGTGTTCAACCTGCTGGCCTCCGGCATCTTCGACGCGGTGCTGGTTCCCCAGATCGTCGGCGCCATCAAGCGCCGCAACGACGGCGACACCTACGTCAACCGCCTGCTGACACTCGCCGGCACGGTCCTCTTCGTCGTCACCTTCATCACGATGGTGCTGGCGCCACTCCTCGTCATCATCACGGCCGCGGGCTACACGGAGAGCATCCGCAACCTGGCGATCCTCTTCGCGCTCCTGTGCCTGCCCCAGCTCTTCTTCTACGGCCTGTATAACCTGCTCGGCGAGCTCCTCAACGCCCGCGAAATCTTCGGCCCCTACATGTGGGCGCCCGTCGTCAACAACGTTGTCGGCATCGCCGGCCTGGCCCTGTTCCTGGGCATCTGGGGCGGCGCACCCGACGGCGGCATCCCCGCCGACGACCTGACGGGTGCCCAGTTCTGGGTCCTCGCGGGGTCCGCCACCCTGGGCGTCATCTCCCAGGCCCTGTGCTTGCTGTGGCCGATGCGCCGCGCGGGTATCTCCTTCAAGCTGGACTTCCACTTCCGTGGCACCTCCTTCGGGTCGATGCCGCGCGTGGCCGGCTGGACCTTCGCGACCCTCGGCGTCTCCCAGGTCGGCGTCCTGTCGACCAACAACCTGGCCGCCATGGCTGACGGCTACATCGGCCGCTACGGCGCGCAGAGCGGCGTCGTCGGCATCCTCGCCTACTCGACGGCGTTCATGATCTTCATGGTCCCCCAGTCGCTCATCACGGTGTCCCTGACGACCGCGATCTTTACGCGCATGGCGGGGGCCGTCGCCGACGGTGATGACAAGGCGGTCGCCGACAGCTACCACCTGGGCGTTCGTACAATCACGTCGCTGACCCTGGTCGCCGCTGCGATGCTCATGGCCGGCTCGGTGCCCATGATGGAAATCGCAATGGCCGCCAAGGGCGGAGACCCCGCGGCCGTCACCGCCTACGCCCTCGTCCTGACATCCCTCATGCCCGGCGTCGCATCCACCGGCATGGTCCTCATGAGCCAGCGCGTCTTCTTCGCCTACGAGGACGTCAAGCCCGTGTTCCTCATGGGCATCGGCCCCACCATCATCCAGGTGATCGTCGGATGGTCGATGTACACCGTGACCGGCGCTCAGTGGTGGATCATCGCCGCCGCTCTCGGCGAGACCACGTGCCGCCTTACCCAGGGCGTCATCGCCGTCGTGTGGGTCTCGCGCGAGAACCGCTTCGTGGACCGCACAGGCCTGCTGCGCTCCTACGTGTCCTTCCTGGCCGCCGCCATCGTCGCTGGTCTCGTCGGCTTCGGCGTCCTGGCTCTCATGGGCATCCACTCGGAGACCTCCTCGACCCTGGCGCGCATGGGCATCGCGGCTGTCAAGCTCACGATCGTCTCCGCGGTCACCGGCCTCGTCTACCTGCTGGTGCTCCGCTTCGCCTCGCCGCGCGAATCCGCGGCCATGATGCGGCCCCTCCTGACGCGCCTGCACGTTCCCGCTTCTGTGGTGAACATCCTGGCAGCGTCCTCCACGCCCACCGCCAACGCAGCTGCAATAATGGCGTCAACCACACCCGCACAGACGGAGGAATCGATGGCTTCCAGGCCCGAACCGACCGGCGACGAGAACAACCTGCCGTCCTTTGACGAGGTCGTCGCTACCTCGCCGATCCCCGCGCCCCCGGCGAGCCCCTCCCCCGCACCCGAGGCAGACGTCCCCACGATCCCCGCGCCCGCACCCGCCGAGGCGCCGGTCATCGACCCTTCGTCGCAGGCACACGCTACGAACCCGGTCGCCGAGGCCCTGGCCGAAGTCGGCGTCGAGGTCCTGACTGAGGACTCCGAGCCGAGCGCGGAACCCACAGCCAGCGTCGACGCCGCCCAGGTTCCCGTCACCCCCTTCCCTGTCGCTCCCCCGCCGCCCAAGCCCGCGGCCAGCGGCTACGAGCGCGAAGGGGATGCCTACGTGACCGATTTCCCCCACCCCGAGCCGCTCGCGGACGCACCTTCGACGCACCAGATTCCGCGCATCCAGCCGCTCGCTCCCCCGCCTGCGGATACCGCAGCTGAGGCGACGGCAGCCGCTGGCGCTGCCGCGGTCGCCGGAGCGGCCGCTGTCGCGGGCGCAGCCACAGGTGCTGCACCCGAAGCCGAAGGCGAAGCCGATGCCGGAGCCGCCGAGTCGACAACCACGATCCCCCCGGCGTTCCCCACCCCGAATCCGGAGTCGGCCGCCGAGCCCGCCCCGGCCTCGTCGCAGGAGAAGAAGAGTCCCGAGCGTTCCGGTCACCTCATCGACCCGACGAAGCCCGCGCTCATCTTCGGCGTCGCCCTGTTCCTCTTCGGCGCGATCTGGGGCCCGTGGATGGCCACCCGCCCGGTCACCGATCTGGACTTGGCCCAGTCCCTGCGCGCCGGCGCCTCCCAGATCCAGTCCGACAACACGCCCGCGCCCAACCTGACGACCACGCCGCCGCCCGCGTCCTCCGTGACGCCCGTGATCTCCTCGGTGCAGGTCCTGTCGTGGAACAACGACGACGGCGACCACCCGGACCGCGCGATCAACATGATCGACTCGAACCCCTCGACGTCGTGGAGCTCGCGCTGGTTCGACAACAACCAGTTCCGAGACGAAACCTCCGTCACCATCGTCGTCAAGCTCCAGCAGAAGGCCACCGTGTCCTCCGTGACCCTGACGATGGACGCGGCCACCTCCGGCGGCGAGCTCGTCGTGCGCAACGTCACCGATCCGACCAAGCCGCGTGAGGGAACAGAACTGGCCACGTCCTCGTTATCCCCAACGACGACGATCACACTGCCCCAGCCCGTCGAAACCGACTCAATCGCGCTGCAGTTCCGCTCCATGCCCAAGGGCCAGGACGGACGCAACTGGGCGTGGATCTCCGAGCTCACCGTCCAGTAACCCCCAAGGAGGGTACATGTCTTTCGTGACGATTCCGGGCCTCGTGAAGGCCGAGGCCGCCGAGCCCACCATCGAGGCTGCCGAGGTCGCAATCCCCTCGAACCAGGTCCCCGAGGGCGTGCCCGTCCACGACGTTGTCATCGTCGGCTCCGGTCCCGCCGGCTACACGGCCGCCATCTATACGGCCCGCGCCGGCCTCGCCCCCATCGTGCTGGCCGGCCAGCTGGCCGCGGGCGGCGCGCTCATGAACACGACCGAGGTCGAGAACTTCCCGGGCTTCCCCGAGGGGATTCAGGGCCCCGAGCTCATGGACAACATGCGCGAGCAGGCCGAGAAGTTCGGCGCGGACGTTCGCTACGAGGACGTCGTCGCCGTCAACCTCGAGGGCGACGTGAAGGCCGTGGCGACCGAGGACGAGGTCTTCTACGCGCGCGCCGTCATCCTGGCCACCGGCTCGGAGTACCGTCACATGAACGTGCCCGGCGAGGACAAGTTCTCCGGCCGCGGCGTCTCCTACTGCGCGACCTGCGACGGCTTCTTCTTCAAGGATCGTCGCCTGGCCGTCATCGGCGGCGGCGACTCCGCGATGGAGGAGGCCACCTTCCTGACGAATTTCGCGTCCGAGGTCGTCGTCGTGCACCGCCGCGACGCCCTGCGCGCCTCGCGCGTCATGGCCGAGCGTGCCCTGAACAACCCGAAGATCTCCTTCGAGTGGAACGCGACCGTCGAGGAGGTCCTGGGCGACGAGGCCGTGACGGGCCTGCGCCTGGCCTCCACCGTGGACGGCTCGGAGCGTGAGGTCGCCGTGGACGGTGTTTTCGTCGCGATCGGCCACCTGCCGCGCACGGGCTTCCTGCGCGGCCAGGCCGCCCTCGACGAGGCCGGCTACATCCGCGTGGAGGAGCCGTCGACGCGCACGTCCGTCGCGGGCGTGTTCGCGTGCGGCGACGCCGTGGACCACACGTACCGCCAGGCCATCACGGCCGCCGGGTCGGGCTGCCGCGCGGCCCTGGACGCCGAGCGTTGGCTGGCCTCCCTGGGCGACCAGGCGTGACCTCCTCCCCCGCTGCCCCCGGCGCTGCGAGCGCTGGCGCGCCCCGGCCTCGTACATGCCCGTGCGGGTCGGGGGCGCTGCTCGCGCAGTGCTGCGGGCGCTACCTGGACGGCGAGGCCGCGCCCACGGCCGAGGCGCTCATGCGCTCGCGCTACACGGCGTTCGCCCTGCGCGACGAGGATTACCTGTTCCGCACGTGGCATCCGCGCACGCGTCCCGCTCCCCCGTACTGGGTGGAGGGGACGCAGTGGACGGGCCTGACGATCCTGGGGGCCGAGGCCGGGGGGCCTTCCGACGAGGAGGGAAGCGTCACGTTTGTGGCGTCCTGGCGCGATGCGCTGACGGGTGAGAGCGGCCAGATGCGGGAACATTCGCGCTTTTCCCGCCGCGCTGGCCGGTGGGTGTACGAGTACGGCGCGAACGACTGACACTACGGTAGGATTTCAATATGTTTGTTCGTCGACTCCTGTCACCTCCCGTCATCGTCGGGGCCTCTCTCGTAGTGGCGGTTGCCATCGTCGGCGGTTTCATCACGAATCCGCTGCCGATCGACACCGCCGTGTGGTCCGACTTCGTCGAGTCGCGCTCGCCCGCGATGAACACCTTCATGACGGGCGCGTCCTGGCTGTTTGATCCAAAGCGCGCCATCGTCTTGGCGCTGTTGGTCGCGGCCGCCGTCTGGTGGTTCGTCAAGAAGGTCGTGCACGCGCTCTACGTCCTGTCGTCGGTTGTGCTCTCGGCTGCGAATAGCTTCGCGATTAAGCACCTGTACGAGCGTCCCCGCCCCGAAGAGGCGTACCGCTTGATCACTGAGGACGGCTACTCCTTCCCGTCGGGTCACGCGACAGTCGTCACGGCGCTGGTGGTCTCCCTCGTCATGGTGCTAACAATGACGCGCTTCGGGCGCCGTATCCGCCACCTGCTGTGGGTTGCTGCCGTTGCGTTCATCGTGTTTATCTGCGTGACGCGCCTGTACCTGGGCGTTCACTGGGTGACCGACGTGATTGGCGGCTTCAGCGTGGGCCTGGGCTCGACGCTGATTCTCTCACCCTTCATGTTGCGACCCAACGCGCTGCGCTGGAACCGATAGGACTTGTTGCTGCCGGGGCGCCCGGGGCCACGGCCCCGGGCGCTTCTGCGTGCGCTGCGTGCGCTGTGTGCGCTGTGTGCGTTGCGTGCGCTGTGGGGCTGCGGGGCTGTGGGGTTGTGGGGCTGCG
>ERZ773074.939-NODE-939-length-11591-cov-39.573076_pt1 | contig 11591 bp, 8 predicted proteins | sample MGYA00580615_ERZ773074 | MGnify/ENA primary metagenome ERZ773074 (study PRJEB29015, sample SAMEA2738126) | human oral metagenome | biome: human oral; feature: human-associated habitat; material: saliva | place: China | collected 2160 ...
TAATTTTCAAGGATTGATTGAATTTCTTTCTTTGAGTAATGGTTTGGCTTCCTGATTCCTTTATTTACAGAGGTATTTAAGAAACAGTACGCAAACCCATAATCTCTATACGCATAGTTCAGGTTTCCGAAGAACGTGCTTAGCGCCTTAGTCTCAATCAGACCGAAAGTGCCACCAAAGCATGTTGCAATTGCTACAACGATTATACCTAGCTCTTTCTTGTAATTTAAGTTTGTCCACTTATAGCAATTTATGTAATAAAGCACGACTATGAGCAGCGCAACACCAATAATCGCAGCCCCTAGAGTTATCTGCGCCTTCGAATAATATGTGGTGAGTAGGGAGAAGCCGTCCTTAGTGTTTTGCAAGTCATATAGTGTGAATGGGGTCATTCGCTTGAGCAAGATGACACCGTTGACAGTTCCTAGAATCCCCCAGACTGTACATAGTATCAGGAATGCAAAGCCACGCTTTCTGAACATAAGTGCGAGGCACATCGTTGTAAAGATAATCAAACAGTTATATAAGAAAATGATCGGATGTTTGAATAAAAACATAACGCCATCGAAGACACCACTCGTAATTCGTGCAAATGTCTCGATGTATAAGTTCATCAAAATTGATGCAATTGCAAGCTTTAAAACGAACTTTCTATCATGTAGCTTTCCGTCATTTAATTTCGGCACCTTCTTCGGAAATTTCGCACGATACTTGTCGTGCACCTTGTGTGCGCCACCCTTTATCTTTGCCAGAACCCCTCTACAGAAATTCTTAACTTTCATATTAAGTTACTCCTTCCAAATGGAATTGGATAATTCCGCAAATTCTTCCATCGCAAGCGTTTCCGCCCTGCGCGATGGGTCTATATTAGCACTCTCAAGTGCACGCTTTATGACATCTTTGTTAACATCATCTAGTGCTTGTAGGGAATTTAGAAGAGTCTTGCGCCTCATCGAAAAACCTGCCTTTATGCACCTAAAGAAATTGTTTTCATCATTAACTTCTACCGCTAGCTCATCTCTCATATTGAGCCTAAGCACTACCGAATCCACTTTTGGCACCGGATAGAATGATTCGCGTGAAACATCACAAATCTTATCCACTGTACACCGATAATGAACCGCATATGTAATCGCTCCAGCTAGCTTCGTTCCTGGCTCGGCTGCAATTCTATCTCCAACCTCCTTTTGCATCATAACAGTAAGGCTTTCAAATCTCGCCTTAGACTCAATCAGCTTAGTGATTATCGGCGTCGTTATGTAGTATGGTAGGTTTCCGACTATTCTAGTCTTCGTAAGACCATGGGCTCTCATGCTTTCGTCCACAATTAATTTGATATCAACTTTTAGAATATCCTCGTGGATAACTTCAAAGTTATCATGCAGTGCAAACTTGGTGCGCAGGATAGGGATTAGCCTATCATCAAGCTCTATTGCGATAACGTAGCCAGCAGCATCTATGAGCTCCGTTGTAAGAGCACCTTCACCCGGCCCGATTTCGATAACTAAAGTCTGCTCATCTATTTCACTACCCTCTACTATGTCGTCTATTACGTTTTGGTCATTTAGGAAGTTCTGTCCGAGACTCTTCGCGTGCTTAAAGCCATGCGGTGCCCGTCCACTACCGGAGTTATACTTCCCTTTGTGTTTCGATTTATTTCCCAATTTTTTCTCGCTATTTCTCAGTTTTATGCATTAGCATTTAAATTTTCTGCCTTGACCTTTATAAGTGCTGCTTCAAGATCTGTTTTAGATATTCCAAATCCGTTTAGCTTTCTTAGAAATGCTTTTCCGTTTCCATACCCTATTCCGAGCTCTGCCCCCACATGTTCTCGAAGCACCGAAGCCTGCTGTCCTCCGATGAGCTCCAGTTCATTAAGATCGTCCATAGTGATGTTGTCTAGCTTGGCACTCTTGGTGATGCCATGAACCTTAGTTAACGCATCTCTAATGGCCTCTGGCGCCGCATTTTCAACTCCGATATCATCGTCCCTAATTGCCTCTGATTTTGGTAAATATGCATGCAGTGCTTTCGGAAATTTTGCCGTTAACTTTCGCCTTATTTCCTCACCAGAATAGTCGGGATCAGTCAAGATAATAATACCTTTTTCGTTATATGCTTTCTCGATCAGTCCCCAGGTCCCACTCGTTATTCCAAATCCATGCGTTGCAATAATTAGCGCATCGCAAGCTTTTGCTACAGCATCGACATCGTCACGACCTTCTACTACTATAGCTTCATTAATCCTTAGCCTGTCCTCTTTTCCTAAATTATTTGTCTTTTGCATTATCCTTATCCTTCTCATTAGGAAATACAAATAGGATTTCATCTGGATCAACAAGCCTTAGCTGCTTTCGAGCCTGTTCCTCTATATACTCCTTACTGTTTACATTCCTGAGCTCAATTTTGAGTTCTTTTCTCTGTTCTATGAGCTCTTTCTGCTTATGCTTAAGCCTTCTATTCTCGAGCTCAAGTTTGACTATGTTGCGAACTGACGCTGCGAGCAATAGCAAAACCACAGCCACAATTATCAAATTGCGCCTGTTTGCAGGTTTTGAAAAAATCCCTCTTATGCCAGATTTCTTCTTTTTCTGTTTTTTCCTAGTCGTCTTCCAAGTTTCTCTGCCTTCAGTTGAGGCTGCGGCCACCCTATCGGATGACCTCAGCTCTCCGTTCTTCTTTCTGCTTTTGCTCATTAAAATCTGTCGTCCCTGTAATTAGAATATGTAGCTCCATGGATCCACAGCCTTTCCTCCGACATGAACCTCGAAGTGAAGGTGGGCGCCCGTGCTTCGACCTGTATTTCCTACGTTTGCGATTACTTGTCCCTTATATACCTTATCACCGACGCTTACGTTTATCTTGCTGCAGTGTCCATATAGTGTTTCCTGTCCATTATCATGCTTGATAATTACACAGTTTCCGTAGCCACCGAACGTACCGGCCTTAGTAATAGTTCCTCCATCGGCAGCATAAATAGGTGTTCCTGTTGGGCAAGAGAAGTCTAATCCTTCGTGCATTCTTCCCCATCTGCTTCCGAACTTTCCGTTGCTATTGATAACGTAATTGTTCTTGATAGGCACTGCATACGAGCCACTCGATGCAGTTTTAGGTTTATCATTGATTCCGACCTTAACGATTTTCTTAATCGGCTGAACAACTACCTCTTTGTGCTTGATATTTCTCTTTATTTCCTTACCGTTTACTTTAGTAATCGTTCCGCTTATTATCTGTCTTCCGTTAACACCTTCCTGTGCGACTAGAGACTCGCCTTTGTAGAGATCCTTAGTCTCCTGTTTCTCTGTCTCATATGGGATTTCTTCTGACATCTTTCCAGTCTCAACGGTTCTAACTTCAAGCGGCGAAACCTTCTTTTCCATATTTACAAGGTCTCCCGGCTTAAGGTCATTCACGGATTGCTCGCTATTCTTGCCACTCATGTCCTTGACATTTACATCATACTTCCTAGCGACGCTATTTATGTTCTCGCCTTCTTTTATGATGTGGCTCATGTTAATATTTCCGCCGTTAAGGAGCTGCTCCAAAGCCTGCTTTTTACTCTGAACGCTAGTAAGCATTACATCCAACTGCTTAACCTCTACCTTCTTAGCGAACTTAATCTGCTCAAGCTTCATGCCCTTTGCAGTTTTTTTATAGTGAGCAAGAGTTTCCTTAACTAGGGAATCCGCTGTTCCCCTCGTCTCTACAACCGTCAGAAGTTTGCCGTCCTGATAGACGCCATACGCAGAAACCTCAATATCCGTCATATATGTCAGCTTATTCATAACAGTGTCAGCATCATCTAAATCCTTTTCTGCTGCTGAAACCTTCCTAAATGTCACATTATTGCCAGCGATAAACTTGATGCGTGCACCATTGTTATTCGATGACATATGGTCTCCTGCAACGTCCAAAAGCCCGACGACACTATCTTCGGATTTTACATATCCGAGTACACGCCCGTTATATGCATATTCATAGACTGTGTAATGCTGCATCGTCAGTAACACACCGCAGACCATGATAATCAAAGCAAAAAGCCCGCTCACCATCTTGGCTCCACTTCCCTTATATCTGACACGCATGTCATGATACTCTGTAGCTAGGCTGAACCCACATCCAATGAAGAACCTATCAGAAGCATCTTGGATTCTGTCATGCAGATAGATTGGTGCAGCAGCAGCTGTGGCTATCGCAGAACCAATTTTATTCCATACGGTAGGCCCCTTCGCTGCCCTTGCGGCCTTCTTAGCAGCCCTGGCTTCGTTTTTCTTCTGCTCTATAGCTCTGACCTTATCCTGCTTAGCTTGTTTCTTCGCCTTCTTGGCAGCTTCGACTTTCTCCTTCTTAGCTTCTTTTGCCTGCTTACCAGCAGCTTTCTGTGCTGCCTTCTTCTCTGCCTTAGACGGAGCCTTCTGCTTTTTCTCCATATTCTCTACATTCTGTAAATTGTTATCTTTATTGTCTACTTTGTTTGCCTGTCTTTGTTCCATCTATAAGCCTCATCTGCTCTCTCTTTAACGCAAGAGCAGCGCATTCCATCGTCCATAATTCCATGGTCCTTACATATCGGACACTTGTATTTAACTTCTAAATAATCCTCTGGATAACCGTTCACCGCAAGAAACTCTTTCTTTTGCTCGATAAGCTCCTTCTGTCTCTGCAGCAATTCCGTCCGTTTTTCCTTGCCTATACTTCCAAGTCCAGCGAGCAGCTTTTCTTTGATGTCCGCCTCAATACTTGCAAATTTCTGCATTATAGGCATTTCTGTTTCAAGCCTCTGCTGTTTTTCCTTCTGATCATGCACAGCCTTTTCTCTGAGGTACTTATAGTACTCCTCTAGGACTCGCTTACTGACGTTTACACTGCCTTCCGAGTTTGTACTTCCTATCTTTTCTACTTGCATCGACTTATCGCCTGCAGATCTAGTTCCTTGGGCACCGTTCTGATTATTGGTTTTGTAGCTAGGCTCAATCCCCCCAGCTTTGCGATATTTGTTTTCCAAGACGGCATCGACGTATCTAAGTGATGGCTCACGCTTTCCTGCAGTGAGCTTCACAGCCTCAAGAACCTCCTCTATATTGTATCCAAACTTGTCGAACCAGCGATCCATCATCTCACAGTCCCCGGAATTCCATTGGCGATTAAATCCAATCTCTTTGAATATCCTGCCATAGAGGTATCTTCGTTTCGCGTCCTTATCCAGAAGCGCCTTTACGTCTGCCTCGGTATTGCATCCTTCCTTGTGCCAATTAATAGCGACTTTGTTTATATAACGAACATCGTTATGACCGTTATCACTGCTGTATTTTATCGCATAAGCGTACACCTCTGGCGAAACTCCGAATGTACCAATGGTATCGGCTATCTTGCGGGCATCGCTAGAAGGTATGCTTCTTCCGCTCGCACTCTCGTAAGTGTCATATAGGTGCTTTAGATCGAGATTTACAAGGCGCGAATCCTGTTCTTCTGACTCACTTCCAGAGCTTCTACTTTTCTTGTTTCCGTAAAATCTTGAAATCTGGCTCAAAAAAACCACTCTATATGAGTCATCCGGCATATAGTCTCGTCTTATAACGCCAACGCTCTCCCAGTAGTCCCACGCCGCATCGATTTCGTCTGGAGTGATACCAAGAACATTTGCAGTCTTACTTCTATCCTCTACTATCCCGTGTTTTGCACGCATCAAACCAAGCAAATACACTTTTACATAGTCACCGTTCGCACTGGTAAAGAACTCGTTTATCATGAGGTTCTCGACTTCCGTGCTAAACAGGTAGACGTCTTTATTCTGTTCTGTAACAAACTCAGTGTTGTTCATGGTTCTCCTTGAAAAACTTATTTATACAAATCTATACTGTGTACTCGAGGTTTCCGAACTTCGTGTACCTTGCAATCCAAGCCAGGTTAACGGTTCCCGTAGGACCACTCCTGTGCTTGGCAATAATTACTTCACATGTGTTCCCTGATGAAGTATCAGCCTCTTCATCCTCATTTTGATAATAGTCATCCCTTTTTAGGAATACTACGATATCTGCATCCTGCTCGATTGAGCCAGACTCTCTGAGGTCAGACAGCATCGGACGATGATCCTTACGCTGCTCAGAAGCACGGGAAAGCTGCGATAACAGGATTACGCATACGTCAAGCTCCTTTGCAAGAATCTTGATGCTTCTGGTAATCGCACTTATTTCATTAGTTCTGTTATCTCCGCCATAGCCGAGGGACATGAGCTGCAAGTAATCAATGATTACGAGATCAAGTCCACTCTTCTCCTTTAGTCTTCGGCACTTGTTCTTCATCTCGAGAATCGAGATCTGCGCTGTATCGTCGATATTGAGATTCACACTCTCGAATTTCTCCTGAGCTGTGTCGATGCTGAACCATTCGTCGTCCTCGATTGTTCCGTTCTTGATGTGCTCCATATCGACTCTTGCTGACATGGCGAGCATTCTCTGTCCCAGCTGTTCCTTGGACATCTCCATGCTGAACACGAGCACCGAATGACCTGCCATCGCCGCATTTTCTGCTACGTTAAGCGCAAACGCAGTCTTTCCCATACCAGGTCTAGCCGCAAGCACAACAAGGTCGGTCTTCTTGAGACCGCCGAGCATTTTATCAATATCTCTAAATCCAGTTGTAATACCAGGAAGCTGCCCCTTGTTCCTCACCAGCTCATTTATCTGGAGAATATTAGTCTGCAGCACTTCCTGAATAGGAGAGTAGTTCTTGCGCTGTGAAGCCTGTGCGATTGAAAAAATTTCCTTTTCTGCCTCGTCGAGAATCCGCTCACTATCCATGCTTCCATCGTATGCGTTCTTTCGCATAGTGTCAGCAGACTTGATGAGCTTTCGCATCTTCGATTTATCAACGACGGTGAGCGCATAGAACTTGGCATTTGAAGGGTTAATCGCATCACCTGACAGTCTGCTCAGATATGTCATACCACCGACTAGCTCAAGTTGATGTACCTTGTTAAGCTCCGCTCTTGTCGTCATAAGATCAATAGTTATGCTTCTTCTGAACATACTCATGAACATCTTATATATCTCTTGATGTTCCTTGAGGTAAAAATCCTCTGGCTTAAGTATGTCCACGACGTCCTGAACGGCATCGTCGCTTAGCATCATCGACCCTAGAACCGCCTTCTCCGCTTCTATGTCTTTCGGAGGCTCTAGGGCCTCCGAAAGTTGACTGTTTATTTCATTTGGCATTTTTATTCCTCAGTGACAGCCACCTTGATGCGAGCTGTAATATCTGTGTATAGCTTAATATCGACTTCATGTTCACCGATTTCCTTAATTGGCTTTATCAGCACTATTTTCTTCTTGTCGACATCGAGCTTTGTCTGCTCCTTGATTGCATTAGCAATATCCATCGAGGTAATCGATCCGAATAGCTTTCCGCCCTCACCAACCTTAGTCTTAAGCTTGATAACCTCTCCTTCGAGCACCTTTTTCACCTGATTAGCTTCTGCCTTATCTAGTGCAATCTGCTCTTCGCGGTTAGCCTTATCTCTCTTAACTTTCGTGAGATTTGAAGGAGTAGCCTCAATTGCAAATCCACCTGGAATTAAGCGATTTCTTGCATAACCGTCACTTACCTTAACAACGTCTCCGGCTTTACCCGTTCCTTTAACGTCTTTCTTTAAAATAATCTGCATATTGCCCTCCTTTTTCTTCTGTGCAATTTCCTGTCGCCTTTATTTTACTAATTCTCGTCGCTTAGATTCTTGTTGTTCTTGTAAATCCTTTTTTATTTTACTAACACATTTTCAATCTTATAGACATTCCTCACCTATTTGGGCACTTCCGAAGCTCTATCCCTTACTCCTGTCCGTAGGCATCCGATTCTTCGCCATCTGTTCCCAAATACTCTGGTACTATCTTCTTAAGTTCCGCTATTACTTCTTCTGGTTCCATGTCAGTTTGAGCACCTGCTGAATTAAGATGCCCTCCTCCATTGAATCTCTCCATAATCACCTGAACATTGACTTCCCCGAGAGATCTCGCGCTTATCACTGTCTTGCCCTTATCGTTCTTTCCAGCAGCAAACGAAGCTTTCACGCCTTTAACCATTAATAGCTCGTCTGCAACCTGCGCATTGATAATCTGTGCATCTGTCGAATATCCCTGAGAAATCGAAAGCGCAACGCCTTCGTCCATATATTCAGCATTAGCAACAGCCTCTGCTCTCATCTGGAACGACGTAACCTCCGACTGAAAAAACCTCTTAACTTCAGTAGTATCAGCACCTACACGCCTTAACCACGCAGAGGCTTCAAATGTCCTTACCCCAGTCTTAATAGAGTACCTATTCGTATCTACCGTTATTCCAGCTAACAAAGCTTCTGCTTCGAACTTGTTGACAATCTTCTTGTTAGAAGTGTACTGGATAATCTCCGTCATAAGTTCACTCGCTGAGGACGCATATGATTCAACATATGATAGTATCGCATTGTCTATCGAATCATCGGACAGTCTATGGTGGTCGATAACGACAATTTTATCAGCCTTCTCAAGGATTTCAGGACATTCAACCATTCCAGGTCTATGTGTATCTACAACTATTACGAGGGTCTTCTCCTCGCAAAGCTCTATCGCTTTTTCCCTATTCACAATCTCGTAGTCATCGGTCTCAACAGCTTGCTTGTAAATGGCTTGCAAAGCCTCGTTGTACTCCTCGATCACAATTGCAACATCCTTCTCCATGTGCTTTGCAATTTTATAAGCCCCTATTCCAGAACCAAAGCAGTCCATATCCGGCCAACTATGCCCCATTACGATTACATTTGAGCTCTCTCTAACTAACTGCTTTAGCGCATGTGCGATAATTCTCGACTTTCCTTTGTTGTTTTTCTCCATCGACTGGAGCTTTCCGCCATAGTAATGAGTTCTATCACCGTTCTTGACTACCGCCTGGTCTCCGCCACGTCCCATAGCGAGATCAAGTGCTGCTTCCGCAAGCTCTGTAGCATCCTGCAGGTTTCGTACTCCCATTCCGACTCCTATGCTGAGGCTAACCGGAAAATCGTCTTTGGTCTGGATGGCTCTAATTGTATCCAAAATGGAGAATCTTCCTTCGATCAAGTTATCAACGTCTCGCCTGTAAAGTGTAGCAAGATACGTATCCTCGCTGATACTTTCTATAGCGGCGTTGTTAGATTCTGCCCATTTACTTAGAATCTTATCCACCTCCGCTGGAACTGTCATCTTACTGTCTGAAGGCGAATTTGAAATCAGTTCATCGTAGTTATCTAGGCTGATGTACATCTGGCACACATGTTCATCTCTGTAGTTTGAACGAAGTGTCTCGCGTTCAGTTACATTGTTGAAGAAAACTGTTATTATTCCGTCTTCTCGCTCCTCGCGAGTTGTGTTTAACACAAAAATCTGCTCGTTACGCTTTATCTTCACTTCTGTGCCTGTATCTCGAGCCTCTTCTAAATCTTCAAGCTTACTTCCCGTAAGCGCAAAGAAATTTCCATCCACTATGTCATCATATGCAAACACGTTTTTTATGAGCGAATTCGCATATACAACGACTCCTTCTTTATTGACCATACACGCCGGCACTGGCAAGCTCTCAAGAAACTCTGCGCCTGCTATATTTCCTGCGTTTTTGTTCATAAATCTTCTACTCCTAACTTTGGCTACTCTATACTTCTAAGCATGTCTATCAACCTGTTCAATTCATCTACACTGTAATATTCAATTTCAATCTTTCCAGTTGACGCCTTGCCATTTATGTTGACTTTTGTGCCAAATATCTTTCTTAATTCATCCTCTACTGCTGCAATTTCCGCATTGACACATGGCTTTCTCTTCTTACGCTCAGGTCTTGCGTCATCCTTTATCTTCTCGGTAAGCCTTTCTGCTGCTCTCACAGATAGTCCATTTCTAATTATCTTGTCACAAACCTCTATCTGTTTCTTTTCATCCTTGATTGTGATAATCGTTCTACCGTGTGCAGCTGAAATCCGTCCCTCGATAATCATGTTCTGTATTTTTTCAGGTAGCTTCAGAAGTCTAAGTGAGTTTGCTATATATGCTCTGCTCTTTCCTAAAGCGTTTGATACCTGCTCTTGTGTGAACTCGAATCGCTTTATCATCTCATTAAGGCCAAGTGCTTCTTCAATAGGGTCGAGATTTTCTCGCTGCATATTTTCTATGATAGCGACTATCATGTTCTGCTTTTCGTCAAAATTCCTTATTATACAAGGAACCTTCTTGATTTCAGCAATCCTAGCTGCTCGCCATCTTCTTTCACCAGCAACAAGCTCGTAACCATTCTGTGCTTTTCTGATAATTAGCGGCTGAATCACCCCATTCTCCTTGATGGAGTTCGCAAGGTCTTTTAGTTTTTCTTCATTGAAGGTCTTTCGTGGTTGGTCTTTATTTGGTTTGATGTCATTAATATCGATATATAAAACCCTATCTTCATCAACCTCGATTTTCGCTGAAGCTGTTTGCGTTTGGGAAGTTTCACCTTTTGAATCTTTTATATTTCTTTCTTCTAACTGAACGGCATGTTCTCTTGAAGTCTTGTCTTCTTTGGTGCTGCTCAAGCTATTTCCTTTTGCTTCGTCTCTACCTGATTTTGTCTTATGCTTTTTGTTGCTCTTAGCCTTGCTTTTCGAATCAAAACGTTCTCTGCTCTTATCTCCTGTTACATCGTCGATGATATCTAGCAGTTTCGTGTCTATATCTTCTTCCTCGTTTTGTTCCAAGTCTTCTTCGAACAGAGGAGCTGCATCTGCGAAGAGTGCATCGAGCCCTCTTCCTAGACCACCTTTTCTTTTAGCCATTTTTCTTCTTTCTCCTCTTTTCTCTATCTAGGAACTCTAGTGCAAATTTGTTATAAGCTTTTGCACCTGCCGATGAAGGATCATACTTAACAATAGGCATCCCATAGCTTGGCGCCTCTGCGAGCCTTACGTTTCTTGGGATTACAGTTGAAAATACATATTTCCCAAAGTACTTCTTAACTTCTTGTACTACCTGAATTGCTAGGTTCGTTCTACCATCAAACATGCTAAGGATTACTCCTTCAATTTGAAGGTCTGGGTTCATATTCTTTTTCACTAGCTCAACAGTGCTCATAAGTTGACTGACCCCTTCTAATGCGTAAAATTCACACTGAATTGGTATTAGTACGCTGTCAACTGCCGTCAGCGAGTTAATTGTTAATAATCCAAGTGATGGAGGGCAGTCTATGAATATGTAATCATATTCTCCTCTAACCTGCTCGATTGCTTTCTTGAGTCTTCTCTCTCTTCCCTCAATATTTACTAGCTCAATTTCAGCTCCAGCCAAATCTACACTCGCAGGAATAATATCCAGATTGGCTGTCTTCGTTTGAAGGATAGCTTTGTGGACATCATAATCTTTATTAACCAATACATCATATAATGTATCAGTTAATTTTCTTTTCTTAATTCCTATTCCACTAGTTGTATTACCCTGTGGATCTATATCGATTACTAGAACCTTTTTGCCTTGTACAGCGAGGCAGGCACTCAGGTTTATATTGGTAGTTGTTTTACCAACTCCACCCTTTTGATTAAATATTGCTATTGCCTTTCCCATATA
>ERZ773074.946-NODE-946-length-11566-cov-3.200243_pt1 | contig 11566 bp, 9 predicted proteins | sample MGYA00580615_ERZ773074 | MGnify/ENA primary metagenome ERZ773074 (study PRJEB29015, sample SAMEA2738126) | human oral metagenome | biome: human oral; feature: human-associated habitat; material: saliva | place: China | collected 2160 ...
GTTTAAAATTAAAGTATTGGAAAGTTATCAAAATTAATGGAAAAAATAAATTATAAAATTAAAGCAAATTCTTTTGAACTTGCTGATATATTTGATTGTGGTCAGTGTTTTAGATGGAATATTGAAGATGATGGAAGCTATACAGGAGTTTTTAAGAAAATTGTATTAAATGTTAAAAAAGTTGATGATGAAGTGTTTTTTAATGGAGTTAATTATGGAAATACTGATTCTATTGAAGAAATAAATCATTATTTTGATTTGAATAGGAATTATGATGAGTTAAAATCTAAACTTGAAAAAATTGATGATTATATGAAGAATAGTATTGAGTTTGGAAAAGGTATTAGAATTTTAAATCAAGATTTATGGGAAACTATTATTTCTTTTATAATTTCGGCAAATAATAATATTCCGAGGATTAAAGGAATCATTGATAGATTATCTGAAAAATATGGTGAAAAATTGGAGTATGATGGAAGTGAGTATTATTCTTTTCCTGAGCCAATTGCATTAAAGGATGTGTCAGTTTCTGAGTATCGTTCATTAGGGCTTGGTTTTAGAGATATTAGATTGTATGAAACAACTCAAAAAATCTTAAATAATGAGTTTGATTTAAATGGTCAATGGAATTTGGATACTGGGACTGTTTATAAAAATTTATTGGAATTGTCAGGGGTTGGTCCTAAAGTAGCTGATTGTATTTTGCTTTTTTCTGATTTAAAAAGGTTTGACGTTTTTCCAATTGATGTTTGGATTAGAAGGGTTATGAATGATCTATATATTCATAATGATGATGAAACAAAAGTTAGTAAAGTTCAAATTCAAAAATTGGCTGATGAGAAGTTTGGTAGTTTAAAAGGTTTAGCGCAGCAATATTTATTTTATTGGAGAAGAAGTTTATAGTTAAAGTGAGGAAATTGTTTTGAAGGTTATATATGGTAGAGCTGGAAGTGGGAAAAGTGAATTTATTTTTAATAATATTAAAAATAATAAAGATGCTCAAGTATATATAATTACTCCAGAGCAATTTTCTTTTTCGGCTGAAAAAAGATTGGTGGAATCTTTAGGAAATGATGCTGTTCTAAAATATGAGGTTATTTCTTTTGAAAGAATGGCATATAGAGTAATGAATGAGATTGGCATTAGAGATATTCATGTTATGGATAAGGCTGCTAAAGCAATGATTGTTCATAGTATTGTAGAGAAAAATAGAAAAAAATTTAATTTTGTAGGATCTTCAACTGATAATGTTGAAATGCTTATAACTCAGATTACTGAATTTAAAAAACATGGGATTACTTTATCAATGGTTGAAAATCAGATTAAGAATATTAGTGATCAATATTTAAAATTGAAACTTGAAGATATGCTTTTGGTGTATAGAGAATTTGAAAAGTTTTCTGAAGGATATATTGATGAGAATAATTCTTTGAATATTTTGGCTGAAAATTTAAGTAATACACATTTATTTGATAATTCTGTTATTTATATTGATGAGTTTGCAGGGTTTACAAGACAAGAATATGTTGTTATTCAGGAACTTAATAAAGTTGCAAAAGATATAGTTATTACAATATGTAGTGATGATGATAGAGTAACTAAAAGTCCTGATAGTGATGTTTTCTATGATAATAAACAAACTTTACAGACATTAAAACAATTATTTGACGATATTGAGATTCGAGAAATTAGTAGCTCTAAGAGGTTTAAAAATGGTGAATTGGTTCATTTGGAGCAAAATTTATTTGGAGTGCCATATCATAAATTTAATGGTATAAATAATAATATTAGTATATATAGTGCTGATAATGCATATGATGAAATTGAAAATGTTTGTAAAAAAATTTTTAAGCTTGTTAGGGATAAAGGTTATAGATATAGGGATATTGCAGTTATTAGTAATAACTTAGATTCTTATGCTAGTTTAATTAAGGTTATTTCTGATTCTTATGATATACCAATATTCATGGATGAAAAAGTTGATATTACACAAAATGTTTTTATTAAATATTTAATATCGATTTTAGATATATTTTCAAAAAATTGGTCTTATGAATCGGTTTTTAATTATTTGAAAACTGGTTTTGTAAAAGTTGATAATATTGACGAAATTGAAAATTATTGTTTAAAGTGGGGAATTAAAGGAAAAAGGTGGTATGAGAAGCCATGGAATTATGAAATAAATAATTTTGAGGAGCAACAGAAAAAAATTGTTGAACCTTTGTTAAATTTAAAAGATAAGTTATCATCACAAAAAAATGTTAAATTAATTACTGAAGAATTATATAAGTTTATAGTTGATAATGTGGAAATTGATTTAGGAAATGAAGAATTCGTCGAATATTTTAATATTGTTGTTGAATTATTAAATACAGTAATTAGAGTTTTTGGTAATTTGAAAATAAATTTTGATGAGTATATTAAATTGTTGAAAGTAGGACTTAAGGAAAAAGAAGTTTCTAAGATTCCTGATGGACAGGATAGAGTGATTTTTGGTACTGTTGATAGAACTAAAGCAAATGAAATTAAAGTTGTTTTTATAATTGGTGTTAATGAAGGGGTATTTCCTAGTAATAATACATCTGAAGGTTTTTTTAATGATTTGGATAGAGCTAATTTGAAAAATAATGGGTTTGAAATTGCAAAAGGTTTATTAGAAAAATCTTATGAAGAGAATTTTAATATATATAGGGCTTTTACTACTGCTCAAGAGTCTGTTTATGTTTCTTATAGTTTGTCAGATAATCAAGGTGGTATGCTTAGAAAATCAATGTTTATTTCTAGATTGAAGAGTATTTTTCCTAAGCTAGAAGAAGAACGTTCTAGTGATAAATTGGAAATTTTAAATAAAAATGTTACATTTAATAAATTACTTAATAATATTGATAAATCTGAATGGTTTGATGTGTATAGATGGTTTTTAAATAATGATGAGAACAAATTAAATGCTTCTTTGAGAGGCCTTTCCTATACCAATATTCCAGTGAAATTAAAACAGGAAAATGTTGATAAATTATATGGTAATAAACTTAATACTACGATTACTAGACTTGAGAAATATGCAAATTGTCCTTATTCATATTTTATGCAATATGGACTTAAAATTGCAGATAAGGAAGAGTTTGAATTGAAAAAACTTGATACTGGGTCATTTGTACATGCTGTTGTTGATGAATTTTTTAAAACAGTTGATATTAACGAGATTACTGATGATGAGATTGATAAAATTGTTGACGATATTATTACAAATGAAATTTCTCAATATATTAAATTTAGTATGTCTGCTAAATTTAGAATTATGGTACAGAGGGTTAAAAAGTTTATTAGTTTGTCTATAAAATATATTGTACAAGGACTTAGAAATAGTGATTTTAGAGTACTTGGAACAGAAGTTTCTTTTGGGAATAAAAGTTCAAGTTTAAATGATGAAATTGCTTATCCTCCAATTGAGTTTGAAATAGGTAATGGAAAAAGAGTATCTATTACAGGCAAAATTGATAGAATTGATGTTGCAGAGATTCCTAGTGGTGATTCTGTTGGAAAGTATATTAGGATTATTGATTATAAATCATCTGTTAAAGACTTGGATTTAAATAAAATTGTTAATGGTTTGCAATTGCAATTGATTACTTATATTGATGCAGTTTGTTATAATGAAGCTGTTGATAAAGCTTTGCAAGCTCCGATAAATCCGGCAGGTGTATTGTATTTTAATTTAATAGAGCCTATAATTAAAAATCGTTGTTTTGATGATGAGTCAATTGTTAGACAGATTAAAGAAGCTTATAGAATGCAAGGGTTTATTGTTAGTGATCTAAATATTCCAAATATGATGGATAAAGATTTTGACCCTGCAGGGAAGTCAGAATATTTTAAGTATAATAGTAAGGGTCGTAATGGAAAAGACATTATGATTGATAAAGAAAATTTTAAAAATTTGCAAAAGTATACTAAGAAAACTTTGAAAGAAATCTCTAAGGCTATTATGAAAGGAAATATTGATATAAAACCTATTTCTTTTAATGGAAAAAATATTCCTTGTCAATATTGTCAATATAAATCGATTTGTCAATTTAATCCTAAATTTAAGAATAATAAATATAAATTTATTGAGAGCAAGAGTAGGGAGGATGTTTTTGAACAAATTAAATTGGATTTAGATGAAAATAGATAGCTCGGATGAGCTATCTATTTTATGTTTAATATTTCTTTTGCTTTTTGAATTTCTTCAAGTGTTGGAAGTTTAACATCTTTCATTGGATATTCTAATCCTAATGTTTCCCATTTATATCTTCCTAAATTATCGTATGGAAGCAATTCAAGTCTTTTTACTGTTTTTAAAGTATCGATGAAATTTTTTAATTTTTTTAAATCGGATTCATCGTCAGTGTATCCCGGAATGAATACTTGTCTAATCCACATATCAATATTATTATCACTTAAATATTTCGCAAATTCTAATTCTAATTTGTTTTCGAAACCTACAAGGTTTTTGCATTTTTTTGAATCAATATGTTTGATATCTAAAAGGACTAAATCTGTTAATGATAGTAATTCTTTTATTTGATCATTAATTGCAAACATTCCTGATGTATCAATGCATGTATGAATATTTTCTTTTTTTAATTTCTTAAATAGTTCTATTATAAAATCAGCTTGTAGTAGAGGTTCTCCTCCGGAGATTGTAACACCACCAGATGGTTGAATATAATTTTTGTATTTAATAATTTCATTGAAACATTCATCAACTGTTTTTTTATTTCCTTTATTTAGTTCCCAAGTATCACGATTATGGCAATATTTACATTTTAAAAGACAGCCTTGCATAAATATTATAAATCTTAATCCTGGTCCGTCAACGGCTCCTAATGATTCTGTTGAGTGTATTCTTGCTGTTTTCAATTTTGCTCCTAATTAAAATTTTTCTTGTATTGTTCTGTTGATAACATCTAATTGTTGTTCTCTTGTTAATTTTGTGAATTTTACTGCATATCCAGATACACGAATTGTTAATTGTGGATATTTTTCAGGATGATCCATTGCATCTAATAATAATTTTCTGTCAAATACGTTGATGTTTAAATGATGTCCTGTTTGTTTGAAATATCCATCAAGTAGTGATGTTAAGTTTGTAACTTGTTCATCTAATGATTTTCCTAATGTTCCTGGTGTTATTGCAAATGTATATGATATTCCATCTTGTGCTTGTTCAAATGGTATTTTAGCTACTGAGTTTAGCGCTGCTAATGCTCCTTTTGTATCACGTCCATGTAATGGGTTTGCTCCTGGTCCAAATGGTGCATACATTCTTCTTCCATCTGGTGTGTTTCCTGTATTTTTTCCATATACAACATTTGATGTGATTGTTAATACTGATAATGTTACTGTTGAATTTCTGTATGTATAATGTTTTTGTAGTTTACTTAAAAAGCGTTTTACTAATTCTACACCAATTTGATCTGCTCTATCATCATCATTTCCGTATTTAGGGAAGTCACCTTCTATTTCGTAATCTGTTGCTAATCCTGTTTCATCTCTAATTACTTTTACTTTTGCATATTTTATTGCTGATAATGAATCTATTACTACTGATAATCCAGCAATTCCACATGCCATTGTTCTGAATATTTCTCTATCATGTAATGCAAATTCTAATGCTTCATAAGAATATTTATCATGCATGAAGTGGATGATGTTTAATGCTTTGATATATACTTTTGCAACATAATCCATCATTGTATCGTATTTTTCCATTACTTCATCATAATTTAAATATTCTGAAGTTATTGGTGCAAATTTTGGTGTAATTTGTTTTCCTGACATTTCATCACGGCCACCATTTATTGTGTATAATAATGCTTTTGCTAAGTTTGCTCTAGCACCGAAAAATTGCATTTGTTTTCCTATTTTCATTGGAGATACACAACATGCTATACCATAGTCATCTCCTAAAGTAATTCTCATTAAATCATCGTTTTCGTATTGAATTGAAGATGTTTTGATAGATAATTTTGTTGTGAATTTTTTGAATCCTTCTGGTAATCTTGTTGACCATAGTACTGTTAGGTTTGGTTCTGGAGCAGGGCCTAAGTTTTGTAATGTATGTAGTACTCTGAATGAATTCTTTGTTACTAGTGTTCTACCATCCAAGCCCATTCCGCCGATACTTTCTGTTACCCATACTGGATCACCACTGAATAGTGCATTGTATTCAGGTGTTCTTAAGAATCTTACTAGTCTTAATTTCATTACAAATGAGTCAATAATTTCTTGTGCTTGTTCTTCTGTTAATGTTTTATTTTCTAAATCTCTTTCAATGTAAATGTCTAAAAATGTTGATGTTCTACCAATACTCATTGCAGCACCGTTTTGGTCTTTTATTGCTCCTAAATATCCGAAATATAGCCATTGTACAGCTTCTTTAGCAGTTTGTGCTGGTACTGAGATATCAAATCCATATTTTTTAGCCATTTCTTTTAATGCTTTTAATGCTTTGATTTGTTCTGATATTTCTTCACGATCTCTAATTGTATCTTCTCGTAAATCGTCACAGTCTAAAATATCTAAATCTTTTTCTTTTTCTTCAATTAGTTTATCAACTCCGTATAATGCTACACGTCTGTAATCTCCGATAATTCTTCCTCTACCATATCCATCTGGTAATCCTGTTATTAAGTGTGATGATCTTGCTAATCTAATATCTTCTGTGTATGCATCAAATACACCATCATTGTGTGTTTTTCTGTTTTCATGATATATTTTGTCGGTTGTTTCATCAACTTTATAACCATATGCTTCACATGACTTTTCTACAATTCTGATACCACCGTTTGGCATGATCGCTCTTTTTAATGGTGCATCTGTTTGAAGACCTACAATTTCTTCTAAGTCTTTGTCTATATATCCTGCATCATATCCGTTGATTGTTGATGGTGTTTTTGTGTCAACATCTAACACATCTCCATTTTCAACTTCTTTTTTATATAATTCTAAAACTTTGTTCCATAATTTTGTTGTTTTTTCTGTTGCGGGAGTTAGGAATGAGTCATCACCTGTATAAGGTGTATAATTTGCTTGGATGAAATCTCTTACATTGATTTCACTAGTCCAATCTCCGGGTGTAAAACCTTCCCATTGTTTAAAATTCATAAATAAACCTCCTAAAAATAGTAAAATGATAAAAATCATTTTTTAAATTTTAACATTTTTGAGTACTTTTTACAATTAAAATGAATATGAAATTTAGGTGATATTTGTGTGATTAATTTTATAATGTACAAAAGTAATATAAATGAAATAAAAGTCTTGATATATATATATATATATTATAATTAATAACAATAATGTAATATACATAAGAGTAGATTTAATATTAAAAATACTAAAGATTTAAATGTTATTTTAAGGGGAAAGATAAATGATTGAATATCAAATGAATATAAGAGAAGAATCTTTTGGAGCAACAATATTAAATCTAAAAAATGGTCAAAGAGAATATTTAAATACGAGTGAACTGAAAAAATTATTAGAATTTGGAATTTTTCCAAATAATTCATGTATAAAAAAAGATGATAAAAATTTAAATATAAAGTATATAAAAAATTTTAATAAAAAAATCATTTTAGTTTTGCAGATATTGCTTATATTGAAATTACACATGAATGTAACTTAAGATTTAAACATTGTTTAAATAATTCAGGCAATAAAATTTCAAATCAATTAAATGATGATGAAATATTTAATTTAATAATTGAATTTTCAAAAGCTGGAATGCAAGAAATAAGATTTACAGGAGGAGAACCTTTAGTTCATAATAAAATATATGAATTTATTTCTCTAGCACATAAATTAGGAATGTATACTTCTATAGGAACAAATGGAACTTTAATAACTATTGAAGAAGCAAAAAAGTTGAAATTAGCAGGACTTAATAAAGCTATAGTTAGTATTGATGGAACTGAAGTAGCGCACGATAATATAAGAGGTAAGGGCTCATATAAAAAAACAATATTAGGAATAAATAATTTAGAGGATAATGGAATACAGGTTAGAATAAATTCAGTTATAATGAAATCAAATATGAATGATGTAATAGATTTAGCAAAAGAGTTAAATAAAAAGCATAGTCATTTAATGATTAGAAGATTCATTGAGTCTGGTAGAGGTAGTTTACTTGAAAATAATACTTTAACACATGAAGATTATAACTTTGTTAAGAATAGCTTGAAAAATGAATTAAAAGATAAGTATATTATTGGTCATTATTTAAATGAAAATGAACAAATAAATTATAGAATAAATTTACCATTTAATTTTATAAAAGGATGTAAAGCAGGACAAAGATCTTTGATAATTTTGCCTAATGGTGATATTAGTTTATGTGGTTTTTTAGCAGCTCAAGGATTTAATCCTATTGGTAATATACGAAATGTGAAAAATTGGATTGATTTTTGGAATGATATGCATTCTAAAGATTATTTAAAAGAGTTAAGAGCAAATTTAAATAGATATAATTCAATAGAAAATGTTCAAGAAACTAATTGTTTAGCATATGTTCAAAGAATGTTAACATTAGAAAAAATAAGTAAAAAAGAGAATAATATATGAATATAATAAAAAATGATATAGAATTATCAGATTTTGAGTTTAATAATTTTTATGGGAAATCTAGAAAATTAATATTTAATAATTATAAAAGTCATTTAAAGTTTCCTATTGCTATATTAACAGGCGGTCAACCTGGAGCAGGGAAAAGTGGACTTGTTATAAAAGCAAAGAATGATTTCGCTAAGTTTGATATTATACCAATAATTTTAGATGGTGATATGTATCGTATATTATATCCAAATGCGAAAGAAATATCTGTTAACAATCCTGAAAAATATGCAAAAATTACAGATGTTGCAACAGGTAAAGTTATGGAAAATTTAATAAAAGAATGCATATTAAATGGATATTCTTTTATAAGAGAAGGAACTTTGAATTCTGCAGAAATTGTAGATCAATTGATCGAATCTAATAAATCTTATAAAATAATAATTAGATTATTAGCAACATGTAGAGAAGAATCAATATTATCTTGTTTTGAAAGATATATATTTGCAAAAAAAATAAATTAATAGCTAGATTTATAACAATAGAATCTCATGATAAAAGATACGTTCAGTTTCCTAAGACTGCAAGAATACAAGAAAAAAAAGGACTTGAAATTGAAGTTTATGAGAGAGGGAAATGTATTAATTTACCTAAATTGTTATATAATAATAAAATATATACTAATGGATTTAATGATTTTGAAGAAGCAATAGAATTTGGAAGAGCTCATAGTCTTAAATTATGTAAAAATAATCTTATAAATAGAATATTTAAAATTGAAAAAGAATTAAAAAATATGAATACAAATGAAGAAGAAATATTAAAACAATTAGAAAAATTTAAAAAACAATTAAAATTATAATAGAGGTATATAAAATGTTTATAGGTATAACTGGATTACATGGTGCAGGTAAAACTTATTTTTGTAATACAGTAGTTTCAAACTTTGGTTTTAAAATTTTTTCGAAAAAAGTAGAATTATTAAAAATGTATAAAAATATAACCGGAAAGAATGATTGGATAGAGTGGTATAGAAAGCAATATAAAAAAGATCCTAAAAAAATAACTGAATTTATATTGTCAAATATAGGTGAAAGTGATGATATTATTTTTGATGCTGTACATAGTCCAATAGAATGGGAAATTATTAAATTAAAATTTCCTAAAGCTGAATTAATTGAAATAATAACTCCTTATGATATTAGATTAAAAAGGACTAGTGTAAAAGATATTGAAAAGGATAAAAAAAGAATTGAATATTGGCATAGTGACAATAATTGTTTATTAACAAATGTAAGTTGGGCTTTTAATGGTGATGTATCAAAAGAATTAAATATTAAATTATTTGAAGAATTTTTAAAATATATTAAAGATAAAGATAGTAAAGATAGTAAAGATATAAATGTTGATTTGGAGGATAGGATATGATTATAAAAAAAGCTGGATGTATTCTTGTAAATTTGGAAAATAAAAAAATAGCCTTAGTTTTAAGAAAAGGAGATTATTCGTTTCCAAAAGGTCATTTGGAAGATGGAGAAACTATTAAAGAATGTGCTATTAGAGAAACTATTGAAGAGACAGGACATGAAGTTGAAATTTTAGGTGATGAAATTGATATTATAAAATATAAAAGTTCTGGCAATGAAGATGTTGAAAATCATTTTTTTATTGGAATAGATATGGGATTGACGAACAAATTCATTGCAAAAAAAGATAGAGAGAAAACTGATTGGTTTAGGATTGATGAAATTGAAGATAGATTATCATATGAGAATTTAAAAAAATTTTGGAAATCTGCGAAAGAAAGTGTAGAAAGATGTTTAATATAATTTATAAATAATAGTGTTTTTTGTAACGAAATTTTGTTTTAATTAAAAAGTGATAAAATTGCGAGTTTTTATTTTTTTAAAAAGGTTTTTTATGAGTGATATTATCTACACTTACACAGACGAAGCACCTGCGTTGGCGACATTTTCGCTATATCCGATATTTAAAACATTTTTGAGCAAAGCTGGAATTAATATCGAGACGATGGATATTTCACTTGCTGGACGTGTTTTAGCAAATTTCCCTGAAAATTTAAAAGAGAATCAAAAAGTAAAAGATTATCTTAAAATTTTAGGCGAATTAACGCAAGATAAAGAGGCAAATATCATAAAACTACCTAATATTTCAGCTTCTATCCCGCAACTTACAGCTTGTATTAAAGAGCTTCGCGAAAAGGGTTTTGATGTCCCGCTATATCCTGCAAATCCGCAAAATAAAGATGAAGAAGAGATAAAAGCGCGCTATGCAAAAATCCTAGGAAGCGCGGTAAATCCAGTATTGCGCGAGGGAAATTCAGATCGCCGTAGTGCAAATGCTGTAAAAGAGTATGCGCATAAATTTCCACACAAAAACGGCAAATGGGACGCAAATGTAAAAACCGAAGTTTTACATATGAATGGTGGCGATTTTTATGCAAATGAGAAGTCTAAAATCTATGAAAATGGCGCAAATTTAAGTGTAAAATTTACCGCTAAAAATGGCGAAAGTAAAATTTTAAAACAAAATTTAAAGATAGAAAAAAATGAAGTTGTTGATGCGACTTTTATGAGTGCAAATGCTCTTGATAAATTCATAGATAAAAGCATTGAATATGCAAAAGAACGCGGTTTGCTCTACTCAGTTCATCTAAAAGCTACGATGATGAAAGTTAGCGATCCTGTTATGTTTGGGCACTTTGTGAAGAGATTTTTTGCTGATGTGTTTAGTGAATTTGGTGATGAGCTTAGTGCGCTTGGCGTAAATGAAAACAATGGATTAAAAGAGCTTTTTGCAAAAATTGATACGCTTGATGAGCAAAAAAAGAGTCAAATTTACGCTAAATTTGATGAAATTTATGCAAAACGTCCGCTTTTAAGTATGGTTGATAGTGATAATGGCGTCACAAATTTGCACGTTCCAAGCGATGTAATCATTGATGCTTCAA
>ERZ773074.948-NODE-948-length-11562-cov-36.291214_pt1 | contig 11562 bp, 12 predicted proteins | sample MGYA00580615_ERZ773074 | MGnify/ENA primary metagenome ERZ773074 (study PRJEB29015, sample SAMEA2738126) | human oral metagenome | biome: human oral; feature: human-associated habitat; material: saliva | place: China | collected 2160 ...
CAAATGTGCCAGCTGGTTAACCGCAACAGCCGTGAAGTGTACGGCTTCTAAATGGAGCTGTAACTAAACCAGGTAGTTCCTAACTCCAAACTAGAGCTGGAGCTAATACCAAGTGGGAGTGCACTAATTCAAAAACAAGCGTGCGCCGGGCCTGAATAAACAGGTCCGGCGCACGGGAGTATTAGACGCTGTCAACAGTCTGTTGTCAGACATGACAAGCAGGTTATTTCTCATGACAATCATTTATACCGTGAAATGTGCTTTAAACAGCGGTATTGAGAAAATTATCTGTACGGAACTAAACTTATTTGAAGTACCGTCTAAGTACGGTAAATGAGGCCTAAACGTACGGGGAGGTACGATGCAGAACGTTAGCACAAAGATTGTCGTTATTGATGATCACCGCATCGTTGCCCTCGGTGTTAAAGCTGCTTTTGATAATCAGGGTGCTGATGTATCTATTAGCTGGTCGCCGACAGTTAATGAGGTGTGTTGGGAAGAAGGACAGGTTGCTGTGCTAGATCTGCGTCTAGCGGATGGCTCTGCCCCAGACCAAAATATTGCGAATATTAACAAACATGGAATTCCCACAGTTGTCTACACCTCAGGTGATGACCCATATCTGGTACGTCGCGCAATCGCTGGAGGAGCACTGTCCATCGTCCGTAAGTCTGCCCCGCCTGAAGACCTTGTCGAAGCAGTTCTGAGCGCTGCTGATGGTGTAACCTTTCCAACTCCAGACTGGGCTGCAGCCCTGGATGCTGACGAAGACTTTGTTGCCGAGCATTTGTCAGATCTTGAATCACGAATTCTTGCTCATTACGCATCCGGCGCGAGTTCTGACTGCGTGGCGCATGCTCTGAGTGTCTCCAAAAACACCGTTAACACATATATTGCCCGAATCCGTGAAAAATACAGGAAATCTGGTCGCCCTGCAGAGTCTCGCATTGATCTGTTCCGGCGTGCGGCCGAGGATGGGCTAGTTAGCTATTTTGACTGATGAACCCGCGTGACTTAGGGCCTTGTGCGCTGCAGATGCAGCGTCTTCTTGTCTTCTTCGTTGTTTTTGTCGCTATTTTTATTACTGTTCTCAGTGGTCCGCAGCTGGCTCCCCCCTGGTCCTCGCCGCCTGACCTAATGCAATGGATTATCTATTCTCCAAACTTTATCCTTCCGGCCGGGGCGGGGCTCTGTGCAGTAATAGCGATGTTTAAAGCAATGATCGAGCACAGGCGCGAATATATGTGGGCCGATAGTGCTTGGTTCGTGCTACTGCGCTTGTATTTGGTGTGTTACCTGGTGCTAATAGTTACATGTGCGGTAACGCCTGTAGATCATCTCTCGTCTCCTATACCCCCGGAGTATGTAAACGCGATTGTCTCCGACACAGACCCGATCCTGGCGCTTTATCCGCTTGCTGCAGTGAGTTGTATTGCAGTATTAAAAGGGCGATATACGGCAGTCTACTTGAGTGTGATCGCGCCCTTACAGATCCTGGCCATTATGGGTGTAAATCCTGACGCTAAACTGCTGGAGACATCAGTTGGCCCTATCTACTTTCTGCTCTATGCGATGCTCAATGCAGGAATGCTTCACTGGACGCTGATGATCGTACGCGGTCTTGATGAGGCTCGTCGAAACAGCCATGAAGCTGAACGTGCGCTCGCCTCTGCGCAAGCCCGAGGACGAGCCCGGGCACGCAGCAACGGACTTATTCACGACTACGTTCTCTCCGCGTTGATTCTTGCGTTCAACCGCAGCATAGATAGTTCTGAAGTGCGTGCAGCAGCTGACTCAGCTTTAGTAGCTTTAGCCCTTGAATCGTCCTCTAACGAGACCATGGATGCTGCACAGATGCATGGAGCTTTTGTAGCACTCGTACGTGCCCGGCAGCCACACTGGACTCTCAGTTGCCATCTACCATCAGACAAGTGGCAGATCCCTGTAGAGGTTGGCGATGCTCTCATTGCTGCTACGCATGAGGCTCTTAATAATGTCTGTATTCACGCTGGAACTGATAGCTCTGACCCTAGCCAGCCAGCTAAATGTCGCGTTGAACTTTCAATCGGCGTGGGATCAGTATGTGTGACTATCACTGACACAGGGCAAGGTTTCAATATCGACAAACTCACTAAAGAACGTCACGGAGTGAGGGAATCGATCATAAAGCGTATGGAATCTATTGGGGGTAAGGCTTCTTTGACATCATGCCCTGGTGTTGGAACACAGGTGACCCTAGAGTGGACTGACTTCCAAGGGGGGCGATTCAAACTACACCAAGTGATCCGTTCTGTGTTTGCGCGTCGACAAGGCGCAGGAGTGAACACAGAGGACCCATCGCGCATTGCGTGGGACTCGCAGGTACGTGCTGTTGCGGAATCACGTGGCGCACGGATACTTTTAGTGTTAGGTGTTGTTGTCCACGTTTATATGCTGGCGATCGAGATCAGCCATGGAGCCTACTACCACATAGCGCCTGTTATCTTTTCGCTTGTCCTCATGGCTGTCTCTGGTGCCGCATTGGTGGCCCCGTGGCCTAACCGTGTGCCTCCTAAGCTGGTGGCATGGGGGAGTGCGGCTACGATTGGCGTGGCCAATCTACTGGTGCTCGTTATGATCAGAGGCGAATCGCAGTGGCCTGGGTGGTCCGGATGGTGTGGAGGAGCTTCTATGTTCCTGGCAGCTCTACTACTTGTACGTCAGCGCACAGTTGAAGCTATTGTGGGTTGTGTTGCATTAGTAGTTGCTGTCGCTGCATGGGTTGCTATCCAAAACAGACCCCCGGCCCTTGTATTTACATTCTCTGTAGGACACATCCTTAGCTTCATTTTATGGTTTGTGCTCGTGCAATGGTCTGGTGCTGCCGCATCTGCAATCGAAAAATCTCTTAAGACTGAGGAACAAGCGCACCTCGAAAGAGAATTGCAAGTGAGCATCAACTCGGCTATGGCAGCCAAGTTAGCCGATGTGTCACTGCGTGCGCGCGGGACCTTAGAAGCAATCCGAGATGATGAAATGACAGATGAACTTGCCATGGAGGCGCGCTTATTGGAAGCAGAACTGCGCGATGAGATCCGGGCACCTTTCTATACGGGGACTGCTGTTACAGCTGCGGCACGGCGAGCCCGTAGACGAGGCATTGAGGTTTTGTTACTAGATGACCGCGGTGCAGAAGGGGGCTTAAATATAGATAAAGTCTCACAAAATGACTTACGTAACCGGATTATCAATCAAGCCTCTGTTGCGATTGACGGAGTTAAGAGCGGCCGGGTTGTTGTGCGTGTTTGTCCCACAAATAGGCGCTGGGCTGCGACGATCCTTACTGAAACAGGGCTTAGCGTTATTGAGGCTTAGTGTAGTGATGGTGTTTGGTGACCGTGACCGTGTCATGTCTTAGAAGTAATACATGATTCTTTTGTATTACTTCTAAGATTCACGACAGCATGAGTTGTGAAACGGGGCATACTAGAAAAGTCCTCTTTGATGAGGATATTCCCTAGAAATCCCCAACACTCTCATCAGGAGTATGAAATGGCACGATGGAATAAGGTGGTTAGCGTAGTCGCTACCGTCATGATCGCCGCCTCGCTTGCAGGCTGCTCAGGGTCAGCCTCGGCTTCTAAGGGCGGCGACACGACCTGTAAGGAATTTAAGTCGCTGTCTTCTGAGGACCAGTCAACTGTTATCAAGGATCTCCTGTCTGAAAATGGTAAGAATCCGTCTAACGGCAAGATCCTTATCGCTAAGAAGTCTGCAAAGCTATTCTGCGCGACTGTGGGCACCGATAGCTCAAAGATCCGCGAGATCAACGGCTAAATGTTTGTAGTGCGATTCCTGATACCCTAACAGTGTATGGCTAGGAGTTCTGCGATAAATCGTTGTGAACGTGGCTACGGAGTCGTGATGTGATTACTCCCCAGAAGTTGGACTGAGATTTTCAGTGCCTTCTTCTGGGGAGTAGTTGTGTATGTGGTTGTTTGTGTTGTGCTTCGCAAATGTTTGGGTGGCGATGACTTTGGGGGGTATAGAGACAGGATGGAGTCTGTTATTTGTTGAGTATCGATTTGAGTATAGATTTCATCTGTGCAGATGTGCCCTCATCACATGACTTAGAGTCACCAGTGAAAGAGACGTGTAGCACGTAGATCGGACACTAGTTTGTCAGCCAGTTGCGTTCCGTCAACAAGTTCTGAGACTTCGCAAACAAGGTCCTCGCGCGTAGAGATACCTCTAGGCGATTCTTACAACTCGATAGTCCAAGACTCGCCGTCGTAAACTGCCCCGACGGATTTGATGGCACGTTCGAGAGCTTGCTTCTTGTCTGCGTGTTCGCGGATCAGTCCCTTTAAAAAGAAGACCCTATAAATGTAGAACCCTACCCAAGCAGAGGGAGCGGCAAATAGTAAAAATATGATTAGGTTGGGAGAACTGATGAAGATAACAAAGAATACGATAGCTGCTCCGATAGACTTGATAGGAAAAGCAGGAGCAGGGGAAACTTCTATTTTTAATTCTAGTTCTTCGAGTTCGCGTGAGATATTTGTAATCTCGATCCATCCCTCGATGAAACTGATCAATGTCTGCTTAGGGGCCTCGCGTGCCACTGAATTCTTTACTTGTTCGCGATAGTGCTCTAGGTTCTTTAGCTTAACTTCGTTATCTTCAGTATCTGAGATTTCCTTCAGTATGATTGTTTTTGTGGTGTCAATGAGTTTATCTTGGAATGAAGCTCCTTCTTCGAATCCAAGACCAGAAAGGGCGTAGGCTACTGCAGTAGTGTAACTCTTTTTCTCGTAATTACAATTGGCTAGGAACCAGTTTATTTCGGCTTTATATACGGGTGTAGCGCGAGACAAAGCTCGAGTGAAAGCTTCAATTGCTCGGTCATATTTATTCTGACAGAAGAACGTTGCCCCGCGAACCTTGTGTACATCGAATGTATCTTCGCCCAGCTCGTCTAGAACGAATGCCTCAGATGCATATTCCTCTGCGCGGTCGTACTGATCCTCGGCAAGGGAGATCCATGCTGAGACGACAAAAGCAGTAGGGTCGGTAGAGCAGTTTTCTCTTGCCTTGCGCGCTGCAACTGTTGCTGGGCCATAATCCTTAGCGAAGTAATATGTCCAAGCTCGTGCGACCCAGTCGACTCCTTCGTCATTATCTGATGAACTGGCTCGCAGAGAGCGTTCATAGTGCTCTCTAGATTTATCATCCTTAAAAACCTCAAGTGCACTATCGATAAGTACGAGGGTTTTGCGTGCTTCATCACCTCGTTTACCGGCTAGAGACGCACGCTGCCCCCATGCTTTCTTGAGCTCTTGAATTTGAGCTTGGATACTCTCGATAGAGCAACCGTTATCAAGACCGAGTTCACGGTAGTAGTCAACAACGGGCGTGTCACCATTGGGGGGTTGGGGAATCATGGTTTGCCTCTTTCAGATATGACGCACCGATGTAGTGAGTCGATCTTGGCTATGTTGAGTGCTGCTGCAGTAGGTAAGCTGTCGAGTATTTATTACTTACCCGACAGAATTGGGGGTGCATGGTGGCCTTAGATAATCCTGGGTGTGCTAGTCGCCCACTCATGTGTGAATTATGCTGAGGCCACTGGTGGTTTTCTCAATTCCGAATTGCAATGGGTGCAAACACTTGCTAACGGTTACTGAGAGTAGCAACTATTGGGCGGTTCTAATTCCCATACTGAAGACGGATTGAGTAACATGTCGGCTGGTGTTCACTCACATACTACGTCGGCCTCTGAGCGTCTTTTAGATGTCGCCATGTACAATTTCTCGTACAATGTATTTGGTTGTTTGTGTTGCGCCTAGCAGACGTTTGGGTAGCGAGGACTTTAGAGGATATAGAGACAGGCTAGAGTCTGTTATTTGTTGAGTATCGATTCCATCTGTGCAGATGCGTCTAGAAAATCTCTAAGACAGCCACACGATGCATTACGACACTGATCGAGTGCTGTAGAAGTAGTCTGTAATGCGCGTGTTGCTGAATCGTCTGAGAACTGCTTAAGCAATTCACGGGCTTGAGTCAGAAATTCTTCCGTTCTCTCAAGTCGTGCAATGACACCATTAGAACTATTGACTCGTTCCTGCAGAGCCCTCAAATCATTAGCGATATCCGCGATTGATTTAGTAGCCATTAGAAGACTTTCCGTTTTGCTCCTGGCTGTCGTCGTCTTGCCACTTCTTGATGCTGATCTGTCTGGCCTCGTTCTGCGCGCCATCAATATGTGACTTAGAGTCACCAGTGAAAGAGACTGCAGCGTGTAAGTCAGATACTAGTTTGTCACCTAGTTGTGTTCCGCCAACGAGTTCTGAGACTTCGCGAACAAGGTCCTGGCATGCAGACTCCATGAACGAGGCCTCAGCTTTAGCTAAAGCTAGTAAATCGAGTACTTCGCGACGACGCTGTTCAAGCTCTGGATCTACGACCCAAGCCATGGCATATCTACTTCGTCAAGTCGCTGATGAAGGCCTGAACTGTAGTATTAAGCGACGCCATTCGTACAGATGACTCGCGAATTGCAGCAGAGGCGATGCCGATCTGCCGTACTGCTTGCTCGCCTGAGGTTGATCCTCTCACGACAGCGAGAAGACGCGCTGAGTGCTGGTTGATCGTGTCTGAGCACACGGCTGATTGCTGTGAGAGGCTGCTGGCACTGTCTCCAATTCGGTATGCGGCATTGGCGACATCTTGGATGGAAGTCATTGCGAATTCCCTTCAGAAAACCGATAAGCGTAGATCGTGTAGTTAGTTAGATGGTAGAAACCCGTAAGAGCGCATCGAGAGATTGCTTGATCTCTTTTTGTGCCTTCTTTAGGGAATCCTCGGCTTGTTGGAGGGCTTCTAACATCTTTGTGTCATGAGAGTTCTGGCTCCCCTGAAGAGCTGTACGAACGAGCACCATCTGCTTTTGGTTTGACGACAGGAATGCCTGAATTCGTCCTTCCTCCTGCTCAAGTTGATGGCGGAGTGCATTAATTTCTTTAATGGTATCCATTAACATAGACATGGCTACTCCTAAGAGTTAATAAAGGTTAACGTTCTAGCGGCGTGTCAACACCGGGGTATGTGGTGTAGGGGATCAAGCGCACAGGCGCAGGCATTGATGCTGCATCCCAGATGATCATTCGATTTGATCGTGGACGCCAATCTAGAAGCGGTTCATCCAGCAGACGTCGCGTTGTCTGAGTGTCGAGTCCATAAGCGGCCTTGATATCAAAATATGCATTGCCGCCGTATCCGACATGATCATTAAACGCATCAGCTTTCAGCCACCATCCGAAGATGTGGATGCCATTATCTGCGCCAGTACGACATAGCTCTGAGAAACGACCGGCTGAGCGGAGGCGCTCTAAACCGAGTCCTAACAGATACGTTGTGTGCTTCAACGAGGATAGGGCTCCTGGAGTGGCTGCACGGTCGGCAAGTTCATCGATAGTTGCTTCGATATCCTCAGTCTCCACGACTTTGCAGTGGATTCCTGACGCTGTCAAGTCCGAATAGAACTTCGTGCGAATAGCCTCCCATTGCTTATTGGCATTGAGAAGATCAATAACTACAACCTCTGTTGTCTCTGGTTCATGCTGTAAAGAGAGGCTCCTGATGGCATTAGCGAGAGGGATCGCAGCATTAGCGGGCCCAATGATGGCCATATTGCGGCCGACGTCATGATTCATGGCGACCGACAAGACAGAGCCGTCTACATCAATCCGGTGCCCTAAGAATGCAACAGCGTTTCCGTTATCGCGATTGCTCAGATTTGACAGGGTTAACTTATCGCTGTCTAGGCTAAGCGCAGTCTCGCCGTCGAAAACGTATGGTGCTGGGGCTGAGCTGCCCCCATTCCACCACTGACGGCGCAAGGGGCCAAGGATAGCCTCGTCAGCAAACGTAATAGCAGTCTTCTTGTTGGCAGAGACTGCCCCATAGTCAAGATTGACGATAGCTTCACGTGAACGTAGATGCGCCGCAGCGTCATTTCGGGCTCCCAACGTAGCCTGTGATTCCGTTAGCGAGTTTTTCAGAGCAATCCTGATCGGAACCTGGCCGAATAGGCCTTCAGCTGCAGAACCCATAAGTGAGTTGTTACCGCCAATTGTCTGCGAAGCGAGAATGATATGAATCCCGCATGCACGGAAAAGGCGTACGCCTTTCTGAAGTAGATCAGCGATCTGATCAGAGAGCTTGTCACGCTCACTGAACATCATCTGGAACTCATCTACGATTAGAACAATGCGAGGCATTTGTGCCTCTGGGAGAGCCATTCGGTACTCCCGGAGACTCTGAACACCAGCTTCTTTGAACTGCTTCATCCGTGACGAATAGACCTCAAACAGGTGCTTGAGAACAGCAAGTCCAAACTCACGATCAGCCTCTAAGCCGAGAACCCTGGCGTGGGGCAGATATTCCCCTTGTGGTCCATCTGCGAAACGTTGAAGCGTCACGCCCTCTTTGAAGTCGAGTAGGTAGAGTTCTAACTCGTCAGGAGAGTATCGATGACACAGGCTGTGGACGATTACGGAAATCAGGTTTGATTTTCCCTGTCCGACCGCGCCAGTCACCAGGGCATTATGACGTTGATTGACCTCGTCCCCCAAAGTGATCGCGATAGGCGACATACCGTAGCGACCGACGGTGAATGTGATGCCGTCGCGGCTGCTATGTAACCATTCACCGTCTAACGGTTCAATTTCAGCAAAAGGAACAACCGGTACTGCAGTAGAAATAAGTTTATCCCTGACTTTTTGTGCGGCTCCTATGAGTTCCTCTGCATTGGTTCCCATGAAAGAACCAAACGCATTTCCGTACTTGTCGAGGAGCTTGTATCCAGAAATGCTGATGCGCTGGAACATATCCAGAAAGAATTCATTCACGCCAAAACTGGTCGAATGAATAATAAATGAGACACCATTACGGGGGCCTGCTTTTGCAAGGGTACGTACAGCGTTTTGAATATCCTCTCCCAGGAGGTCGAAGTCAGTAGAAATAACCACCAACTTATAACTCTCAATGGGATACCCGACCGTGCGCCTGAACTCGGTGAGTGTTGAGGCGCGTCCTTGGATAACGTTAGCTACCCCTTGTACGTGGTAACGGAGGTAATTGAGGCAACCAAGTAGTTCACTTGGTTCATTGATGACCTGAAGCAGCCTCTCTCCACCATTGTTAATGTCTTGGAAGGGGGCGGCTAAGCCAGACAGAGTGTCATCGTATGTGATGACTTCGAGTTGGCCTGGGTCTGTATTTAGCAGGGCTGTAGCGATCAGGTACTGAACGAACATGCTGGACGAATTATCGTTTAGTGATTCATCAACCCAGATGTTAGCTCGTCCAACAAAGCCGATTGTTCCTGCTTCAAAGTCAAGTTGCTCAGAAACGCGTAGAGACATTACTAGTTGCTCTTTCGCGTGTCATCCTCGGTTTTCTTCATCTCGGCTTTCTCTTCCGGGGTTAAGATCTCGTCTAGCAGGCGCTCAACAATCTTTGTCTTCGATTCGTGCTGCTTGACCATCTCCTTAAGTTCGTACCTCTTGTAGAAGACAAATCCTACCCAGGCAGCGGGTGCTGCGAATAGCAGGAAGGTGATGAAGTGGGGGTAGCCAAAAAAGCAAAGAAGGAAGAAAACTGCTACTCCAAGCGTCCTTAACGGAAACTCGTAATCCCAAGCATCATCAATCTTCTTTTCCAGTGCAGCTACTTCGCTTTCAATAGTGAGGGCTTCAATCAGCTTCTCTCGCTCTTGAATTAGTAGTCGCTTAACACCTTCAGGAATGTTTGCATTCTTAACGCGTGTAAGGTGTTCTTGAGCTCGACGTACTTTCTCTTCCCACGTTTTGCCATCTGTGGAATATATCATTGTGGCATAATGTGCGTTTTCAAGTAGCGCTTCCAGGTTTGATCCGTCTGCATCTTTTTCTATCCCTAAAAGGCATGAAGACATAGCATCACTAGTACGATCTAATTTAAGCTCGCAATATGCAAGACGCCAGCAGATATCAGCTTTATATTCGTCTGTTGCTCGTGACAAAGCTCGTTTGAAGGCTTCGACTGCGCGTTCAAACTTACGCTTCATGGCGAAAGTTGCCCCGCGCACCCTGTGTACGTCAACAGTGTCGTCGCCAAGCTCATCTAAAACATAGGCTTCAGAAGCAAAATTCTCTGCACTGTCGAGTCGCTCCTCGGCAAGTTCGATCCAAGCTGAGACAACAAAAGCGGTAGGGTCAGTAGGGTTGCCTTCGCGAGCCTTGCGTGCTGCAACTGTCGCAGGGCCGTAATCCTTAGCAAAGTAATATGTCCAAGCTCGTGCGACCCAGTCGACTCCTTCATCATTATCTGAAGATCCGGTTCGCAGAGTGCGTTCATAACGCTCACGTGAGTCTTCATCCTTGAAGACTTCGAATGCCTGATCAATTAGCGCGAGTAGCTCGCGGGCTTGATTTCCGCGGCTACCTGCAAGTGAAGCGCGCTGAGCCCACTGCTGCTTCTGTTCTTTAAGCTTGGTGTTGATTTCCTGGATGGAGTAACCACGGTCAAGGTGTAGCTCGCGGTAGTAGTCAACAACGGGCATGTCACCATTGGGGGGTTGGGGAATCATGGTTCGCCTCTTTCAAATATGACGCACCTGTACTGGTGTATTAGGACATGAATATGTTGAATGCAGCGAGTATTGAGTGCTTTTTAATGCGCATACTGAGACTGTCTGAACAACATATTTGCTGATGTTCACCCGTATGCTACGTCAGCTTCTGAACGTCTTTTAGATGTTGCCATGTACAATTTCTCGTACAATTACTGTGCAGCTGTAAATCCTTAACTAATTTAAAACTAGTGTGCCGGGCCTGAATGAACAGGCCCGGCGCACGGGAGTATTAGAGGAGTATTAGACCTGGCAGGTCAGAAAGCTTAGACGCTGTCAGGGCGCCTGTCGGGCGCTCAGTTGAGCGGGCGCACCTGGGCTTCGGGCACGGCCACGGGAGTGGAGTTGGACTGTGCAGGCCCACCAAATAGGCGCTCCTTAACAGACTCAACCACCTTGTCGGTGACCTTTTCACCCTGGCGTTTGACGGCGTCGGAAACCTTAGCCTTAGTCGAATCCACGCGGTTGCGTACGGCGGGAGTTTCCGCCACACGCCCGGCAGCGGCCTTAATCTTTTCGTACTGGGCGCGCCCGGCGCGGGTGCCAAGCACATAGCCGCCGGTCAGGCCAATCAGGAATGGGAGCTTGCTAGCCATTTTGTTCTCCTTACGGTTGAGGGCCTACCAGCGAGGCTGGCAGTTTACGGGCCAAAGTGAAGCCGTCGCGGCCACTGACCACCAGGGCGCCGGACTGTTTGAGGCTGCGCACCTGTGGCTCAGCCAGGGCCACATGGTTACCACCCGCTAAAACATGCTCTGATGAGGTCAGTTTACGGATGGCAATAGCCTCCACCTTGTCGCCGTGGTCGTGGGCGAGGTCGCCGTAAATGATCCGGTCAAACTGGCCGTCGTCACCAATTAGTAGCCACTTTACCTCAGGCAGGTCAATCATTAGGCGACGCAGCTGGG
>ERZ773074.949-NODE-949-length-11557-cov-23.368805_pt1 | contig 11557 bp, 9 predicted proteins | sample MGYA00580615_ERZ773074 | MGnify/ENA primary metagenome ERZ773074 (study PRJEB29015, sample SAMEA2738126) | human oral metagenome | biome: human oral; feature: human-associated habitat; material: saliva | place: China | collected 2160 ...
TAAAGCACTACGAATTTCTCTAATTGTGCGAATTCTTATTGCTAAATAATTCGTGCCATTCGAGGAATTCGTAGTCGTTAATGGTACAGATCATAAAGTTCAATGTTCAAAACTCAATGCTCAAAGATTGTAAGGATTCGTGTCATTCGAGGAATTCGTAGTTCAAAGGTAAAATAATTCGTGCCATTCGAGGAATTCGTAGTTCAAAGATTAAAGGATAAAATTTCGTAGTCGTCGTTTGAATTTATTTTACTTTTCGGCTTAAAGAACTTGGAAACAGGGTTAAGAATTCATGGTTTCAATACGACCGTAAGTATTTTGCTATCAGATATTTGAAGATATGTGGTTTAGAAGATGCCTACTAAGGTTTCAAAAGGGCGTTGGCAAGGGTCTTAAAGGGCGTCTTTTGCAAGCTAAAAGGGCGTTAACTTGAATGGTATTAACGCCCTTTTATTTTCAAGCAACGAATTATCTTTACAAAACAAGATGATAAAGGAAGAATGGTTAGCTGTTTATTAGTTACCGATGTTAACTATGGTTTATCGCTACAAGTAACTCGTCTACTCGTCAACCTGTCTACTCGTAAACTACCAACAAAGTACTACGAATTTCTCTAATTGCACGAATCCTTTTTGCTAAATAATTCATGCCATTCGAGGAATTCGTAGTCGTTAATCGTACAGAGCATAAAGTTCAATGTGCAAAACTCAATGCTCAAAGGTTAAAATAATTCATGCCATTCGAGGAATTCGTAGTCGTTAATCGTACAGAACATAAAGTTCAATATGCAAAACTAAATGCTCAAAGATTGCAAGCTTTCGTGCCATTCGAGGAATTCGTAGTCGTTAATCGTACAGAGTATAAAGTTCAATGTGCAAAACTCAATGCTCAAAGGTTAAAATAATTCGTGCCATTCGAGGAATTCGTAGTTCAATCTCAATGTTCAAAGGTTATAAACATTCGTGACATTCGAGATATTCGTAGTCAATCTCAATGTTCAAAGGTTATAAACATTCGTGTCTTTCGAGGAACTCGTAGTTCATACTTCAATGTTCAAAGGTTATAAACATTCGTGTCATTCGAGATATTCGTAGTTCTATCTCAATGTTCAAAGGTTATAAACATTCGTGACATTCGAGGAACTCGTAGTTCAATCTCAATGTTCAAAGGTTATAAACATTCATGTCATTCGAGGAACTCGTAGTTCAATCTCAATGTTCAAAGGTTATAAACATTCGTGTCATTCGAGGAACTCGTAGTTCAATCTCAATGTTCAAAGGTTATAAACATTCGTGACATTCGAGATATTCGTAGTTCAATCTCAATGTTCAAAGGTTATAAACATTCGTGTCATTCGAGAAATTTGTAGTGCTAAGCTCACAAACATTCGTGACATTCGAGAAATTCGTAGTTCATACCTCAAAGGATATAAACATTCGTGTCATTCGAGGAATTCGTAGTTTCAACTTAACCACAAGGGGTAGTTCGCATTTCACTCCCCACTCTTCGGCGAAGAGGGGGAGCCAGTTGGGACTACTGTTGTCCTGCTGTTTTGTTCTTTTATTATAGTTCTTACAACAAGCTCTCACCAAATATTGCGTTCTTGATATCCTTCTCGTGTTCGAAGACGAAGCGGGCAACGATGGCACTCAGTAGGGCTGTTGAAGGGAGCTTCACACTCGTAGCAGACTTCAGACGGTCGAGGACGCCCTTGAGATCGGAGTCGATATAGACTGTGGCCAGACGTGAGTCGCGTGCTTTATAGTCGCGTGCCAGGTCGAGGAAAATCTGCCAACTGTCCTCACCGCTATCCTTTGCGAGTGAATACTCACGTGCAAGCTGTCGGCCCTCAGCCTTTGGTAGCTTCTTCGCAGCCGGTGCGGTGCGGTCCTTGCGGTCGACTGGTTCCTGCTTGGGCTCTACCCGACGGAACGAACTTGTAGGGGCCGTTGGTGCTGCTGCTGGCTCATCAACATCTGCAATAGCTTCAGCATACTCCTCTGGCTGCTGTTCCTCAACCTGAGTACGCACCTCCTGCTCAACGTTGTTCGTATCATACTGCGCAGGCTCAATAGCCTCCTGCTCATCCGTCGTCGTCTCTTCTGAATTAGTAATAGGATTTGGTCGTGGTCCTTTCTGTACCCTATGCGCCAAGTCGGTCATCGCACCTGGCATCACCACCATTGTTTTCTTCTTCTTAGCCATTGTATCTTTGTTTCTTTGTTTTTACTTTGTTATATATAAACGTGGACTTATCATTTCCTTCTTTTGATACGTCCTTTCGTCATCCTCTCTCCCCTATCGCGCCCTCACGAAGTCTTCTCAGTTAACATCGTTTGTCCAAACAACTTTATTAGACCTTATTTATCCAACCAGTTTTATCCAACTTCATCCCGTTAGGCACTCCCCCTCTTTCGGAGGGGGCTGGGGGGAGGTTTTTATTTCATCCTCCTGAGCATATAATCAAACGCCTTCTTAACAGCGTCGCGCTGCGTACCAAGCAGTTCGAAGGTGTTTGTGCGCTTCAGTGTTGCACGGCTATTGACGACGGGTGTGACGAGTCCGAAATTGCCAAACACCTCGTCTGTTCGCCGCCACATCTCCTGCTCCTCTGCCGTACCGATACGTGGGTCGATGCGGTTGGGGACGAAGAAGAGCTTGGCTGACATCTGTGGGTTATGCTCGCGTAGCACGTTAAGCACCTGCACGAAGACGCCCGTTGAGTCCAGCGCCTTATCCTCGTATTCGTAAGGACAGACGATGTAGTCGGCTCCCACGAAGAGTGGTGCTAAACCGTCTTCGCTGATGTTACCAGGTGAGTCGAATAGTACGTAGCCCTCTACCTGAGAGGCTGAATCAACCAACGACTGCATGGTCTCGACATCTGTCACGTCAAAGTCCTGCACATTGTAAGGCTCTTCTTCGCCCTCGTAGATGAGCTTGTCCTTCCGACGCTGCATCAGAATAGTCTTCTGCAAGTCGGTATCAATGATACAAACGTCCCTACCCTTTGCAGCAAGATAGTTGGCAAAGAGTATACACAACGTGCTCTTCCCTACTCCACCCTTCTGATTTGCGAAAACGATCTTCTTATTCTTCATTGTTTATATATTTATGTTTTTACTTTTTCCTGTACTTGTCTATTTACGTATATATGCTTTCGAATATTTATATTTTAGCTCTTTAAGCTATTTACGTATATATATTTCAATCGGATTACATATCTATCTTGTCACTCTTCGATGTTTTGTATCTCCCAAGCCTACCTCGAGGCTCATGCTGCCTAACGTGGTCCAAGAAAGCTCTTTTTTATGGTTTTTATCCCTAAAAACGGCCATCCGAGGCCTTATTGCCTCTCTTTCCCACTTTTTAGGCTACATTTTTAGAAGCCGTTGAGCTATCTTTTTATTATCCTTATTGGCCCAATATGGCACATTAGGCCAATATCCAAGGCCAAAACGAAGCTATCAAGCATGATTCTCCTTACTTTTTGTCACATCTGCCTACCCTTAAGTACTCTTGTTTTTGCATTTTTCTCAACCACTCGTATCCCTTCCCACAAATACTCAAATTATGAGCCTCCTTTATTGAAGATTTCCTATACTATCAGCATCGGGCGCCATCAATAGTGGGGTAGGGGAGGGGCAAAAATGCAATTAGGTCCTACAACCCTATTAATAATGAGCGTACTGTTAGTCTGCTGCTACCATTGTTCTGCGCAGAAGGCAGTAAGGTGCTAAGCCAAGAACAAAGCTAAGGATAGAGACAATAGTACCGTAGGTCGTTATCTGGTCCATCGTAACACCGCCCACATTATTATATATATAGCCGTAAACCATGCTGGCGAGCGAAATTGCCACATCGCATCCTATCAAAGAAACACCGTAAAGACGGATTCTCCCAGCATATTTCACCATTAATTGGATACAGAGAACGAGGTTGGTAACGAAGAGTACGAGTCCACAGGCATTTGAGAAAATTGAGAACTTACTTAAGGCTGGTCCCGATATCCCGCTGCTCATCTCCTCTGGCGTGCATAAGAACATAGGGAGATTGGATGCTGCAGCAATCAAGAACGTTAGGACCATCACAACGATGACCGCTAATTGTGCAGTGAAATGCTTGTTACGACTCAGACACCTACGGAATACCTCCATCATAGTTAGCTTTGTCGCAAGAAGTGCAACAGCCTCTATCACTTGAATCATGGAGCTACTCTGAAATGTGGCAAACGCCTGAGTGATCACTCCCTGACCCTCATTGGGGGCCGACGTCCAGTTGTCTATCAAACTGAGACCACTAAAAGCAAGGTATAAACCCATACTCCAATTCAGTACTTCACCCGCCTTAGATGAAACCGAAAAAGTACCTAATTTCATATATAATTATATTAAAATAGATTCAAACAAATACACACATAATGATGTGGTTATATTTTTATACTTGCAAATATACGCCTAATTATTGAAAGAAACAAATACATCTAAACATTTTTAATGAGAAAAATAAAAAGACAAGTAGGCATAAATACAATAAAATAAATACTCTTTTAGGTCTTAATCTTTATATATATTTATGTAGTTATACATCTAATAAATATATAAAACTATCGATTAAAAGATAACAACAAATTAGAGAATACTCAAAAAGATACTCATTACTTATAATATATTTATATATTTAAGTGTTTACAAACATATATTCTACGTGTGAAGTAAGTATATATTTACTTACATGTATAATGGTATAATCAGTCATATACATAAATAAAGAAACAGCTATATACGTATTTAAGGAAAAAGGAGGCTATCAAGAGCGGATAAAGAGAAATCCTCCTTTACGAGTTATGAGCATTCAGAATGATGAAAACTGAGAACAAAGAGACTATAAGAATGTAAGACCAAAGTAAGACGAGAGGGTTAGATTAGCGATAGAATGGGGTAAAAATACATTCACATATATAGATGAATATATAAAAATACAGAATACTCTAAATCAGAGAGTAACAACTAATTATTTCTAAAAAAACATGCAAAGCGGGCGTACAAACACAAGATCCTAACAAAGAAAAAAAGCAATTTTAAGCGATTTCATCGAACTAAATCGAAAATAAAGACTGTAACGAGCAAGTTAGCAAACAAACATCTATAACTAAACCTACAACTTTTAATCAAAGAAAGATGTAAAGATATAAATAGTGATTTAGATAGATATATATAATTCTTACATTCAATAGATTACAATGATAGAACTGTAAAAAGCGTAGTAAACGGTTGAAAAGAAACAAAAACGCTTTAGAACAGTTACTAAGAGAGCCCTCTCCAAATTACAGTAAATGCCTAAAGTGGAGCGATGAAACCATGAAAAGAGTCAAAACGTGAGACGACAAAAACAAAAGTAGGGAAGGGTTGAGAAGCGACTCGGAGCATCTTGAAAAGAGAGAACACCTATATTATGAAGAAAAAACAAATCCAAATGTATAAAAAGAGACGTAAAAATAACGACGTAATGAGTAATATTGCGTACATAACAAAAGCGTATATTTGTTTATATGTTTATATATTAATTACAAATGAAAACTATGTTTTGCAACGCAATATGTATTTATATAGTTAATTAAACATGGTATTATATATACTATTACGTATTTATATATTTAATGAACATAAACCATTAAATACAATAATCTATACTTATATAAATAGTGATTTATATTATTAAACAATAAAACAAAAGTCTACTTACATAAATAAAAAGCAAAAATAAAAACAAAGTAAGTAAACAAGCAAATCATTAAAGGACTAAAAGTATTTTTATATACTTAAATAATAACATGAAAATATGTACAGATAAAGACATAAATAGATGGTTTTGTAATAGACAATAGGGATAGAATAGAGCAAAAAAATAAGGTCAACACTTGACGAAAATAAGCTTTCGTAGACGAGAAATAACAAGGAAAAACAACGATGAGAAAGTGCGACAAAAAAGTGAAAAAGGGACAGAGTAAGAGGAGACAGAGTAACAGAAGGAACAGTAACGATGGTTGGGTGGGGGAGGTGAGAGAGTGGATAAAAGAAGACAGAGTAACAGAAGGAACAGTAACGATGATTGGGTGGGGGAGGTGAGAGAGTGGATAAAAGAAGACAGAATAACAGAGAGAACAGTAGTAACGGGTGAGATGGATAGGAAAAAAGGCAGCTTAAAAAGAAGACAGAATAACAGAGGGAACAGTTGTGACGGGTCAAATGGATAAAAAAAAAGCAGCTTAAAAAAGAAGACAGAATAACAGAGCGAACAGTTGTGACGGGTGGGATGGATAGGAAAAAGGCAGCTTAAAAAAGAGACAGAATAACAGAGGGAACAGTTGTAACGAATGAGATGGATAAGAAAAAAGCAGCTTAAAAAAGGGACAGAATAACAGAGGGAACAGTAGTAACGGGTGAGATGGATAGGAAAAAAGGCAGCATAAAAAGGAGACAGAATAACAGGGGGAACAGTTGTGACAGGTGAGATGGATAGGAAAAAGGCAGCTTAAAAAGGGGACAGAATAACAGAGGGGACAGTTATGACGGGTGAAATGGATAGGAAAAAGGCAGAATAAAAAAAGGACAGAATAACAGAGAGAACAGTTGTAACGGGTGAGATGGATAGGAAAAAAGGCTGCTTAAAAAAAGACAGAATAACAGAGGGAACAGTTGTAACGAGTGGAATGGATAGGGAAAAAGGCAACTTAAAGAGGGGACAGAATAACTCTAAATACCTCTGTCAACTCTTTGGATGCACAAAAATCTGTACTAATTGACGAGACAAAAACGAGTATTTTTTATGAGATAATAAACAAGAAAAGCGCTGAACATTTCCTTCTCTCACAGAGTTCACAGATAAACAGAATTTACAGAGGGCTTGCACAGAACACTAAAGGAGACAGAAATCACAGAGACTAAAGGACTGTGCGAGGATTGAATATGCCTAAATAAATAGAAAGGTGAGACAATTCGGATAATAATGATTTATCTTTAACAAAGTATGCAACGTGATATAGACCGTAGTTAGCGATATTTTTCTGCGTAATCGTGTGTCTAAAGAAGCAATTAAGGAGACAACATAGATACAAAAAAGCATGATTCTCTGTGAAAGACAAGAATATAAGACTCTCGTGGAAATATTAATCTCTCACTGAGTTCACAAATGAACAGAATTTACAGAGCGCTTGCACAGAACTCTAAAGGTGACAGAAATCACAGAGACTAAAGGACTGTGGGAGGAATAAAAATACTTGAATAAACAGAACAATGTGATGACCTGTATAATGATGGATTATCTTTTACACAACAGAAAGTGTGTTCTACGCTCGTTAGATATGTATAGGATCATTCTTGGGGGTTGTTCACGTAAACAAAAATCGGTAATGTGCGGTGAAAGAAAGATAGCTAAACGATAACATAAATGAATACTTAAGCATGAGAAATAATAAACTAAATAAGACATGCATGTACCTCAATCGAGTAGTAATGAAACCGATTCGCTTACAATCATACAACTTACAAAAGCAGAAAGAATCATTACAATATTTCGATTAAAGCTACTTCATTGAGAGACGTAATTACCTCGAAGAAATAAGCATATAACTCACAAGAAATCAAACAATTACACAGAGTATTGAAGAGGACGCCCCTCTTGATAGAAGAAAGGCCCCTTCAATACGCAAGAAAGGCATATTCTCAAACGTTGAAAGGCATGTTCTTGAACGTTGAAAGGCATGTTCTTAAATCAAGAGAAGCACATGGAAAGATTGAGAGGAGTAAAAATATTGACAAAGAGTAAGAGAAGGAAGAAGAGAGAAGGGTGGGGGGAAAAATACCGAAATAACACTATATCACAGTAGGCCCCTCCCCGTCCCCAGCAGGCCCCTCCCCCGTCCCCTCCCCCGAAGGGAAGGGGAGTGATCACCGAGATACCCATGTGAGCTGGATGTAGGCTGCTTGTAACCCCTTATCGGTATCTACGGTAGCAGTAACGTTCTGTGAATTCTGTATGCCGGAGGCCTTCTGTGGGATCGAAACTGTGCGCAATAATGCTCTGTAAGATCTGTGAGTTCTGTGAGAGAAAGAAAAGTCCTTCATGAGAGAAAGAACTCCTCAGCGAGTTACATGCGTCTCATCTCATAGCGAGGGTGCGTTCTATTTCGAACAGATTTACACAGATGAACAGACACACAAAGGCCCATAAAAATAGCGGCCCCTCCCCCGACCCCTCCCCCGGAGGGAAGGGGAGCGATCACCGAGATACCCCTATAAGAAGGATATCGGCTTTGTGTTGTCCCTTATTAGTATCTATGATAGTTTTAACGTTCTGTGATATCTGTATGCCGAAGGCCTTCTGTGGGTTCGAAACGGTGCGCAATAATGCTCTGTTAAATCTGTGTGCTCTGTGAGAGAAAAAACTTCCCTGCGTGAGAAAAAAAAACTCCCCAGCGACTTGCATGCGTCTCATCTCATAGCGAGGCTGCATTCTATTTCTCACAGATTTACACAGATGAACAGACACACAGGGTTTCACAGAGACATTAAGTCAACCGATTTCACAGAACGTTACAACCAACAGAGGCCTCACCCCCAGCCCCTCTCCGAATGGAGAAGGGAGTGATTACCGAGGCTACCCCTACCTCGCGGTTTGCATCGTGATGGGATTGTGGGGTTATCCTAACACCGCTACAGCAATTCATCAACATCTAACAATTATCACCCAACACCCACCAAGGCTAATCATCAACACCTACCACTCATCACCCAACACCCACCTTTAGCTGAAACGCTCTGTGAATTCTGTATGCCGGAGGCCTTCTGTGGGATCGAAACAGTGCGCAAATGGGTTCTGTTAAATCTGTGAGTTCTGTGAGAGAAAGAAATATCCTTCGTGAAAGAAGGAACTCCCCAGCGAGTCTCATAGGCCTTATCTCATCGAGTGGGTGCGTACTATTTCTCACAGATTTACACAGAAGAACAGAACACACAAAGGTCCATAAAGATAGCGGCCCCTCCCCCGACCCCTCCCCCAGAGGGAAGGGGAGTGATCACCGAGATACCCCTATGAGGTGGATGTCGCCTCGTTCTATTATCTTACTGGCTGTCTTGTAGGGGTAACCTCACATACCACGCCCCTCCCTGCGGGGGAGGGGTTGGGGGAGGGGCCACTATCTTGTAGGGGTAACCTCACATATAACGCCCATCCCTTTTGGGGATAAGTTGGGGGAGAGGCCACTATCTATGTAGGTTTATGAAACCTATTCATCTGTGTAATTCTGTGAGAAAAAGAAAGCAAGAGACTCGTTGGATGTTTTATCTCTCACAGTGGACACAGAATGAGCAGATACTACTTTGGACTCGTGCGGGACTTATCGGTTGGGATGTCTCAAGTCATGTTCCCATCCAATTATTACTCCTAAATCCGTATGATCCATAATTTATTCTCTTGTGTCTTTGCTTTTCAGAAAGAAAAAACTATCTTTGTAAAAACCTAATAAACAGGATCTATGTCTATAATCATCAATGATACTTAATGGTCAAAGCTATGATGTCAGACTGTCCAACTATTGTTTTTGAACTATCTGTTGGTCGGGATGACTTCTCAAAGTAGTCTTTTACAGATGGATAACCCCTCCGATACTATCATTTTGGAGCTGAGGGTGAAGACGGAGGAAAGCCCCATTGCGGAGAAGAAATGACCACATACGTTCAGATTTCACCAATGGAAATGTCTATCAATAGGCGACTCAATATAGAACGTAGATTACTATGAATGTGGAATAAGCGCCCGCAGGAACCCATGTAGATGAAAGAAGGCGTGGCAGAACTTGGCATACACCATCAATGATGCCTAATGGCTAAATCTGAATGAATAGAAATGTAGGAAGTTCTTTGTAGTTGAAGCTGTGAATGTCTATATAGTTCTTGGTAATTACAATGTGGGTGAAACCATAGAATTTAGCTTTGAGAAAGTAACAGATGAGGGAGTTTATTATGTTTCTTGTTCCGAATAAACGGATGAAAAAGGAATGGTAATTATCGGCAAAGTTGAACTTAAAAAGATGAGAATATGGCACAAATTAGAATAACATCGCCGTAGGCAGTGGGAAGCGTAACAATTACAGCTATCGTGCCAGGCATCGTTACATATCATGTCTATTGGGGTGGAAGAATAGAGAAACATATTCCGAGAGCAATACAGAAAGGATATGAGGATAAATACAAGTATATCTATCATGATGAAAAGGGACAGAAGTATGAAATTGGCTTTGTGAGTATTAAACCTACAAAAGTGTATGGAGCGAAAAGTGGGACTGTTAATCTTATCGATTTAAGATGTGTACAGGACGTATATAGAGATGGAAATAAGCATTATAAACTAACGATAAGTTCACAAAGAGCCTACACGAATGAGCAAACATGGGCAAGCCTTTTAGGTGAAATGTTAGAGGTCTGCTTTGATGATATTGCTTGTAATGGGTTCAGTATGCCTGATGGTTCGCCGGGAGTTAGCTATTCACATCTAAATGAAAAGAATGGTGATAAAAGATATTTACGTAAAGATAGAAGTCGAAAGATATTAGACCTTTCCACTACTCCACACGAACATGATATCAAAAGGCAAATTGCATGGAATGAAGCATTATATAAATTTGGTTGGAAAAGTTTATTAGGTTGGCCATATAAGATAGGTGGAAACATATATGATCTACCCCATGCAAAGAAATACCCTAACCATCATCATCAATTACATTTACAAGGATATTGACCCAACTTAAATATCATAAAGGAATGAGGAATAATATATTATTTGTTTTGCTAATCCTGTTCTCCTTCTACAATTGCTATGCTGCGAAAGAAAAGGAGAGAGAGCAGCGTCCATAATGAGAAATATATGTTCACTTCTAAGGATGCTGAACAATATTACCAGATGACTCCTGACTCTGTGAAGTATGTTTGTTGCAATACAGACTCATTGCCAATGGCTGTTTTTATGCCTAATGACCAACTGTGTAAAGGTATCAAAGAAAACATATTTGATGTCAAATCAGAAGAAAAGATACCATATTATACCATAAAAACTATTGTATATAAGGATATAGTCTGTAGAATAATTATATACAACTACACGGGAGAAAGCGACATTGACTTTCTTAATATTCAGATAAACTCATATAAGGATAATAAACTTATTGACAGACTCTTATTAGACAGTCGGTTCATTTCTGAAATCATGTATTATAATGATTTCACCATAACAAAGGACTTTGTAATAACGTTACATAAATATCATAAGACCCTTGTTGAGATTGATGAGAATGGTGATATCATAGGAGGTGTCATTAATCCCAAAGTTCGTATGGAGACTGTAAGATATTTTCTTGACGAAACAGGATTATTTCAACGGAAGAAAGAGGCTCTATAACGAATGATGTGGGACTACCCTGTGCCCTGAAAATATCGAACGAAAAGAAGCGGCCCCTCCCCCGACCCCTCCCCCGAAGGGAAGGGGAGTAATCACCGAGATA
>ERZ773074.961-NODE-961-length-11475-cov-3.210595_pt1 | contig 11475 bp, 6 predicted proteins | sample MGYA00580615_ERZ773074 | MGnify/ENA primary metagenome ERZ773074 (study PRJEB29015, sample SAMEA2738126) | human oral metagenome | biome: human oral; feature: human-associated habitat; material: saliva | place: China | collected 2160 ...
TCATCGGCTCGGTGAACCGTGGGGAGAACTGCACGAGCGCCTTACCGCGAATCTCATTCGGGTCAATGCCGTACTCGTTCATCGGCAGGTCGGGGTCGAACTCGCGGCGGCCCTCCCACAGGGCGCGCGCGGTCGAGTACACCAGGGTCGAGGCGAGCGCTCGCGCCTCGTCACTGAGCAGCGGCGAGGACGCCGCCATGCCCAGGTAGCGCACGAGAATGCCGGTGAACAGGCCGCCGTCGCCGTCGCCGTGAGAGATGAGGATGCGGCGGCGCGCACCGGAGAGGAACTCCACCTCTTCGGTCATGTGCTTGACGATGCCGACGATGAGGCGTTCGGCGCGTTCTGCGGGGTCCACCTCGCAGGGCACACCGGATGCAGCCAAACTCAGCAGGGCGCCCAGGGCGGTTCCCTGGTTGTAGGTGAATTCGCCGCGTTCGTATTCGTACTCGTCGCCGCGCACGTTCACGCCGTCAATATAGAGCGAACGTTCTGCATCCCAGAGGGTTTCATTCATCCAGTCCATGAGCGCGGCGGCAGTTTTCGGGTCGCCCGCACGCACATACGCCAGAGCGGTCGGTGCGGTCGCCGCAGCATTCACAAAATCACGCTTGGACTTGCGCCAACTCATGCCGCCCACCGGGGAAATACCCTTTGCCAGTTGCTCGAAGAGAGCCGCGCCAGCATCCTGAGCGGCAACGTCATTAGCGCCGGTCAGCTCAATGCAGAAAGAGTTCATGCGGCCCACCGCGAGGGTCAGCCACGCCATATCGTCAAAATAATCGTTCGCGAAGCGGCCGTAATTACGCACGTTAATGCCGCGCAACAGCGCGCGGGCGCGGTGCAGCTCTTCCTGGGCAGCAGTAATATCACCCTCACGCAGGTGACGCTGACCGGCATCAATCACACAGTCCAGCAGGTGCGCCTGCCACCAGTAATGCCAAACGTTCAGGCGCTGGCTCAGCGGGCGCGGATCCGGCACCTGTACCGAACCGATGAGGGCGCCGGGCACGCCGAGGATGCGATGCACAAAGGTATCGGTGACGCTGACGGCGGCGGCAGCAGCGTGCGAGGAGGTGCGCTGGGCGTACTCGCTAATCGACTCCAGAGACTGCTCGTTGTGGGAAGACGGCTGGGAATTCATGGACCCTCTGTAGTTGCGGTGAAGTATTACGTCTGAAATTATCCCACTTTTTGCCCTCTGAGCGCCCGGATGCTGTGGGCGGGCTCTCGGGTGTGATTCCTTTTCGAGAGCCCGCCAAGAAGATGCACCGCAGGGAACGGAGTGAACGCCACTCAAAAACCGGTTAGGCGCCGGCAGCCAGCGAACGCCCGCTGTACAGATCCACCCGCTCGCCGGTGATGGGGTGCTCAAAATGCAGGCTGTACGCCAGCAGCTGCAGCGGGTACTCCGGGCGGTATGGGGCGTCGGGTAGCACCCGCGGGTAGAGAACATCGCCCAGAATGGGGGAACCCAAAAGGTTCAGGTGTGCCCGCAGCTGGTGGGTCTTGCCGGTGTGAGGTGCCAAATCATAGAGCGCCCATTCTCGTTTTTCGTTGGGGTTTGGCTCGGTGCGCCACCCCTCAACCGCCCGTGCACTCGGAGTGAAAGTCCGCAAAATCTTCACGGTCGTCAGCGTATTCGGCTCCACACTCTGCGCCGCGCACTCTTGCTCAGACAGCTGCTGAACCTGCAGCTGATCACGAATCTTCTGAATATGCGAACGCACCTGCAGACCCTCCGCACTCAACGCCCGCTCGGTGGCGGCAGGGTCGGCGGGAACCGGCGCCACGGCGCGGTAGGTCTTCGACACCTGACGGTGCTGAAACATCATCTGGAAAGGGCGGCGCGCCTCCACAGTCTTAGCAAAAAGCAGCACGCCCGCGGTCGGGCGATCCAGACGGTGAATCGGAATCAGTAGCGGGTTCTGCTCACGCACCCGCAGCTTCGTCAGCGCGGTCTGCGCAATATAGGAACCGCGCGGGGTGGTCGGCAGAAAATGCGGCTTATCAATCGCCAGCACGTGCTCATCCTCGTAGAGCACCGGCATATCGGAGGGCAGCTGCGGCTCGTCGGCAAGCTCACGGAAGTACCAGATGCGCTCTCCCGGCATATACGGGCTATCGCCGGTCAGAATTGTGCCGTCGTCCAGACGCACCTCGCCGGTGTCGAAGCGGGCGTGAATAATCTGCGGGTCGTTCGGGTAGAAACGCGCAATCAGGTAATCCGCAATGGTTGCCGGGACGGTGTTGCTCGGGGCGAGCTCGGCGGGCAGCTCCTCCAGTAGCGGCAGGATTAGCTGAATCGGGTCAATACCGTTCTTCTGAGTCAGCGGAGGGGTCAGCAGGCGGCGATGCGTGCGGCGTGCCGGTTTCGCCTGATAGGCGGCGCCGGACTGTACTCCCTGCTGCGTATCGGGGCGTGCGTTAGGCTGCGAGTGTGCGGTGTTCTGTGCGGGCATGGCTCTACTCTACCGCCTGAACCCTATCACCTGAGCGGGGCGGGGACCGAGGTAAGCTGAGCCGGACTACCTACCGATGAGGTGGCTAGAAATATTGCCGCGGGGTTGGGTTTCGGGCAGCGGAATGCAGTTTTGTCTGACACTCATGAATGTTTGTGTGAATGCGTGGAACAAAAAACGAAAACTTCACAAATTTTTGAAATTATTGGACATTTAATTTAAAAAAACTGCATTAATTTTACAAAAAACAGCGTTTATGTGCGGTATTTTCGAAAGTTCTGTCAAATCAGAAACTAATAACCCTCAATTTAGCCCCTGTGGTTTTTCTAAGTATAAAAGATGTGAAGCAAATAAATACCTGCTAACCTGAGCATCCTACGTCATAAACGCCTTAATAAAGGCTGAAAGTAGCCTTAAAGCGGTACGATTAAGACACAGAAGTTCGATATTTCGAACGAAGGGGTCGAAATGGGACAGAAACAGCGCAAGGGCGCAGAGAGTAAAGGAACACCCCCAATTACGGCGGTGCAATCAGACAATTCCAAAGCACCGGAAAATGCGATAGGAGAGGTTATGGAACATTCACAAAAGAATGCGGAGCCTCGCACCGGTGCCCTGCGCATGGAACCGCACGAACGCGAAGAGCAAATTCTGAAAATTGCTGCAGAACATTTCGCTCGACGCGGCGTACTCGGCGCCTCCATGAGTGCTATCGCCCGCGATGCAGGCATTACCCGCGCCCTGCTCTACCACTACTTCCCCGGCAAGGAGTCCCTGGCGGCAGCTGTCACCCGACGCGAAGCCAACGCAGTCCTCGAAGCGCTCGGCGAGCACCAAGAAAACCCCGAGGAAGCACTCCGCAGGGCGTTGCGCACCTACTTCCTCGTCGTAGCCGGTGTCCCCACCCCCGGTGGGGAGGACTTCCCGAACAATCCCACCGACTACCTCGAATGGATGCTTGAACGCACCGGCATGCCGATTAATGACCGCACCCGCGTCATTCTCGGAGGCTGGTTGCAGCTCGTCGACTACTTCGCCCTGCACGTGGTGCAGCTCAACCCCCGCGATCAGCGCACCGTTCGCTCCCGCGGGCTCGGGCTCGAAGAAGCTATCGACCTGTGCCTGGGTGCCGTGGACACCCTCACCGGCGGCTACTAGCCGCCCTAAGAGGTGACAGGTCAACGTAGGACTTCCCGCTCCGATGTTTGGTTATGTGCTCCACGGCAAAGGCGACGTGGACATCCGGGCGGTTATTCCTCCGTCGCGCCGCTTGCGACGTGGCGGACTCCGGGAACACCACCCGGTTCGTGAGTAGGGAAACATAATGCCCCGTACCCCCTTCCGTGAGGGTGCGGGGCATTATGATGCTCAGGTTGAGGTGGAGAGAAATAATTTAATCTGAGGCTAAGCTTGAGGTTCTGTCCAGCCTAAGAGGTTCTGCCTACTCTAAGAGGTTCTACTCCGACTAAATGGAACGGCGTAGCGATAAGCCACGAACCGTCGCGTAGAAACCCTGCGCCTGCAGTGCGGCACGCAGCGCCTCCACCGGATGCTCCACAGCCTCGCCGGTGGAGGGATTCAGCGTGTGGGTGCCCAGCGTATGGGTGCTCAAGAGCTCCACATCGTTGACCTTCTCCACCGAAATCTTCTCCGCACCACCGGCGGACACCAGGCGCGCCAGGGCGGGTGCTGCCGCCTCCAGAAGCACCGGGTCGGTGGTGAAAGCCAGCAGGGTCTTCGCGCCGCGCTCCACGTACAGCACCGGGGCGCCGTCCACCAGCACCACGCAGGCGCCCGCCTTGCGTGCCGGGCGGTGCTTGACCACTCCCGCACCCTCGCCCGCAAAGGAGGGAATCGCGGGCCAGCTCAGCGCCGCACCGTACGGGTTCGCCGGGTCGGTCGCCGCCAGTAGGGTCACCGTGAACGTGCCGTACACCTGCTCCGTATCGGTACGCTGCGGGGTGTAGGCGCTCGCACCAAAACTCTGTGTCGCACCAAAACCCTGTGGACCTGCGGGAATGCTGAGGTTATCGGCGGTAGAACGCAGCAGGTCCACCGTCGCGGGGGTGGCAAACTGCGCCGCACCCAAACCCTCAATAAAGTAGCCGCGACGCACCAGTGCACGATCCTCAGCCGCCGAATAGATCCGGTACAGCTGCGAGAACCCGCCGGCAGAATCCTCCACCTGCAGGCACCCGCGAGTCAGCACACCGTAGCGGTCCAGCAGCAGGTCGGCGCGTGCGAGCGCCGCAACGGTCGCCTCCACCGGCTCCTGAAGCAGCGTGTCCACGCGCGAGAAGCGGCCGCTATCCTGCGGGGCAATAGTGGGGACGGTATGGAGCCCGCCGCGCAGGGAATTGCCGCGCAGGGAACGCAAGCCCCGCCCGGCGGCAGGTGCAGAGTAGCCGCCGGAACCATAGCCGTCAGCACTGTAGCTGTCAGCACTGTAACCGCCCGCCATGCCGTTACCCATGGAGGCGCGCGCCGCCGCAATACGACCCGCACCGCGGCGACCCACCCGCGACAGACGCGCGGGGGTTGTCGGAGTCGGATGCGCACTGCGGACACCCGCAAGCATCGCCCGAACCGGCGCGAAACTATCGTTCGTCACCACGCCAGCCCACACCAGGCGCCACAGTGCGGCAGACACCTCCGAAGCCTCCGGAAAATGCACAACCTCGCCCGAGGCGGCGCGAGAGGTCAAGATATCGTTCACGCGCTCACGAAGCGGCATAAAGAACAGCCCTCCGCCAGAAAGCGCCTCAAAGACGGCGTGCTCCACCGAACCCAGCTCATCCAAGGCCTGCGTGCGGGAAGAATCGGGCAGGGTCAGCTCGGCGGATTCGGTAAGATGCAGGCTCACCCAGCCGTCATTGCCGGAGATTTCGCCTTCGCCGCGCCAAAGCACCTCTCCGCTGGCCAATAGACTATCTAAGAGCTGCGGCGAATAATCACGCACCCGGGCTGGCAAGACGAGGGTCTCCAAAGCAGAGGCGGGCACACGCACCCCGGCAAGCTGATCGATGACCGTCAGTAACCCTTCGCGACCCTCCAGAGCATCAGCGGACGCACCACTGTTTTCGGCAAGAACCTGAACCGTGCGTTCGGGCTCGTAATACGCACCGTACTCGGTGGTTTCTGCGAGCTTGCGCGAAACCTTGACCGTCTGCGTGCGCACTCCCTGCCAGGCGGGCAGGAACGCGCCATAGGCACGCTGCGGTACCGGCTCAATCTCGCGGCGCAGCGCGGCCAAAGACCGGGCACGAAGCAGGCGAAGCACCTCGGCATCCACCCATTCCAGGCTTGCCGTGGGCGCGGGGGAGAGCGGTATCGTATCGGCTGCCTCCGCGCGAGATACACGCAGTTCCTCAGGCAGGTACTCGCCCGAGAACAGTCGATTCTGTGTCTCTAAAGCGCGTAAAACCGGCAGAATAGCACCCGAACCCGTCGGCGTGATGCGGCTGAAATGGGCGCTCGCCTCGGCTGCGGTAAAGGGGATGTGCGTGCGCGCATACCGCGAGATTAGGTCTTCGAGCGGCGCGGCGACCGGCGTGAGGTACGCCTGAGCAAGCCCGACCGGAAGCGGCAGCCCTAGCCCGTCGCGCAGCCGGGCGGCGTCTTCCACAGCGGCGTAGATCGGTTCCGTGCTGCCCGCCGTATTTGAGCTCGGATTAATAACGAACGCCCTGCGGGATTCGACCAGCTCTTCCGCAAGTTTGCGGGCCTCTTCGTCGGTGGCGTGCGGGGTAGTTTCAAGGTCTTCTTCCGGTAGACCCTCGTCGGTATTTTCGGCTGAGTGCCCTGTTTCATGTGAAATATCAGCCTTTTTAGATCGACTTTCGCTGCCTGTTGGAGTGCTCTGAGAGATCTCGGGCGCGGCCTCAACCCCGGACCCCTCATTCCTGCGCAGCCGTAGCGCCAGCTCCCTCGCCGTGAGCGGACCGAGCTGGCGCAGAAGATCCGCCACGCCCTCAACCCCGCGTGCCCGATACTTCGCCCCGGTGCGCTGAAGACGCTCCTGAACCTCAAGAATCACCTGCGGATCCAGCAGATCGCGCAGCTGAGCGGTACCCAGCAGCTCCGCCAAAAGCGCCGGATCCAGTGCCAAGGCGGCAGCGCGGCGTTCGGCGGCGGGCGCATCCGTATCGTAAATATGCTCCGCCACGTACTCGAAAAGCATGGTGCGGGCAAAAGGCGAAGGCCCCTCGGTCTGCACCTGCGACAGGCTGATGCGCCGCGCGGCAATATCCCGATGCAGCTGAAGAAGCGCAGGAACATCATATACATCCTGCAAGCATTCGCGGGCGGTTTCCAGCAGAATTGGGAACTCGGGGTATTTGCGCGCAACATCCAGCAGCTGGGCCGAACGCTGGCGCTGCTGCCATAGGGGAGTACGCCTGCCCGGATCGCGGCGCGGCAGAAGCAGGGCACGGGCGGCGCTCTCTCGAAAACGAGATGCGAAAAGCGCCGATTCGCCCACACGATCCTTGACGATCTCCTCTAGCTCATCGGGCTCGAAGAGAAAAAGCTCAGCACCCGGCGGGGTATCTTCCACCGCGGGAATACGCAGCACAATACCATCATCTGCCGCAAGCGCGCTGGCATCAATACCGTACCGTTCCTGCACGCGGGCGCCCACCGCCACAGCCCAAGGTGCATGCACCGGATATCCGTACGGCGAATGCAAAATAACGCGCCAATCTCCCAGTTCATCGCGGCAACGCTCCACCACAAACCGCGTATCGGTGGGGACCACGCCGGTAGCCTCGCGCTGCTCCCGAATATAGGCAAGCAAATTATCGCTCGCCCAAGAATCCAGCCCTAACCGGGTCAGCTCGGCGCGTATCGCAGCCGTCGTCCCAGTGCCCTCACCCCCGGACTCAGCGCCCGCAGACTTCGCTAACTCGCGGGTAAACTGCCCCAGACGACGGCCCAACGCCACCGGGCGGCCCACCCGCTCACCATGCCAAAACGGCAGGCGTGAAGGCTCGCCGGGTGCGGGGCTCACGCGCACCGCATCGTGCGAAATGTCCTCGATGCGCCAACTGCTCGCACCCAAGGCGATAACATCGCCCGCCCGCGATTCGTAGACCATCTCCTCGTCCAGTTCGCCCACCCGTTTAGGCGCCTTGGAATCCTCAGAACCGGCCAGGTAGACAGGAAAAAGCCCACGATCGGGAATCGTCCCACCCGAAGTTACTGCAAGCCGCTGCGCACCGGGCCGCCCCTCAATCGTGCCGCTTGGCGCATCAGCGGTGGCGGTGCGATCCCAAATAATGCGCGGGCGAAGCTCCGCAAACTCATCGGAAGGGTACCTGCCCGCCAGCATTTCTAAAGTACTGTCAAAGAGCGCGCGCGAAAGGTTCGCGAAAGGGGCGGTGCGGCGCAGCGCCTCGTACCAGGCATCCACCCCGATAGGTCCCAGAGCGCAGGCGGCGACGGTCTGCTGGGCAAGCACATCCAGCGGGTTTGCGGGAACGGTAAGCGGTTCTAAAGACCCGGCGAGCATACCGGACAGAGCCACGGCAGAGCCCAGCAAATCCCCGCGATGCTTCGGATAAAAAAGCCCGCGCGAAACCTCGCCCACGCGGTGCCCGGCACGACCCACCCGCTGCAGACCGGAAGCCACCGACGGCGGAGACGCCACCTGAATAACCGCATCCACATGCCCCATATCGATGCCGAGTTCCAGGGAACTTGTGGCGACCACGCACCGCAGCGAACCATTCTTGAGGGACTCTTCGATAAGCGTGCGCTGATCCTTCGCCACCGAACCGTGATGCGCCCGCGCCAGTGGCGCAATGTCTGGCTCCTCACCAATGTCAGGCAGAGGCTCACCCGCAAGCTCGCGCCGTGAGAGCTCGCGGCGCACATGAATATCGTTGAGAGCCGCGGTAAGTTTTTCGGCGAGCCCACGCGAGTTCACGAACACGATTGTAGAACGATTATTCTCGATATCGTCCACGATGCGTTCCTGAACATAGGGCCAAATCGAGGCACGATACCCGGATGCGCGCTCGCCCTCACCGCCCGGCTTCCGTGCTCCTGCACTCGCTGCCGAGCTCGCAGCACCATCTTGTTCGGCAGAGCTGTTTGGTAACTCAAGAGATAATCCTTCTTCACCGGGGAAGGTGCCGATAGCATCTGCAAGAGTATAGGGTGGCGCATCATCGGCTGCCTGAACCGGCAACTCCGGGGCGTTCGGGGCTGAACCGGGCGAATCCTGTCCGCGCGGTGCCCGCTGCTCCCCGGGCGCATAGCTGCCCTGCCCGTAATCGTTTGCCCCGCCGAGCGCCGCCATATCTGGCACGGGTACCGAGAGGCGCAGATCCCAGCGTTTGGGCACCTGCCGCGCCACGATTGTCACCGGGTGAACCCCGCCTAAAAATGTGGCGACGGCTTCGGGTGGGTTCACGGTTGCCGACAGCCCGATGCGCTGCACCGGCCGCTCCACCAGCTGATCGAGCCTCTCAAGGGACACCGCCAGATGCGCCCCGCGTTTAGTTCCCGCCAGGGCGTGCACCTCGTCCACAATTACAGTTGTCACGCCGGTGAGTGTCGAACGTGCCGCAGAGGTCAGCATAAGGTAGAGCGATTCGGGGGTGGTCAGCAGAATATCGGGCGGGTTGCTGATAAGCTGCCGCCTCTCGCGTGCTGGGGTGTCACCGCTCCGAATACCCACGGTAATATCGGGTGGGGTTCGCCCGGATTCCTTCGCTGTATGCGCAATCCCCGCAAGCGGCGCGCGCAGATTGCGCTCCACATCCGCCCCGAGAGCTTTCAGGGGCGAAACATACAGGATGCGCGTACCGCCCGCACGCTGTTTCTTGGTCTTTTGTGTTTCCCGAGCGTCCCCGTTTTTCCGTGCCTGAGTCGATGTCGTGAGCTCGCGCTGGTCCGGTTCTGTGCTTTTGTCGCGGTAGAGCGCATCGAGTGCCCATAGGAAAGCGGCAAGGGTTTTGCCGGAGCCCGTGGGGGCGATAATAAGCGCGTTTTCGCCCTTGCTGATACTCTCCCAGGCGCCTTCCTGCGCGGCGGTCGGGGTGCCAAAAGCGTTGCGGAACCATTGCTGAGTGGCGGGTGAGAAAGGTTCTAGAGCGTCGGGCATGGTCCCATTATCTCGTATACGCCCCGGATTCTCCTTGAAAGTTTTTTGAGCGTGGCACATATTACAGGGGCAATTGTGCGCGAATACAAGACTTTTCCGCGTGATGGGGCCATAATAATTGAATATGTACATTACGTACATCATAAAATTTTACACGTAAAGTAATTTATTTCACTGAAAGGACACAGGTATGACCCGCTTGACCGAAGACCAGATCACCGCTCTCTTTCGCGAACCTCGCACTGTGAGCGCATTCACCGATCAGCCCGTCACCGACGAACAGCTGCAGAAGATCCAGGAGATCGCCTACCTGGGACCTACTGCCTTCAACAGCCAGCCCCTGCGCATTACCTGGGTGAAGACTCCCGAAGCTCGCGAGCGCCTTGTCAAGCACATGATGGACGGAAATAAGGAGAAGACCCTCAAGGCTCCTGTAACCGCTGTGCTGACCTTCGATAAAAACTGGCAGAAACGCTTTGGGGAATTCGCACCCCAGGCCGCTGCCTTTGAATCCTACTACGAGGCTGAAGAGGCACGTATTCCTGCGGGCGCGCTGAGCTCTGCAATTCAGGCTGGCTACTTCCTGACCGCCGTGCGCGCTCTTGGTCTGGATGCGGGCCCCATGACTGGCGCGGATTTCGATGGTATCGCCGCTGAATTCTTTGAAGGTACCGACCAGCAGCCCTTCCTCGTCGTGAACCTGGGTTATGGTGTGGCTCCCGAGTATCCGCGCGGTACCCGTTTTGAGTTTGATGACGTAACCCGCAGCATCTAAAAGCTGTGTGTCGCGCTCGCTGAGGTGCCGAACATTCGGCACTGAGCGAGAGTAAACCGCAGGAATCCGGTAGCTGTGTACATGTGTCCGGAGACCTGCGTATATGTGATGTACCGGTGGCTGCCGTATCTGATGATGCGGTAGCCACCGGTTTTTGCTGGGCTCTGAGGGAATGGGGAACTGCCGCGGCGTGAATTCTGGGGGTAGCTTTATGGTGTGAACCGGTGCATGATGGAAAGAACGGCGCGGTAGCCTTGCGGGGGACGAATAGATTCACCGTGCCAAAAGAACCCGACGTTATAGGAAAGGATATGAGAGATGACCCGTTTATCTGAGGGCCAAATCACCGCTCTTTTCCGTGAGCCCCGAACTATGCGTAAATTTACCGATCGGCCCGTCATTGATGATCAGCTTCGGGAGATTCAGGAGCTCACCTATCTGGGACCCACGGCCTTCAACAGTCAGCCTTTGCGCATCACTTGGATCAAGAGCTCCGAGGCCCGTGAGCACCTGATCGAAGCTAATCAAGAAAAGGCTCGTCAGGCACCCGTTAATGCCATACTCTCATACGATAAGGCGTGGATAGATCGTGCAGATGTGTTTAACCCCCGCGCGGCAGAGACCATCAGGAACTACTGCACGACCGAGGAAGTTGTTACCTTTGCCGCTCAGCAGGGCGCCAACCTGCAGGCCGGTTACTTTATTACCGCTGTGCGCGCGCCCTTGGTCTAGATGCCGGTCCCTTATGGGCCGATTTTGAGGGGCTGTATGAAGAATTTTTTGCAGGGACCGACGAGCATCCCATTCTTGTGGTGAATTTAGGGTACGGCGTTTCAACCCAGTACCCGCGCGATACCCGGTTCGGATTCGATGATGTAACCCGCAGCCTCTAGCGGCTATTACGAAAGTAATTGCGATGCTGCCGCCAACGCGCCCGTAAAACGTGGTGGCGTATACCACTTGCGAGCGAGTTCCTAGCGTTTTCCTTTCATCTGGTGGTCTATCTCATAGATAGGTAAGAAATATTTCCGTATCAGGGTGATGAGGTGGAAAACTTAGGTAAACCTCGTGTATAAATAAAGCATTGTGTAGATGCTGAAGAGGCGGTTCCTGTATAAGGAACCGCCTCT
>ERZ773074.963-NODE-963-length-11456-cov-3.721165_pt1 | contig 11456 bp, 10 predicted proteins | sample MGYA00580615_ERZ773074 | MGnify/ENA primary metagenome ERZ773074 (study PRJEB29015, sample SAMEA2738126) | human oral metagenome | biome: human oral; feature: human-associated habitat; material: saliva | place: China | collected 2160 ...
TGATACTTAGGAGTGTCGTCCCTCTTTGCCTTGTGGAAAGGCGGGGGGAGAGGGCTAAACGATGGGCAGACTGATACCATTTATCTTCTGGTAGATGTCTAAGGCATAGATGTCTGTCATTCCACTGATGTAGTCTAAGACGGCCATAATGCGTGTTTCAAGATCCGAGCTTTGGATGTCATACTGACTGGAGAAGCTCCGGATGAGTTGTTGACTGTGGAAGTGGTTAGGCTCCACAGCCGCTCCAATGAGTGCCTCCATCAGTGTTTCCATTATCTTATAGCCTGATAACTCTACGTCAAGGACGGTTTTACTGCGATAGATACGGTCTACTGACACCTGTGAGCAGTGCTTGTAAGCCTGTCGGGGGAGCTCTGATATGTGTTCAATAAGCGAGCCTTTGAAGGTGCCTGATAGTATCTCCGCCTCGTGTTCGACAAATGCTTTGACACATTCAGCCTCTAACAAACCAACGGCACGTGCTCGGAAATAGACCACTTGCTCGTTCCTATCGGTCACACCTTCCTCCTCTATGTTCTTACGAATCGCCGCTCTCGTGTCTTCGTCGAAGAAGCCTAATAACAAGTCGGTGGTCTCCTCAAAGGATAATAGCTTGAGCTTGTGTGAATCCTCGATGTCCATAATCTCGTAACAGATATCATCCGCAGCCTCCATGAGGTAGACTAATGGGTGGCGCACATACTTGATACCCTCTGCAGAACATTCCTTCTGTATGATACCAAGTTCCTCCGCTATCTTCTTGTAAGTGTCTTGCTCGGTTTGGAAGAAGCCGAACTTCCCATGTTTGCCTGCGTAAGACGAGCTGAAAGGATACTTCACAATACTTGCCAAGGTAGTGTATGTCATTACAAAGCCGCCCTCCCTTCGCCCGAGGAAACGATGCGTCAATAGGCGGAAAGCATTGGCATTACCCTCAAAGTGGGTGATGTCATTCCAGAAACGAGGGCTCACATGCTCCTGCAACGCCTTGCCTTTGCCCTCAGTGAAGAACGACTGAATAGCTTTCTCACCACTATGTCCAAACGGCAGATTGCCCATGTCATGCGCATAACAAGCCGTTTGGACGATCGTTCCAATCTCTTCAAAGAGCGTACCACGCAACTCTGGATGTAGTTCCGTTAGTCTATGCGCCACGTCATCACCGAGCGATTTGCCTAAGGATGCCACCTCAAGCGAGTGAGTGAGACGGTTGTGCACAAAGACACTACCTGGAAGTGGGAACACTTGGGTCTTGTTTTGCAGTCGACGGAAGGGTGCGGAATAAATCAGGCGGTCGCTATCACGCTTAAATTCAGAGCGGTCGTCGTGCCTTAACGCATGTCTTCTTTCTTGTCCAAGACGCTTGTTGGATATGAGTTGTAGCCAGTTCATGAGGCTTGCTTGTGGTTGGTTTGAAGCTAATGACATGTTTCTAAGGGTGTTGAATATTGAATGTTTGCAATAGAGCGATAGATGTTCTACAATGCATCTATCCGCTTGTTATGCCCCGAAAAGGCATTCGCAAAAGTAATTAAAATTGGCTAAAAACCATCTTTTTACGTACTAAAAATGTATGAATGTGGCATTAATTGCTTAATTTTGTACCTTATTATATAGCGATGATAAAGATTAAAGTAATCAATAAAGGGCATCAGCAGCTCCCTGCTTATGCTACTTCTCAGAGCGCGGGGATGGATCTCCGTGCTAATATTGAAGCCCCAATAGTGTTGCACCCAATGGAGCGCAGGCTCATTCCAACAGGCTTGCATATTGCTTTGCCAGTTGGTTATGAAGCGCAGGTACGCCCTCGCAGTGGTCTAGCCTTGAAGCATGGACTGACTGTTCTGAACACTCCTGGTACCATAGATGCTGATTATCGTGGTGAGATCATGGTCTTGTTAGTGAACTTCTCAACAGAAGACTTCACCATTAACGATGGTGAGCGGATTGCCCAAATGGTCATTGCTCGTCACGAGCAGGGGGAGTTCGTGGAAGTGGAAGAGCTTGACGAGACAGAGAGAGGAGAAGGCGGTTATGGTCATACGGGGGTAAAGTAAGGTAAAGGAAAGGATAGATCTCATGTTTGATAACTTTAGATATATAACCACTAACATGCGTAATACACTTCTTGCATTGGCTTTGCTGGGTGGCTCGGTGGCTACACAAGCAGCAGAGAAGGATAGTCTTACCATTGCAGACTACTTCTATCTCGAAGGGCTTCGACAGCAGGAAATGGGAAATTTAACAGCTGCTTACGATCTTCTTAGGCATGCACACGACTTGAATCCACGCTCGGCAGCGGTTTACTATCAGTTGGCTGGCTACTATGTCAATATGAAGAACGATGCTTTAGCGCGTACTTACTTTGAGAAGGCAGCGTCACTGGATCCAGAGAATGCCACTTATCAAGAGAAGCTCGGACAGTTATATATCACGCAGAAAGACTATCCGAATGCCATAAAAGCATACGAGCTTTTGTACTCCTCCAATAAGACTCGCGTTGATGTCTTGCAACTTCTCCTTCAGTTATACGGCTCTCAAAACGACTACAAGAAGATGATTAACGTCCTTGATCGTATAGAAGTTCTTGAGGGGAGCAGCGAGCAGATCTCATTGAGTAAGATGCAGATTTACGAGCAGATGGGCGATAAGAAGAAGGAGTATGAGTCGCTAAAGTCGCTCGTTGATGAGCACCCACTTGAGCTTGACTATCGTGTGATGTTCGGTAATTGGCTACTGCAGAATGGTAAGAAGAACGATGCTTTAAAGGAGTATAAGAGTGTTTTGAAGGAGGAACCCAATAATGCACTTGCAAAGCTATCAATGCTTGATTACTATCGTTCCATTAAAGATCAAGCAACCGTAGATGAGCTTACCAACGAATTACTTCAGTCTCCTAAGACAGAGAAAGAGACGAAGATGACACTCCTAAGAGACATCATTTCGAGTGACCAACAAGCGAATATCTCTGATAGTGCAAAGGTCATGAATCTCTTCTCACTAGCACTTTCTACGAAACAGGAGGATGCTGACTTGATTATGATGAAGGCTGCTTATATGGCAATGAAGAATATGCCTAAAGCAGAGATCAATCATGTTTACGAGCAAGCCATTGAGGTGGAACCTGATAACTCACGTGCTCGATTGGCATTGATACAGAATATCTGGGCAACAGAAGATTATGATAAGGTAATAGAGATATGCCGCCCTGCCATTGAATATAACCCTGACGAGATGGCTTTCTATTACTTCAAAGGTATGGCAGAGTTCCAAAAGCACGACATTGATGCGGCACTTGAAACATTTAAGAAAGGTGTAGGACAAATAAAAGAAGATAGTGATCCAGAGATTGTGTCAGACTTCTATGCAATCCTTGGAGATATCCTTCATGAGAAAGGAAAGGCGTCTGAAGCCTTCGCTGCATACGATAGTTGTTTAAAGTGGAAAGCGGATAACTATGGTGCTCTGAATAACTATGCTTACTATCTAAGTGTGGCGAATAAAGACCTTCCAAGGGCTGAACAGATGAGCTACAAGACGATAAAAGCAGAGCCCAATAATGCTACTTACCTTGATACCTACGCTTGGATTCTCTTCCAACAGCAACGTTATGAGGAGGCAAAGATATACATTGACCAGGTACTACGCAATGACAAAGACCCAAGCGGGGTTGTGCTTGAGCATGTGGGAGACATCTATATGAAAACTGGCGATACACAGAAAGCATTGGAGTATTGGCAGAAAGCAATAGAGAAAGGCAATGATAGCAAAGTATTGAAGGATAAGTTACAACAAAAGAAATACATAGCAGGATGAAAAGAACTAAGATATTACTTGCAAGCATGGCAACGTTAGTGTTGGCATCGTGCGGTACACATAAAGCCATAGTAAGGCAACAACCAGTCTTGAAGACGACTCCCAGCGAGACTCCTCGTGCGTCAGTTGATTCCACGAAGTATAAGTTAGCCTTTGTGCAGAATATTGCTGACTTGGCTCTCTACCAAAAGAACGTGGTGTCAAACCTCTCTTTTACTATTAACAATGGGCGTAAGGACATCACAGTTCCTGGTATCTTGCACATGAGAAAGGATGAGGTTATACGCTTACAACTGCTTATTCCGCTCCTTCGCAGTGAAGTGGGACGCATTGAGTTTACGAAAGATTACGTTCTTTTCATCGATCGCATCCATAAGCAATACGTAAAGGCTAGCTACGATGAAGTGGGCTTCTTGCGCGATAATGGTATTAACTTCTATACCCTCCAAGCGTTGTTTTGGAACCAGTTATTCATTCCTCGTCAGCAAAGAGTTGCCGAGGCTGATATGTCGAAGTTCTCTGTTGATGCCAAAAGGTGGGAAGTTGATGGTAGTGCGCACATCCGTTTGAAGGATGGGAAGATGTCTTATGACTGGGTAATACCCGCTGAATACCGTTACATCTACACCACTCTTATAACGTATAAGAGCTCAACTCATGGAACATCAGAACTCTCTTGGCTTTATAGAGACTTCAAGCCCTTTGGTTCGAAGATGTTCCCAGCTACACATTCAGTCACAATCGAGACACCGGCTATTGGTTCGCGACCAGCTAAGGAACTATCAGCTACATTTGAACTAAACGACTTTAGCGATGCAAGCGATTGGGAGGCTTTTACCCAACCATCAGATAAGTACACTAAAGTAAGCGTGGAAGAGATACTCGGCAAACTAATGAACTTTTAAATGAAACGTCTTTATCTTTTATTCTTATTATCGACAATGGGTATGTTGACAAGCTATGCGCAACATACTAAAAAGCATAAGGTGCAGCAGAAAACGGCTGTAACTCAACCCATACAAGCCAAGCCTTCTGGTGGTAAAGAGCTGAAGCAAGCAACAGCGAAAGGGCATCAACAATCCGTAAAAGCACAACAGGCTCCTATAAAAGGACAACGTCCTATGCCTGTAAAAGGGCATCAACCAAATCCTGTAAAAGGTCAACAGCCTGCTCAAGTACCAGCCAAACAACCTTTACATGGCAAGTTGAATCCTCGTAATGCGCATAATGCGAAGCGTGGAGCGAAGTCTCCTGGATATGTAACAACCGAAGAGATTAAAGGTTTGCAACAGCAGAATCAGAAGTTGCAAAAGGAGATTAAGGAGCATGAAGAGGAGATGAAGGTCAAGCAAAAGGATGTTGATACACGATTGGAGAAGATTGTTCGCCTTGATACAGAGATTGGTCAGCATCAGAGAACGATTGATACTATCGCCACAGATATCAAAGGCTTGGATAGTAACATTGGTATATTGAAAGGTCAGTTGGCGTCTTTAGAGGCGCAATTAGGCGAGCGTCGCACTCGTTTCATCCGTTCCATGCGTTACATGGCACGCCATCGTAGTATTCAAGATAAGCTTATGTTCATCTTCTCTGCCAATAGTTTGACGCAAATGTATCGTCGTTTGCGTTTCGTTCGGGAGTATGCAGCTTATCAGAGGGCGCAAGGTGAGTTGATAAAAGCTAAACAACAGCAAATTGATCAGAAGCATTCTCAGTTAAAGGAGGTACGTGTTGACAAGTCTACCTTACTCTATAAGGATAAGAAGATACATGCTCAAATGGAGCAGAAGCGTGTTGAACAGCAGACGGTTGTAGCCTCTCTTCAACAAGACCAAAAGGTTCTTGAAGGTGTGATAGCACAACGTAGACAACAACAACAGGCGTTAAATGCACAGATAGACCGCCTTATTCAAGTAGAAATACAGAAGGCTAGGGCTCGTGCCATAGCTGAGGCTAAGGCGCAAGCTGCCGCTCGTGCTGCTGAAGCTAAGAAGCGGGCGGAGGAGATAGCACGCAGGAAAGCGGCTGCAGAAGCGGCTGCGCGTGAGAATGCAAAGCGTATAGCAGAAGCAAAAGCACGTGAAGCTGCAGCGAAGGCAGCGGCTAAGGCGGCTGCAGAAGCGGCTGAGAAAGCACGTCAAGAAGCTGCAGCAAAGGCCGCAGCAGAGCGTGCCGCAGCAGAAAAGGCACGTCAGGAAGCCCTGCAAAAGGAGCGTGCAGCTGCTCGTGAGCGAGCTTTGCGCAAGATAGAAGAGCGTGAGGCTGCGGCTCGTGAAGCACAGGCAAAGGCTGAGGCAAAGGCTGCAGCCGATAAAGCACGTGCTGACCAGGCTGCTCGTGAGGCTGAATCAAATCGTGCAGCTGCCGAACGTAAGGCTGCAGCCGACCACGATCGAGCAGAGAGAGAGGCTGCTGCTGCAAGGGCTTCTGCTAATAATAACAATGATATGTTGAGCTCTGCTGACCGTGCGATGACAGGTAACTTTGCCAATAATCGCGGTCGTTTGCCTATGCCACTATCGGGTCACATCGTTAGTCACTTCGGTCAATACAATGTATCGGGGATGTCAAATATACGCTTGAATAACGATGGTATCAATATTAAGGGTGCTCCTGGAAGTGCCGTGCGCAGTGTCTTTATGGGCGAAGTGAGCGGTATCTTCATGGCAGGAGGAATGAGTGTTGTGATGATAAGACATGGTATTTACATCTCTGTATATGCTAATTTAGGTTCTGTAAGCGTCAGCAAAGGACAGAAAGTGGGTACTGGTCAGACCATTGGAACGGTTGGGTCAAGTGGTATCCTCCAATTCCAATTGCGTAAGGAAACTGCTAAGTTGAATCCAGAGCAATGGTTGAGATAATCTGAAATGATACCCTTATCATTTTGAAGAGAGCCTCTCTTTGTGGCAAGGAAAGGCTCTCTTGCTAACAAGGAAACGCCCTTTTCAATTAGAGAAGGGCGTTTCTTTTGTTTTAATAGGGTTTGGTTTGTATTTGAGGTGTAGCCTTATTACGAATTTTATTGTTCTTTTCTTTCCCTTAATCAAGCGATAGAAGCAAAGGTGGAAAATGTAATTTATTATCTAATTTATTTCCTTCTTTGCGGATAAATGTCTATCTTTGCGAATATAAAAAAATACCAATAGCGATGCAAACAAACTGTCATCTCTCCGTTCTTATACATGAGCAAGCTAAGAAATACGGCTCTAAACCAGTGTTGACATTCCGTAACTTCGGTAGCCTAGAGTGGAAATCGGTTTCATGGAATCAGTTTTCTATGCGTGTAAAGCAAGTCTCTAACGCACTACTTAATCTAGGAATGAATCCGCAGGAGACGATAGGCGTGTTTGCACAGAATTGTGTTCAGTATCTGTATACAGACTTTGGTGCCTATGGCGTGAGGGTGACTAGTATTCCTTTCTACGCTACTAGCTCCGAGCAGCAGATACAGTATATGATTCAAGATGCAGCAGTTAAGTATCTTTTCGTTGGTGAGCAAGAGCAGTACGACAAGGCACATCGAATCGCAACGTTGTGCCCTACACTTGAAAAGATAATCATCTTTGATTCGAGTGTACGCATTAGTTCGCATGACCCAAATAGTATTTACTTTGAAGACTTCCTTAGATTAGGTGAAGGTTTACCACGTCAATCGGAGGTAGAAGAGCGTTGGCAACAGGCTAACTACGATGATATTTGTAACATACTATACACTAGTGGAACCACAGGAGAGAGCAAGGGCGTAGTCTTGACATATAAGATGTATCATGCAGCTTTGGTCGCTAATAACAAGTGTGTGCCTGTTACTGAGAAAGATCGAGTGATTAATTTCCTTCCATTGACGCATGTCTTTGAACGAGGATGGGCTTATCTGTGTTTGTCGGAAGGTGCACAACTGATAGTGAATACCTATCCGAAGGAGATACAAGATAGTATGCGAGAGACCCACCCAACGTGTATGTCGGCTGTACCACGCTTCTGGGAGAAGGTATATGTTGCTGTTAAAGCCCGCATGGAAAGCTCAAGTGCAATGCAGCGAAAGCTCTTTTATCATGCACTGAACGTTGGTAGGAAGCGTAATATCACTTATCTGGCTCGTGGAAAGCGTGTCCCTCTTGCATTAGAGATGGAATATAAAGTGCTAAACAGAACTGTTCTCAGTTTGGTGCGTAAGCAGTTAGGATTGGAAAATCCTAATATCTTCCCAACAGCAGGTGCATACGTGTCGCCAGAGGTGGAGGAGTTTGTACATAGCATTGGTATTGATATGATAGTAGGATACGGACTGACAGAGAGCCTTGCTACTGTAAGTTGCGATCATAAGGGCGAACCTTTCACGGTTGGTTCGGTAGGTCGTCCTATCGAAGGTATACAGATTAAGATTAGTGATGAGGGTGAGGTGATGCTCAAAGGAGACACGATTACACCCGGATACTTCCGTCGTGAAGCCCTAAATGCTGATGCCTTTGATGCAGATGGATATTTCCACACAGGTGACTCGGGCTATTTGAAAGATGGAGAGTTGTTCTTGAAAGAGAGAATAAAGGATCTTTTCAAGACATCTAATGGTAAGTATGTGGCACCACAGATGATAGAGTCAATGCTATTAGTTGATAAGTTTATCGAACAAGTGGCTGTTATTGCAGACCAACGGAAGTTTGTTTCGGCTCTTATCGTCCCTGAATTTACCGTCTTAGAAGACTGGGCAAAGCAACAGAATATACCATTTGAGAGTCGTGAAGAGTTGTGCTCAAATAAGAAGGTGCGTGATATGATGGCTGAGCGTATCGAAACATTACAGCAGAGGTTAGCACCTTATGAACAAATCAAACGCTTCACCTTGTTGGCACATCACTTCTCTATGGAGAATGGTGAATTGACAAACACGTTGAAACTGAGACGTGGCGTTGTTAATAAAAACTATCAAGCTGTGATAGATAAGATGTATGAGGAGTAGTGCAAACACTTGATAGTAGTGAATGAGAAGTTGATAGTTGAGAGGAGAAAAGATTAACGATGATAACAGCAGACCAGCTTAAAGATATAACAGAACGTACCGAATCGCTACATAGATACTTATGTATTGATGAGAAGCGAATCGAATTCGAAGAGGAGCAACTACGCACACAAGCACCCGACTTTTGGGATGATCCGAAGCGTGCGCAGGAGCAGATGAAGAAGGTAAAGGATATTGAGAAGTGGATAAAAGGCTATGATGAGGCTCGCAGTCTGACTGATGAAGTACAGTTAGCAGTCGACTTCTATAAGGATGAATTAGTAACAGAAGAAGAGGTTGATACCGCTTATAACAAAGCGTTAAAAGCGATAGAGGACCTTGAATTAAAGAATATGCTCCGTCAAGAGGAAGACCCGATGGAGTGCGTAATGAAGATTAACTCCGGTGCAGGAGGTACCGAGAGCCAGGACTGGGCATCAATGCTCATGCGTATGTATATGCGTTGGGGAGAGGCTCACGGGTACAAAGTTACCATCTCAGATATACAAGAAGGAGATGAAGCCGGTATAAAGAGTGTGACCATGAAGTTCGAAGGTGGAGAGTATGCCTATGGGTATTTAAAGAGCGAGAATGGCGTCCATCGCCTCGTTCGTGTTAGTCCATTTAATGCACAGGGAAAGCGTATGACGAGCTTTGCCAGTGTGTTTGTTACGCCACTGGTAGACGATACTATAGAGGTATATGTCGACCCTGCTCGTGTTAGTTGGGACACTTTCCGATCGAGTGGAGCCGGTGGGCAGAATGTCAATAAGGTTGAGTCTGGTGTCCGTCTACGCTATCAGTACGAAGATCCTGATACTGGAGAACAAGAAGAGATACTCATCGAGAACACAGAGACAAGAGACCAACCTAAGAACCGCGCAAAGGCTATGCAGCTCTTAAAGTCGCAACTCTATGACCGCGCAATGAAGAAGCGTATGGAGGAGCAAGCCAAGATTGAGGCTGGAAAGAAGAAGATAGAGTGGGGCAGTCAGATACGTAGTTACGTCTTTGATGATCGACGAGTTAAGGACCATCGAACCAACTATCAAACCTCTGATGTGGATGGTGTTATGGATGGAAAGATCGATGATTTCATTAAAGCCTACTTGATGGAGTTCCCCGTTGAAGGACAATGATAAGTGAAAAAGTTATCCTATATAATATTAACCTTTGACCACTTGCTGTTCGATAAACCGAATAGGTCGTGTCGACAAAAGTAGGTCTTTTAAAATTGAATACCTATGAGTGAAAGAAGTAAAGTAAATCGTAAGGTTCGTGAAGAGAAACAAGAAAAGCAAGCAAAGCGTGTTGTCTTTTGGATTGGTGCAGTCTTGATTCTTCTTACGTTAGCGTATGTAATTGTCGTAACAGTTAATAGTTGATGAGCGGACTGGAGATAGAAAGAAAGTTCTTAGTGCATAAGCGGATGGATTGGAAGTCCCTTGCAAGCAGTTGTAGTCATATACAACAAGGCTACTTTGCGGCTGTCAATACTGTTCGTGTGCGTATTCGAGACAATAAGGGATACCTTACTATAAAGGGACCATCGCGTGATGGAGGCTTATCTCGTTATGAATTTGAGAAAGAAATAAGCTATCAAGAGGCTCAACAACTCATGGCTCTATGCGAACCAGGCGTTATTGATAAGCATAGATACCTTATTGAATATGCTGGACACACGTTTGAAGTGGACGAGTTCCACGGAGATAACGAAGGACTTGTTATGGCGGAGGTGGAATTGAAGTGTGAGGATGAAGCCTTTGAGAAGCCTGACTTCATTGGAAAAGAGGTTACGGGCGATCGTAGATTCTATAATTCTCACATGCGGAGAGCCCCTTTTATCCTTTGGCGTAATACTTTGCCAGAAGAATACCGATAAGCAATGCGAGGGTAGAACCAATCCCATCAGCGACAAAATCAAGCCATTCTCCACTGCGTCTACCGCTTGTGCAGGTGGCTTGCAACACTTCTATAATGCCTCCCATGGCTATTGGAATGAGCCAAACCCAGTAAATAAGACTGCTGAGTTTGGTTTTCTTCTTTGTCCGAAGGCGTTCCGTCAATATGAGCAGACCTAATACTAGATATAAGACAGAGTGTGTCCACTTGTCGATTAGCCTTACATGACTTAGCGGGTTGTCGGGTATTGGAATGAAGCATAGTAGCCATATAATAACAATAAACGCACAACTGAATCGGTAATGAGTTAGTAAATTCTTCATAAAAAGCACATTTTACTTCTAGATTGATACAAAGATAGAGAATTATTAGTAATTTTGTACAATCTAAAAGAGAAAGTTTTATGTCACAATCAAATAGAGTTAAGTTTGCAAGTAAGTTAGGAATGATCCTTGCAACAGCAGGAGGTGCAGTTGGGTTAGGCAATGTCTGGCGTTTTCCCTATATGACAGGGCAGAATGGTGGAGCCGCTTTTATCCTTATATATTTGGCTTGTATCCTTCTATTAGGGCTTCCTTGTATGATTAGTGAGTTCATCATTGGGCGTCATGCGGCATCTAATACGGCTCGTGCCTATAGTAAGTTGGCAAATGGAACAGCGTGGAAATGGGTTGGATTCTTAGGTGTTCTTACTGGCTTTCTAATAACAGGTTATTATGCAGTAGTGGCTGGTTGG
>ERZ773074.968-NODE-968-length-11436-cov-2.716194_pt1 | contig 11436 bp, 12 predicted proteins | sample MGYA00580615_ERZ773074 | MGnify/ENA primary metagenome ERZ773074 (study PRJEB29015, sample SAMEA2738126) | human oral metagenome | biome: human oral; feature: human-associated habitat; material: saliva | place: China | collected 2160 ...
CGGACATTAGCTTTTATTTCTTAGGCAAAGAATGTGGTTTACCAAATCTCAAAGCACTGAAAAAATGTCAAACATCATTCGCAATTGAACCACCAACTATAAGCAAAATAATGCTACTTAATAGACTAATTGAAACATATACAAATGATTAATTTTAAACATATTTTCAAAAACCACCTCACTATTCCACAAGCAACAAAACTTTTCGAAAAAGTCAAATCGCAAACGCATCCTGATATAACCAATTTAAAGCGCCTTGTGAACTTTCACAAGGCGCCTATTGGTACTACAGAAGAAATGCAAGCACTCGATCTTAAATATCATGCTATGAATCACGTTCCAACCACAATTGAAAAAACCATGACACCAGCTCAATTGTATGATGCAGGTTGTCCTTTATGGTGCGCTCAATATAGTATTGAACAGTTAAGCTACTATTTTAAACTCGACAATTGGCCCTATAATGGTCAAAAAATTATCGATTTTATGGAAAATAGCGTAGTTCCATATATTAAAGCGCCACTCACAATCATCCCTAATAAACCACGCAAAAAAGGCACCGTCAAAGTGTCACCAAGTGGACCATTTTCATAGAAAGGAGTTCACATGCGACCAATCGAAATCAAAGAAAACAAAAATCCGCAGATATATCGCAAAAGATCAGATTTGACAGTTGACGAATGGAATACGCTCTACGACGAATTAAAAACGATGAGTAATCCAGACATTAACGTTTTGAAGTCGTTCTTAGAAGCACCTATTCAAAAACATTTTCCGTCAAACGATTTAAACGCACACATAAAACATTCCAACTACATAAATAATTTACAATTAAAACTCAAAGGTCTCTCCAAAACACCCACCCTCATCGAGAAAACCATGACTCGCGCACAATTATTCCAAATCAACAATCCATTATGGACAATCGGCGTCGCACCCAATACCATCCAATTCATTCGCGCAATAACCAATAAACTTAAAAATAATAACAAAACTGAACTCATCCCAAAATTTTTCGAAGAAACCTTAAACAACAACGGCTACATCGACGCTTCACGATACTCTGATTTCTGTCGCAAAAATAACATTTAATTAACTTAGAAAGAAGCACTATGCAAATCATCGAAACAAAACCTAAAACCAACAACATGTCACAAGAAACATAGAAATATTTATATAAACGCTTAGGTGAAATTGCAAATCCTCAATTGAGTGCTCTTAAAGATTTCCTCGAAGCACCATTCCAAATAGTGTTTTCATCCACAGAAACACAGCAACAATACGCATATGACCTATATATGTCCGTTTTACAGCTCAAACTTGACGGAATGACAAAAGAACCAAGCTCTATCGAGAAAACTATGACTCGCGCTCAATTGTTTCTATGTGATAGTTCGTTATGGACACTCGGTTTACGCCCAGATGCAATTAAAATCATTTTAAACAAACACCAACAACTAAAAAGTATTAAAAAATCTGAAATTATCACACCAATCATCAACGAAACTATCACAAATTACGGTGTTGTTGACTATCGACGACTAAAAGAAATTCTTGAAAAACACAATATCTACTAAAAAGGAGCCATCATGCTAACCGAACAGCAAGAACTTTATATAGCATCTCGCGGCGAACATATCGAAGAACTAATCGCTGAAGCAGACCCACCAATCATTGCAGGTATCATTAATAGAGGACTTGCAACTGAACATTACGATGAATGGAAAACTAGCGAACATCTAGAAATTCAACAAGCGTTCGCTACAACCGATCTAGAATATTGCAAACAATTATTAGCACTCAATAGCAAAGATCATTGGGAATTTGTATACAACCAAATCAACGAAACAACAACTGCCGATTGCCTTGAAGTCTTTCTCGCAGCGCCCATACCTGACGGTATAGAACAAACTAAATTAGAAACTATTCGCATCCTATATGCAACAAGGTTTTCACAACCAAACACTATCGAAAAAACAATGACAGCATTGCAATTATTCCAAACACAAAGCTCATTTTGGGCGACAGGTTTAACATTAAAACGTATTAAAGATATTTTAACATTACAAAAAGACATCAAAACAAACATCTTTTTTGAAAACTTCAACAAATTAATTGAATTAAGAGACGATCTATTTTATCTCTTAACATGGAATTTAAGATTAAACTACGGGAAGTAACCGTAAAAATGCAAAAAAAGGAGAAACGAAATGGACTTATTTGAATTTGAAAAAGCTGTCAAAAATGGCGAAATTACTGATTTCGAACCATACATGCGAAAACAAAAATTTGACCTTCATCGTGCAATCTTAGCTGAAAACGGTATTGAGGTCGAACGTATCATCAAACGCGACGGCAATCAAGTGATTATCAATCTAATCGAAAAAGGACTCGAAACCAAACGTTACAAAGAATGGAAACATCATCCAAGCCAAAATGTTCGCGAAGCACTAGCAGCACAAGGATACTATCATGATTTATACATTACCGATAAATCACCAAGAGTTCGAAACGCCGTTATCAATAAAAATAATCGACAAGGGTTAAAACGAATGCACAATTCGAGTGACCGTTTTACTATTCGTCAACAACTCATAAAACAAACGAACCCCGACCTAGACCTACTAAATACTTACTTAAATACAATCACAAACGCCGAATTACAAAATTACGAATGTCGAACACAAATAGAAGCACTTAAATTAAAACAGCAATCACTCCAAATAGTACCAACAACTATTGAAAAAACGATGACACCGTATCAATTGTTTGAAATCAAAAATCCACTTTGGATGGCTATGTATACAAGTGAAGAAATCAACAACATCATTTATGCATATGACCATATTGGTGAGAATTATCAACAAATGACAAACTGCATCAAATTAATATTTGAAACCCACAAACAACTCACATACCCATACTCTGTAAACATCATAGAAACCGTTCGACAACAACTTAGCAAAAGGAAATAATAAATGGACATTTCAAACACAACAAAAAACCAACGAATAAATATGGCAACTCGGGGTGAAAATGTAGAAGAACTCATCGCGCTAAACGAACCCAATATCATTTCTGAACTGATTGCACAAGGTTACGCTAAAGAGCACTATGACGAATGGAAAAATCACGAACACGGAGACGTCCGATACGCACTCGCACATCAAGGCTACTACCCCGAAACCTTCATCGACGATAAAAATCCAAATGTTCGCGAAGCAGTCGTACGATGGCATCCCGAATACCGAAATCAACTACTCGCTCGCAATAAAAAACGTCATTGGGAATTCATCTGTGAACTTATCAATGAAGAAACAGAATTAACTTATATTAAAGATTTTCTCGATGCCAAAGTTCCAAAAGCAGTAAATAAACAAAAACTACAAGCCATTCGTACACTTTATGCACTAAAAACGACTGAACCAACCACTGTAGAAAAAACAATGACACCCGTACAACTATTCCAAACAAATAGTCCTTTTTGGGCGCAAAATCTAGAACTATGGCACATTGAAGACATTCAAGCACTATACCCTCAAGTACAACCGGAAGCCTTCCTTCAACAATTCAACGACTTGATTGACCCCAATAAATACTATAAATCCGGATGGCAATTACGCGAAAACTACAATATTTAACAAACCTCATAAAAATTGCACAATAAGGAAAGATTGAAGAAAAAAAAATGATAAATGCATTAGAAAAAGTAACCAATCTCAAACAACAAGCAATAAATATCAATCCCATCACCAATTGAAAAAACCATGACCCCTGCACAACTTTTTGCAGTAAATAATCCGCTTTGGGCGTTAAATTTCACAGTGCCTGAATTATTTTTATATTTTTCGAATCGTGATAAATATAACGATTACGAAACATTCTATAAATTTGTAACAGAAAACAAAGCTATAGTAAACAATTATGGTAGAGTATTACTAAATTCCGTAACAGGCGTATTAAAACAGAATCAAATTTATAACGACCATAACAATCAATTATAAATAAAATAGCTATAAGGAGATAACTCGTAAAATGTTTCCAGAACCAGACTACCATTACGGCATAACTAAAGAAAACATCGATAAAGTAATTTCAAGCCTGACAACCGCTGAGATCATATATAACAAAAACCCAACAGCCGATCAATTAAGACATCTGCTCAAAAACGATCCACGAGTTCAACAAAAGAATGCCTATCGCCAAGCAATTGAATTAAAGCTTCAGGCACTCACACGAGAGCCAACAACAATCGAGAAAACCATGACAGCAGAACAACTGTATAACTTAAACAATCCATTTTGGACAAACGAATACGATGTGTACGACTTAGAATGTTATTTCAAATTAGGCATTCATTCAACTTGGCACCAAACTGTTGAATTTATCAACCAAATGCGTAATATAACCCCCGTTTACGAAAATTACGTCGGGATTCATAGAAAGAGATATAAACAGCCGTGATCAAACAAACTATATGGTGGGAATATGCTCAACGAACTCAAAAAAAATATTAGAAAGGAGCTAACATGTTTCTAAAACTAAACGATATTTTAGACAAAAATGATTATAAAGTAACCGATGCCGAAGTTAAACAAGCTTTTCAAAATCTCGGATATATTACAAATACATTAAGCTTGAAAGAATTCGAAAAAGCAGTCATCGCAGGAGAAATTACTGATTTCAAACCTTACTTTGAAAGCGACGATTCTATGGACAACCACAACCGAAAAATGCTTTGCATCAAATACGGTGTCGCACAAGAATTCTACCCCGAATGGGCGCAATATAATAACCAAGACGAATACGATAGTTGGATTCAACAAATACTAGCTCGCAAGGGTTATTGCTTAGATATTTTATCTAAATCAAATGACGAAAACGTTCTCAAAGCAATTCTTGAGTATAATATGAATTACGCACTAAACGACATTATGATGACTGATCATCGCGATCTCGTCCACGACGCACTAATGGAAACAAAAGACATTCCTCTAAAAGTACTCAAAAAATATCTCGAAACAAAAAATCACACAGATGATGACGATACAGTACTTGAATTAAAACTAGAAGCAATGACTCATACTCCCAACACTATTGAGAAAACTATGACAACACCCCAATTATATGCCTCAAATAGTCCACTATGGGCACTTGACTTCACGGGGGACGATATCTCCAAACTTCTTAGACGATTAAAAGACCAACCACAAACTGAAAAAGCATTCAACATTGCACTTTATAATGTTCAAAACCCAATGCTCGTTCTTGACGAATACGGTAACCTTAGACGTAATCGATAATATTCAATATCTTTTTTATAACAAACTATAAATATGAAAGATTAACATACAACATGAATGAACAAACAACTTCAAACCTTCTAGAACAACACGATAAACTGCGAAACCAAACATCACCCGATATTGACGAATTGAAGAACTTTTTAGAAAACCCCCACGCCACTGAATATGCTTATAATCCTCGCGCACTCAAATTAAAATATCAGGCAATGACAACTAACCCGACAACTATTGAAAAAACCATGTCCCCATATCAATTATATAAAATTGACAATCCACTCTGGGCCATTGAACTATCCGCATATCAAATACAAGAATTTTTAAACCAAGAAGACGATAACGGTAAGTTATCAAAACTTCTTTTTAACTATTACTATTGCACAAAACGCGGATTATACTACAGCAAGATAGACATCAAATCATTCTACCCGCATACTCTGATTAAATCACGTCACAGAACATCCTAACAATTCCTGTCACGCACCGTCACCGTATGATTGAACAAAACCCTGTCACGAAACAATATACAGCTCCGACCAAAAACACACCATCGAAATAGGGTAGATATCTATTTGAAAACCATCCCCATTCAAACAGACAGCGTCGTCGTTAGAAATACAGTGACATATATTCGAATCACAAACCCAACCTCGCAAAACTATGCAAAAATATCGGGCAAATCTTGTATGAAGTCATGACAAAAACTCATTCAAATTATCAGTGACGTAGAACTCGCTAAAATAACTCACAAGTGCTATACATTTTTAAACTAACAGTTATCAATCACCATATATCCCTTAAACGCCCTCTAAGGCGTTTTTTTATTTGAACATCTATTCCGTTTTACTTTTTATGTTCGTCTTTTAACACTTTTGCGAATAAAACCGAAACTCTTAAAAAGAAAATGTTCGGAATTTATAAAAGATACCTTTTTCCAAAAATAGCAGGGAATCATAAAAGGAAACTTTTAAAAAAATAAATTATCTCACAAATCAGCATCAAATATGAATTTTAACAAACACGCACAAAATCGATATTAAAAAGAAGGAAAAAAAAGGAATCTAAAAATCACCTAAAAGTAACGCTCAAAATGGCGTCATTGCTGAATTGTTCGGAATTTATAACAAAAAAGTTCACTCGTTTCTCTTATTTTTCGACTTACTTTCTCCGTATAACACATATTAAATATATCACATGATATATTTAATTTTCTATATATACAAATAATTAAAATAATAGGGAATAAGGGAATATTAAAATAAAAAACTAAATAAAATCAACGTTTTCAACGATTTTCAGCATTCCCTTTCCACATTCCCTCTTTTTTTAGCATTAAGATAAGAACAGCGCCGAAACCCATTGGTATACAACAAATTAAACACGTTTCAATCAAAAAATATAATGTTCCTTTTCTTGACACAAAAAAAGGGGAACCTTCTCTTTATTACTCATTGACGTCAATTCAAAAATGTGCTATACTATATTTACGCAAAAACAAAAAAAGACACAATCCGGCAAGATTGCGTCCGACACATGTACAGTTTATGTTTATGATTGTAAAATCACATGTTTTATTTATTACTACAACTAAGTATATCACAAACAGGCATACGTGTCAACATTTTTTGCGTAAATTATTTCAAAAGATTGGACACAATTATGTTTACCACAAATTTATTTTCAACAAATGCTATGACAAAAACAGATCCTAAAATCATCAAAGCTAATGACTTTATGTCAACACGCACAGGCGTGACGTTTAATACTATTGACGATATGCGTTGTCACATCCGTGACATCACAACCGAATACTATCAAGAACTATACGCAGAAGCGTTAATTGCAAACGATGGACGTGAACCTAAAAACGTTAGGATCTCTGTTGGTGAATATGCAATTTTATTATTACATATTATTCCACTCGCTATCATTACACCAGCTTCAAAAAACAACGATCACGCAAATATAAAAGAACCAATCGTTTATATTTACGATTTTGACGAAACATCACCGACTTATGGATTGTATATACCCGCTCAAAAATTGATAACCAATATAATCTATAATGCGGCACCAAACGAAGATGTCCGCATTCATCGCCGCATTTATGACACAATGATTCAAGCGATTCCTGACGTTCACGAAACATCAGACGTTAATCGAATCTTTGTCAAGAACGGTATCTTCAATAAAGAAACAAATCAATTAGAGCCATTTAGTCAAAGCGAATATCGTCTTGCAAAAATCCAAACAAACTATAATCCAAACGCAACAAGCCCTGTTATTACAATGCCTGATGGCGTAAACTGGACGTTCGATTCATGGCTCGACGAACTCGTTGATCATGATCCCGATCGTCTCACACAAATGTGGCAAATCATCACAGCGGCTCTAAATCCCGGACGCGTCTACAATAAATGTGTTATTTTTTATTCACGTCAAGGTAACAACGGAAAAGGAACCCTGGGCCAAGTTCTCAAGAACATTATCGGTGAAGGTCTTTACTCATCCGTTAATATTAAAAACTTCGGCGTACGATTCCGCACACAACAACTACTTGGAAAAATCGTCAATATTGCAGATGAAAACCCCGTTGGTGCATACATTGACGGAACGGATGAATTCAAAGCGGCTATCACAGGTGACGATATCCAAATCGAAGCCAAAGGTAAAGACGCATATCCTATGCAAATCCGTATGTTAAACATCCAAATGATGAACGGAACATTGCTTACTCGTGATAAGTCTAATTCCATTTATCGACGTCTGTTAATTGTTCCCTTTACACATACATTCACGGGCATTGAACGACCGTACATCAAGCGTGATTACATGGATCGAACCGATGTTAAAGAATACATCCTTAAACGAGCACTCGAAGCGCCTGTCGTGACAGAATTTCTTGTAACGAGAGAAAACGAAGAAGCACTCTATAAAACAAAACTTGAAAACAACTCCGTTATCGAATTCTTAGACGAGTTTCTTCCACAATTCAAATGGGACGTCTTGCCTACAAAATTCCTTTACGAACTCTATAAAGCATGGATGTCACGAGACAACGCTAATGGAAAACCCGTCAAGAAATCCGTTTTTATAGAATATACTACCGATTTCTTCAACGAACTACCTGACTGGAATGTCCGCCTAACTCAAAACGATAAAATCGTAGTCGGAACACGTATGGACGCTGACGAACCATTAATCACTGAATACAACTTAACAGATTATATGGATCCCAACTACAAGGGAACTAATTTACAAACAAAACGTGCCTTTACTCGTCCGAAAACGACTCGTGGATACGCTAGACGACGAAACGCAACAGCATAACTGTTGACTATCATCGTACGATTTCTTTATAGACATCGTATAAGCCTCCCAAACGCCCTCTGAGGCGTTTTTTTTATTTGGACATCTATTTATATTCGAAATACTTTTCTCGCGCTCAGAGGCGCTCTCACGAGCGTATAAAGATACTATAGACGTCACCGTACGCTCAAACGCAACCGAGGACGGTTGAAGGCGGACTACGTCCGCACCCCTTTAAGCGGGGCTCCGCCCCGGACCCGCCACAGAACAGTTAGATTGTGCTGATTAGTTTTATTGTGAGGTTAAAAATATATTGCGTTTAATAAAGATTCTTTTTAGACTCACGTCTTTGTTTCCTATTTTGAAGAACGCCACGCGTTCTTCGTCTCTTATCACAATATTAATTTAAGGTGGATATACTCATGGACTTATCAATTTATTCAAAACAATTAGAAACTTACTTAAACAATCACGGAATCGATGCAACTGTTGAATTTGACTCAACAAGCCATTCCCATTGTATTCGATTCACAACCACTAGAGAACGAACCATTTTCGTTGGTTTCGACGACATCTTAACTGATTATGCATTAGTCGCATCTATGATTTTAGCATACACGCAAATCGACCAACAAATTGAAAGTGATTCGAATAAATGTGAAATCAAACAAATCAATAACAACGAAGTATCTATTGACTTAACTATTAAAAGCAATATTCGTGACACAACGGTTAAACTAGCATCTGGAACTGAACTCTTCATTGAATTGTTCGACCCATACTCTAAATTAGATTTAACATTCTCACGCACAAAAACAATTTCTCGTGCGAATCTTAATTCTGAACTTAAAAATGAAGTTCAAGCAATCATTGCCGATGTGAAACAATATTGCGTTTAAGCGCTTACAAGATTAGAAAGGTTATAGCATGGACAACGAACAGTTTAACGAACTCAGTAAAGAAGAAGCTTATCGTAGAACGCACTGTCCTGTTTGCGGTGAGACAGTAAACCCATTCGATGACTATTTCTGTAAATATGGTTTTTGCTCTATCGATTGTGGCTACGAAAACTATGGACTTTCACGACGGTGATAACTAACCCTAAACGCCCATCGTGGCGTTTTTTTATTACAATATTCATCGCAACCTTTACGAGCACGTAGACGGTCCCCGCCACGCACAACGTAACCGAGGACGGTTAACGGCGGACTACGTCCGCACCCCTCTAAGACGGGGCTACCCCCCCCCCGGACCCACTTGACCACATAACTTGTGCGAATCAATTTGATTGTTGCGTTTTGACGTCCTCCCGGGATTGAAACCTCGGGATTCCCGTTTACCGAACGGTAAACGCGCTCAGTTCTCGTCTTCAACTCATGGATGAGTCAGAGGCGACCACCTAACAGTAATGACCTGCTTCGAGTAAAGACCCGATCTCGGTATGTGTCTGAGCTTGGAAATTTCACAAGAAGGAAAACACATGTTAAAACACATATCGTCCGCCTCAAAACCTCTTTATACTACGTAGAAAGAAGAGGTTCTGTCTTGTGCGGTAACGAAGGAGCGTCAGTCCCTCGGGTTTTAACGTCTTTTCCTTGACAAGTGATTTAGTTGAGATACCAACCCAAACGGTCGGTTTTAGGAGTCTGTTGAAGGAAGTTCTTCATTCGTTGATAAAAAGCAGGAAAGTCTTGTTCTAGTTGTGCTTGTTGGTAATAACCCTTCTCAATATGTCCAATAAGAAAGGCTGAGTAGAGATCGCGTTGTATGTTTGTCCAGTCTTGCGACAAATCATAAATACGGATTGAGAGGGCTTTCTTTTCAAAGGTTTGAGTGATGTGGTTGTATTGACTGGGTTTTACATTTTTAGGAGAAATAACTTCAAAATCAATACCTAGTTGAAAGGCTCTTGTTTCAAGAGCCGTTTTGAAACTGCTTGGCGCCCCTCTAAAAATGGCTTTTCCAAACCGCTTTTTACTATAAGGTCGATTGGTCTTTGGATTGATACGAATATCTCGACTTCGTTTTTGAAGTCCTTTGACACCTAATTCTTCTATTCGAATAATCAACGCTTGTGATACCAGTCGATTAACGAGTTGTCCTTGAAGCTTTTTACGTTCTTCCGATAATGAACGATAAACCCTGCGACGTCGATTTCGCAAACGAACTTGTCGGTTCGACGGACGTTTAAAACGCGCACCCTTTTTAATAGTACCATTTTCACTATAGCACTCAGGATTGTTAATCCTGCGACTCAGCTCGATTCTTTGGTCGAGTCGTTTTAAGAGTTTTTCCTTCTGAGTGATATTCTTCGGTACCAAATCGACTAAGGCAACTTCTTTTTGAGAAGCGAAGGCGATCGTTGAAATACCTGGATCGATTCCAACAATCCCATCACCTTTGCTTACCTTTAATGGTGGAAAGCCTTGACAAACAATCTGTAGGTAATACATCTTCTTTCCTCGAATGGTTTTTCGAACGATTTGGACATATTTAATTTTTTCACTACGTAATAAGCTCATTTGTTGGTAGCCATTAAAGGCTTTAACCGGGATATCTACAAAGATTGACTTTTTATGGATATAAAGCCGATAAGCAATACCTTTTCTATCAGATGGTACTAAACGTGTTGCTTCCGTATTTACACGATTTCGATAACTAACATCTAAATCGAACTTACTTCTGAACCGTACCTTATGTGGTTTGATTTGATAGAAAAGAACTTTCTCTAAAGTTTGATAAGCTTGAGCAGCGATAACTTGAATTTCACTAGCGCTTAATTGTTGATAAGGTGAACCATCTTTTCGTCGTTGCCGACAAAGAT
>ERZ773074.969-NODE-969-length-11432-cov-3.019689_pt1 | contig 11432 bp, 8 predicted proteins | sample MGYA00580615_ERZ773074 | MGnify/ENA primary metagenome ERZ773074 (study PRJEB29015, sample SAMEA2738126) | human oral metagenome | biome: human oral; feature: human-associated habitat; material: saliva | place: China | collected 2160 ...
CCATAAGATAGCGCCAAAGGTTGCACTAGCTGCCTCATTCGCATCAGTTCTGATTGAACCACTCGACGCACTACCGTTCTTCGTTCACTTCTGGGGAGCTTCTGGAGGAGGTAAGACCGTATCGCTAATGCTGTCCGCCTCAGTATGGGGAAAGCCCGACGTCGGATCATATATAAAGACATTTAACTCGACAAAGGTCGCACAGGAAATCCTTGCATCGACCCTATACAGCATGCCCGTTATATGTAATGAGCTGCAAATTAAAGCTGGAGCGAGTGACAACTTCGACAGTTTGATTTACGAACTATGCGAAGGTTCTGGCAAAAGCCGTTCCAACAAGCAACTAGGCATTCAAGCCTCCAGGAATTGGCGAAACTGCTTTATATCAAGCGGAGAGCAACCAATTACAGGCGAACTTAGTGGAGGTGGAGCGAAAAACCGTGTATTTGAAATCGAGTGTCAAGACGACCTCTTCAACGACCCTATGAAAACAGTTGAGGCGGTCAAGGCAAACTACGGACACGCAGGACGAGAGTTCGTAGAGGCATTAGACAGCAAAACACGCAAGAAGATTAAGACCGCACAGCAGTCTGTCTTTGCCGAATATAGCGAAAAGGGTTTCACCGATAAACAAGCCCTTGCAGCATCTATCGTCGTAGTGGCCGAGGCGTTCTATAGCTCAATAATTCTAAACGAACCGCCTAGCTTTACAGCAGAAGACCTAGAGCCTTACATCGCAACGCATGACGACGTATCGCAGGACTTGAGGGCGGTTGAGTGGTTAAAAGGCTGGATTGTAAAAAACTGGAACAAATTCGATGAGGATGCACCAGAGATTTATGGAGTAGCGAATACATTCGATACGGTTGATATAGTTGCATCTGTATTAAGAGAACATTGCCAGAAAGCGAGCATTAACTACAAGAAATTAGTGTCGTACCTAGATAGGCTTAAAGTTCTTGAAACAAATAAGGGCAGAAAAGACCGCCGAGTAAGGATAGGAGCAACTTCCCCTAGGTGTATATCGATACACAAAACATTTTTAAGTAAAGAAGATGGATAACTTGTTCCCAATGTTCCCCAAATGTTCCCAAAATAAAAAGCTGTTTTGGGAACAACAAAAACGTTGATATTTCAATAGTTATAAGTAATAAATATATACTTGTTCCCAATGTTCCCAAAAATATTTACACACTTATAGGGTATACAAAAAATATTAAAAAATAGGTGTATAAAATATATCAATTTATAAATATATTTACAAGGCAAAACTAAATGTAGGCCAAAAATCCTGTATTAGTTTGTTTCTTATCAACTCCTTCGAAGTCAAAGCGTAAAATACCTATAAAATAGGACCTCTTTTTCAGAGGTCCTGTTTTTATCGGGTTATTCCGTCAATATTCTTTATTCTCTTTTTGTCACCTATATTCTCAAATCTTATAAGTAACTGTTCTTTGTTTTCGAAAGTCGCATAGATATTGTTGTCTTCCCAGTGGTAGTCACAGCCGTTCCATGCCAAAAATCCCTCAACCAATATCTTATGATCAAGTTCATAAAGGCTTATTGCCTTCATTATATTGCTGATAAATCCTGTAGAATTTGCCGGTGCAAAGAACTTTTCAGGCAAATCATACAGTGCTACAAAGGCAACTCCGCCCGAATGTTTACACGGATAGTATCCGTAGTTCTTATCACTTATGCCGCAGGCAATCATAGAAAGAATATATCCTGTAACACTCTGTGTAAGCGGCAGATTCGGAGCGGTTAAAGCATCAAATCCCACTTTCTCTCCAAAAGACCTTGCCTCATCCACAAGCTCAAGCAGACTGTCATCAAAACCGTTTATATTCTTCCAGCCCCATAGCCAATCATTTGACCGGATTGATTCACTTCCGATGAATTGAATCGGATATGTGCTGTTACCGATTCTTATTTTATGTGTAGCAAAGTCCACATTCCAGCCCTGTCCCTTTGCTACATACATCTCGATCATATCCTGTACACGAAGCATACCTCCAAATACAGCAGACACGACCTGTGTCCAGTCGGTGCGATCCATTTCATAGTCTGTTTTTAATATATTTACTCTCTCAGCCATAACACCTCTATAATAATAATATTTCGGTCAAAACGCTTAAGAACACCAAGTTTCCAAAGTTATATCAGGTACCGATATAATCAACCTCTGACCATGATATTATTTAAACAAAATAACTTAATAAATGCAAGTATTATTTTAACACTCTGTACTCTTTCATAACATGATTGTCTTCAAATACAATAGGCTTTGCGGTAAGTCCCTCCGCATCGTTGTCATAATATCCCATCAAATAGTCATTAACATCCTGCAGATTGTCAAACTCCTCTACCTGATACGGTAATTCAAATGCAAGTTTTTCAATAAACAGATATTTATCTCCGTCATTTACCAAAATACCGGTATGTCCTATAAACTCCTGAACCGCATTCTTGCCGTCATCCATAGTCATAAATACTGAAATCATATGCATCTTGTCATTGTCAAATGAAATCTGCTTATCATTCCATGACTTCACTATCTCATCGGCAAGTTCATTTGTATCATGTGTATTGTTTACATCTATATATGAGAATATCGTATCAAACTTTTCTTTGTCCACACCATCAAATATCTTTTTGGCATCTATTGCGGCAAAATCATTGAATAACATAGTGGTATCTCCCGGAGTTTTATTTCCAACCTTAATAAAATCTCCCATCAAAGAATATGATGTTATCCTACAGTTTCTGCCCACAAAGCCTTGATTATTATTAAGCCATGCATCTATAAGTTTATCTTGATCAAATGTAGGGAATGCAGCCTCAATACTTGTCATCTCCTGTACAAGATTTTTACTTCCTACAGCATTGTTGTACTCGTCTACAGCCTCAAAAAACTTATTTATCTTATCCTCACTCAGACCTGCCTTTGCCAGTGCATTCTTTACTCTGTCTCTTGTTTCATTATCCGCCAAGTTTGAATATTTAAGATGAATCTTTGCCTTACTTAAAACTATGCTTGTTTCTGTAGTATCGGTATTGTCTACAGTTGTATTGTCTGTAGCCACAGTAGTACTTTCACCTGCCTTGTCCGCATTATTTGCCTTATTTGAACATGCTCCCAAAACAATCGCCAATCCGATTACAGTTACTAAAATTTGCTTTTTCATATGCTAACCTGCTTTCTTTCTTAGTCGCCTTAGTATATCACTTTAGCCGTATTAAAAATATATATGTTTTTAGATTTATTCTTTAAAATTTAAATAAAAATTTATTACTTACAATATAAGAAAATATCTTTTCTATCCTTTTATACGGTCTTTAAAAGTGCTATAATGTACCTTTGATTTTATAGTTCATTTTTAAAAAGGAAGGCATATTATGAAGGTTGGTTTTGACAATCAAATGTATTTGAAGACACAGTCAGAGCATATCAAGGAAAGAATTGCAAGTTTCGGTGACAAACTCTACCTTGAGTTTGGTGGAAAGCTTTTTGACGATTACCACGCATCCAGAGTACTTCCGGGGTTTGAGCCTGACTCAAAGCTTAGAATGCTTCTTCAGCTGAAGGATCAGGCTGAAATTATTATTTCCATATCTGCAATTGATATAGAAAAGAATAAAATTCGTGAAGACCACGGTATCACCTATGATGCTGATGTTTTAAGGCTTATAGACGCATTCCGCGGTAAAGGACTCTTCGTGGGAAGTGTTTGCATTACACAGTACTCAGGACAAAAGAGTGCGGATACATTTAAAGAAAGACTTGAAAATCTCGGTATAAAAGTTTACAGACTTTACTTGATAGACGGATATCCAAGCAATGTGTCACATATAGTCAGTGAAGAAGGATACGGTAAGAATGACTATATAATAACATCCAGACCGCTTGTAATAGTTACAGCTCCGGGTCCCGGTTCAGGAAAAATGGCAACCTGTCTTTCACAGCTTTACCATGAAAATAAAAGAGGAGTTAAAGCGGGATATGCAAAATTTGAGACCTTCCCGATATGGAATCTTCCGCTAAAACATCCTGTAAACCTTGCATATGAGGCTGCAACCGCCGATTTAAATGACGTGAACATGATTGATCCGTTCCACCTTGAAGCATACGGCAAAACCACAGTAAATTACAACAGAGATATTGAAATTTATCCTGTACTTATGGCTATCTTTGAGGGAATATTCGGTGAGTGCTCATACAAATCACCTACTGATATGGGCGTAAATATGGCCGGAAACTGTATTATAGACGATGAGGTATGCAGAGAAGCAAGCAAACAGGAAATCATAAGAAGATACTATAATTCACTTTGCAGATTTGCCAAGGGTGAATGTAAAGCTGATGAAGTTTATAAGCTTGAACTTATTATGCAGCAGGCAAAGACAAGCATTGACGACAGAAAGGTCGTATCCGCCGCACTTTTAAAGGCTGAGACAACACAACTTCCCGCAGCTGCAATGGAACTTGAAAACGGCGAACTTATCACAGGTAAGACATCGGAACTTCTCGGTGCAAGCGCCGCTCTTATATTGAATGTACTTAAAGCGCTCAGTGGAGTTGACGATGAAATCAAGCTTATTTCACCTACTGTTATATCACCTGTTCAAGAGTTGAAAACCACTTATCTTGGCGGCTCCAACCCAAGACTTCATATAGACGAAGCACTTATTGCACTTTCCATATCCGCCGCAACGGATGAAAATGCAAGAAAAGCTCTGCATGCTATTCCAAAGTTAAAAGGACTTCAGATGCATTCAAGTGTAATGCTTTCCGATATTGATATGAAAACTATAAGTAAACTGGGTATAGGTCTTACCACAGAAGCAAAATACGGAAATAAGAAATAAACAATACAAAAATAGGCTGTTGCTTTTGCAACAGCCCCTTTTTTAAACATCTACATCCTCAAAGTCATCCGAATCTTTTTTCTTTTGTTCTTCCTTTGACTCTTCATCCGTTTGTTCAGATTTTATTTCTTCTTTTTGCTCATCCTTTATCTCCGGCGATTCATCCGTTTCGTCAGATATATCTACTTCGGCAAATCCGTCATCTGTATCGGACTGATTCTCTCTTGTCTCATTTACCTCTTCCTTTTTCTGTCCCAGAGGCATATATTCAAGAGGAGCCTCCTCATCCTGATCTTTGTCTGAAATAAGATCTACATTCTTTGTTATGTTACTCTTATTCTTCTTCTTTTTTGTAACCTTCTTACTTACCTTTTTAGTCTTCTTTTTATTTGGAGCCTTTGAAATAAGCAGTATTATTACAAATACAGCCAATATAATTACCAAAGCTATTACATTTCTAAGCCATTCATTACTTCTCTCGTACTTCTTTTCAAGTACATCGTATTCAGCCTTTGACACTCCGGTATCGGCATTAGGGTCTACAAAATATCTTTGTATAGTGCCTTCTTCCATATCATATCTGTAAAAATCCTTTCTACCGTCGGAATTCATAGCATATACCACGCAGTATCTCTTTTCATTGTCACTGCCCCATATCCAACCGCGAATCTTCTTGCCGTTTATGACCAATATACTCTCAATAAATCCCTTAGGTACTTCCACACCCTTATCAAGAGGCATTACAGTAATACTTTTTGTATTGGTATCTATCTGAGTGTATACAGACCATTTATCTGAAGCATCGTCATAGATATAAAAATCTCCCGAACCGTCATTACCTACAAGATATAAGATATATACATCCTGATTCTTCATCTTACCGGCTTTTACTTCTCTGCCCTTATATGTAAATGTAGATTCCTCAAAACCTTCAGGCAAAATATTCTTATCAAATGAGTCGGACACCTGATAATCTATTCCTCCGATGGTAAGACCGTTGTCTGTAGAAACAATATCTATCGAATCTTTACTTTCACCTTCACTCTCGGCAACAACATTCTCTTCGGCAGTTGTCGACTCTTCCTGAGTCTTTTTCATCTCACTTTTCTTTACATTTATGATGTAACTTTCCACCACAGACCCGTCAGGTGAAGTTACCTTTACCGTTACCGCATTGACACCTACCACAAGATTGTCATTTCCTGTAATAACAATTTTTGAACCGTCCTGTCTCGGCTTTGCACTTACCGCAATATTTGAAATATTTCCGGCAACATTCATATCATAATTTTTTATATTACTCTTAAAATCAGGAGTAAGTTTTCCCGGGCTGACCTTCAAAGATGAAAGTGAAGCGTCTTTTTTATCTGCCGCAGCAGTAGTCGACTCTTCCTTTTTCTTTTCTACAGTACTCTCGGCAGTTGTACTCGGAGCAACTTCAGCCTCCTTTATTTTTATCTTACCGCTACCCTGTGACTGCATTGTAGCCATCTTTGCATCGGTGTCGTAGACTTCCCATGAACTTACCACTACTGTAGTATCTTTGGCAGCCTTAGCCTTAAACTTTAAAGAATAGTTTTGACTGCTTGAATTGGTTCCGGTATTTGATGTTACCTTTATGCTTCCGGCACCGCCCTGTGCATTGGTTCCTCCTACAAAATCAAGTACACTGTCATCATAGCTTAACATCACAGTTGCACTGTCTATATTTCCGTCACTTGACGAAAGTGTCATCACCAAATTTACTTCATCACCCACTGTTGCATTAACATCTGCAAAGCTTATACTGATACCCATAGCAAAAGCATTGAAAGTCAATGCTATTGAAAATATTAGGGCAAGTAAAAAAGAAGGTATGATGACACTTGCGTTAGAATTTTTTAAATACTTCATCTTATTCTCTGACATTACTGCATAAAACTATGTAAATACAGTATTACTTTCCTCTCTTTATATTTAGTTACCGTCAGGCATCGCAGCCGGTATATCAGGCATATCCCTGTACACAGGTATATAGAATGTAAATACTCCGTTCTTATCTTCTTCAGAGTATGCTCTTGAAAGCATAGCACCCTCATTCTTTGCACCTTCTATATTGGTCATATACTGATGTTTGTACCTGTTATCTCCAATTACATTAAACTTCTTAAGATAGAATGAGTTCTGTCCCGCCTTTGCATAATTGTTACCGTAGTACAAAGCACCTCCTATTATAGCTTTAGCCTTTGTATTCCACGGTCTGAGGTATGTATCGCCGCTTCCTGCCCAAGCAAGTCCCCTCTCCGTAGCCGACTGATTTCCGGACTGATACGCTTCTATATTGAAGAAATTGTATATACCTCCGGCTCCGCTTATAAGCCCTGAAGTTCCTTTATAACCCTGTTCTTGTATAAGCATAGCTGAAAGTACATACGGATTAACACCCGATTTCTTTGCGGCATCCATAATCATATCTACATAAGTTGTTCCGTTTGAGAGTGCATTCGGATCTTCAGTCTCTGCAGTTGCCGCACTTGATGCATAAATACTGTCTGATGAACTGATACTCTCTTTTATAGCATCACCGTTCACCACTCCAGGTCCGTGCTCAGGATCTGAAAACTCTGTTGTCGGAACATAAGCCGTTGTAGCTGCCGGCTCTGTATATCCGGGACCTTTATCACTTTCATTAACAGAGCCGCTTTCTTTAGCAGGAGAATCCACACTTGATTCGGGCTCTTCCATAGGTCCCACAAGCTGTGCACTTTCATTTGGGTTTGCAATCGGACCGTCAACCTTCACATATTCTTTTGCACTTGTACTCTCATCCGGTGCTTTTGCACTTGAATAGCCAACACTGCCTTTACTTTCTTTAACCGATTTTACAGCTGAAGTCTCACTGCTTTTATTAGCTGTTGTACTTTTTTCTGTGGCTCGTGTAACAACCGCACTTGCTTGAGTGACAGTCTTTTTACTTGACTCACTTTCCATAAAGGTGCCTTTAAGCATCTTTTCAATACCCTCTTCAGTCTGCTCACCTGTGGAATAACCATGGTTTAAAAACTGAAATATATTTGTGGAATCAAGAAAGTTCCTGGGATCCATATAGTATCTTATAATACCTTCACTTGCAGATACCCACTTATCAGAATCATATCCTATCCAAGTTCCGCTTTTTGAATCATATGCACCTTTTTCCATTGATTTCCAAGACGGCTTTGCTTCCTTTGATACCAGGTTCAGACCGACTTGCGATTCGTTTTTTATTACTTCATTCCATGGAATATCCACATTCTGTACAACAAACTTCCAGTTGGGATATTCGGCATGTAATGCCCTAAGTCTGTTCTTATAACTCTCAGGAAAGCCTGCAATTGAAGACTCAAAATTTGCATCTGTTTTATAACTTGCTGTGGACTCGGTTCTTATATAGCTCTTTGCTACATATCCTTCCTTATCTCCGGAGCCTATATTAAATGAAATCTTGTACCAATACATTCCGTCACTGTTTACCTCATCAAGTACAGTGACTGATGTGTTTCTTTGCAACGTTGCAACAGTATTGTTTCCGGTTCCTGCTTTTGATCTGACATTTAAGTTACTTACATCCACATATCCTTTTTTAGTTGTAAATGCATTCACTTCTTTTATGAATAAGTTCCTTCCGGCACCTGTAACGAGTATTGCACCCAATGTAGTAACCAATATAAATTTATTTAAAAATGTTTTTTTCATTAAACCATCCTATATCATTTTTATTTATTCAGATTATCAGGTCCAAATCCAAAAGGCAACAGTTCTTCCAACTTCATACTTCTTATATTTGCACCGTCAGACATTATAATCTCAAACTCTTTCGGATTGCAAAACTCCTGCATCACCTGTCTGCATACTCCACATGGAGTACACATATTGTCAAAACCGGTATCTTCAAATCCTCCGACAACGGCTATTTTGCAAAAATCATATATTCCTTCCGATATTGCCTTGAAAAAAGCGGTCCTTTCCGCACAATTGCAAGGTGTATAGGCGGCATTTTCAATGTTGCAGCCATGTATTACTTTCCCCGACTTTGTCAAAAGTGCGGCCCCTACTTTAAATTTTGAATAAGGAACATATGCCATCTTTCCGGCCTTCTTTGCCTCATTCAGCAATTCTAAATCCGACATAATCCTCCTAAAACTGAACCAAACCGTCTATCGGCCCTGTAAGCAATACCTCATCAGCATATATTACAGGTCCCTTTGCACGATATTGTTTATTCATCTCGAACTTGATTTTTCCCTTTACCTTAACCCAGTCCTTATTTTTAAAGTTCTTCGCTCCTTTATATTTGCATACAAAACCTAAAAACTGAATATCCGCCTCACAGCAAGTCATTGCTCTTCTTCCGGTTATAAGTATATCATCACCTATTCCGTTCGGTCTTACAACCTGTGCCGTAAACTCTACTTCTTTGCCGTCATACTTTTCCGGTCTGTCCATAGTATCGACATAGAAAACGCCGTAATCTTCAGACTTTATGACAAGTTTTGCATCATCAAGATCATATGGTAAGTTTATACTGAAATCTCCCGTTATTTCGCCTTCTTCACCTTCAAATATAATCTCGGCATTAGGAGCCATCGCCTTTATCTGAAGATGATATGCGCTAAGTGTATCCTCGTCAATATCATCAGCTCGGTTGCAGATTACAAGTTCCGAATTTCTTAACATCTTACCCATATATGCTTTCAAGTCCTTGTTCTTAATATAAAGATCAAGTGTTGATGTGTCAAATATGGTAATCATCTGATTGATAAACCAGATATCCGGTATTTTAAGCTTATCCTGCTCCCAAAGTCCGTTCCACTCTATAAGTATTCTCTCAGGATTTACCTCTTTGGTAAGCTCCTCCATCTTTTGCAAAGTTAAGTCGTTTATATCATCTATATATTTCACAGTCGTATGAGTGGATTCAAGCAGCTTTTCGTCATACTCTTCCTCACCCTCTTCACAAACAATCAAAAGAGTATTTCCGTCAGTTCTGAAATACTCCTGTTGCATTGTGAATTTCATAAATTGTGTCTTTCCCGCCTCCAAAAAGCCGTTGATGACAAAAACAGGTAATTGTTCCATAATATCTCCATTCAACAAGCACTATGCTCTAAAACACTTCTTCAGCTCTTCACTCTTTAATCCTGCACCGATAACGCATACCTTACCTGTGTATTCGGCGTCTCCTCTTCTTATATCGTTCTCTCCCGGAACCAAATCGAAGTAGAACCAGTCGTCACTGTTTGCATCCTTTATCATTCCCTTTGCCCTAAGTACAACACCGTACTTTTCTTCATCGGCAAAGCCGTCCAAGATACTCTTTAACTTGTCTTCACTGATTGCAGGTACCTGTTCCATGCCCCAACTGTCAAATACATCGTCTGCATGATGATGGTCATGGTGATCATGTCCGTATCCGCAGTGGTCATGATGGTCGTGGTGATGCTCATGCTCACAGTGTTCATCATGGTCGTGATGATGTTCATGCTCACAGTGTTCGTCATGGTCGTGATGATGTTCATGTTCACAGTGTTCGTCATGGTCGTGATGATGATGGTGCTCGTGCTCCTTTGCCAACTCCTCCAACAACTCACTCTTTAAATCTATAGGTTTTGACAACATCTCCTCTATCTTTTCATCACTCAACTTATCAAGCGGAGTTGTAACAATAGTTGCCTCAGGATTTACACCCTTTATAAGCGCAACCGCCTCTTCAATCTTTTTATCATCTGCAAGGTCTGTTCTTGAAAGTATTATTGTATTTGCAAACTGAATCTGATTATTAAAGAACTCACCGAAGTTCTTCATATACATTTTGCATTTCTTTACATCTACTACTGTAACGGCGGAATTTGACTCAACCGGTAAATCTTTTTCCACATCTGATACAGCCTTTAATACATCTGAAAGTTTACCTACACCGCTAGGCTCTATTATGACTCTGTTCGGTGAATACTTTTCAAGCAATTCTCTCAGTGAAGCCTCAAAATCTCCTGCCAAAGAACAGCATATACAGCCTGAGTTCATCTCTTTGATTTCAATGCCCGAATTCTTTAAGAAGCCTCCGTCAATACCTATCTCTCCGAACTCATTCTCTATTATTATTGTTTTTCCCTTGTCCTTATTACCTTCTACAAGTCTTTTTATAAATGTTGTCTTTCCTGCACCAAGAAAGCCTGAAATAACATCAATCTTTGTATTTGCCATATTTTTCTCCTTTACTCTCTAAAAAACAAGCCTGATTAAAATCAAGCTTGTATATTAAATACATCCGACTACTTATAACTCTTAGCCGATTTTAACATTTGTCAGCCTTACCAAAATAAGTCCGGCAACTATACCTATCAGTGCTCCGCTTACCAAACCCGCAATTATAAGTACAGGCAAATATGTGAACACACCGTTAGTTCTTACCACAAATGCCGCACATATAATCTGTCCTACATTGTGCATGATACCTCCGATTATGCTGACACTTATAAGTGAAAAACTTTTAATCTTTGATACTGTGATCATGCTCAGCAAGCTTAGGCTTGCACCTGCTATAG
>ERZ773074.975-NODE-975-length-11390-cov-31.074989_pt1 | contig 11390 bp, 4 predicted proteins | sample MGYA00580615_ERZ773074 | MGnify/ENA primary metagenome ERZ773074 (study PRJEB29015, sample SAMEA2738126) | human oral metagenome | biome: human oral; feature: human-associated habitat; material: saliva | place: China | collected 2160 ...
CGACGGAAGAACCGCCGTACTTTTGCACGATCAGTGCCACTGGACCCTCATTTCTGTCGGTATATGCAGGTCTGCACATATTCGGGTGGCGTACGCCACCGTGTCAATCCTACGGCGCTCGCGCGTTCCCGCTGGGAACTTCCGGTATATGAACGGGTAAACGGGGGTGACATTGAACGCGCGACTGCGAGCAGGCACACACAATGGACGAGGTCGGGGCCAGTCAGGTGGTCCGATTCCGTCTCGCGGGACCTCAGAAAGCGGCACGAGGTCGGGGCACGCCGGGCGGTACACACCCACTCGTGCTCACTTCACGCCGCGGGCAGTGTCACGTCGATGACAGTTCCCTTCTCGCTGTCAACCAGCCGCACCGACCCGCCCATGGCGCGCGCCAAGGACTCGACAATCGACATGCCCAAACCCGACGAGCCGCGCCCGTCGCGCGTGCGCGAGGAGTCACCGCGCACGAAACGGTCGAACACGCGGTCGCGAATGTCAGCCGGGATGCCGGGCCCGTCATCGGCCACACGGATCGTGATCATCGACGAGGCCTGGGCACCCGTCGCACTCCCCCCTCCCTTCGCGGGGCCGCGGGGAGCAGCGGAGGCTGCCACGGCCTCGTCCCTGCTCCGGAGGACAGAGACGACGACGCGCGTACCCGCGGGCGTGTGGACACGAGCGTTGGCCAGGAGGTTCGTGAGGATCTGACGCAGGGCGGACTCGTCACCGAGGACCGGGGCATCCACAGCTTCCCCGAGCTCCCACGCATGGTCGGGGGCGACCACGTGCGTGTCGGACAGGGCGTCCAGTATCAACGGGATGACGTCGACACGATCACACGTGAGAGCTCGGTTGCTGTCCAGTCGCGCGAGCGTCAGCATCTCCTCCACGAGGGAGGCCATGCGCGCCCCCTCCGAGGAGATGCGCTCGAGCGCCTGAGTGCGGGAGGCCTCGTCGATGTCGCGGCGCGCGAGCTGCGCGTATCCCTGAACCGATGCGAGCGGCGTACGCAGCTCATGCGAGGCGTCGGCGACGAACTGACGGAGCTTCGCCTCGCTGCGGGCGCGGCGTTCCATGCCATCCTCAACGGCGTCGATCATCGAGTTGAGGGCACCCGCGACGTCCGCGACCTCGACGGGGCCGGTGATCGCTTCCTCGCTGACCCGCGTCAAGTTCTCCGATTCATCGGCGAGGTCACGGCTCGCGATATCCGCAGCCGCCGCACGCACGACGCCGAGCGGGCGCAGCTCGCGGCGCACCCACGCGCGCCCTGCGAACCCAGCCGCAATCGCGACGACGAGGGACAGACCTATCTCAACCCCGACGAGCATCAGGACCACATCATCAATGCTGTCCATCGGGATTCCAACGAGCACGGTCTTCCCCTCGACCACGCGCGCGGTCACGCGGAACGTTCCCATCCCCTTCAGACGCACGGTGTGCATACCCCCATCCGCGGGGACAGCAGCCAGAATCGCCAGAGCCGGCGCATTCAGGTAGGTCACTGAAAAGTTTGAGACAACTGCTCCAGCCAACTCCCCATCCTCGCTCACGTACTGGAGAGTGCCCTCAGCAATGCCGGAGCCGCCGAACCCGGGTCCCTTAGGCCCACCGGGAACTAGCGGCCCGCTGGAACGAGGAGCATGGACGCTCGACTGCGGGGTCGTGCGGGCACCGTCATCGTCGGAATCGTCGTCGGCATCATCATCGGAATCATCATCCGTGTCCACCTCGTCGTCCGGCGCATCCGCGACGTCAAGGCGCTCACCGGCGCGCTGCGAGAGACGATGCAGTTCGGAGTCCATATTGGCCAGCATCCAGGAGCGCATGACCAGCGTGGACGCCACCACCATGACAATGAGCGCGAGCGCGACGCACGCGGCGAGCGCGCGCGACAGCCGCCCGGCCAAGGAAGGACGCCTCGTCACTGGGGTTCCCGCAGGATGTAGCCGGCACCTCGAACCGTGCGAATGAGGGCCGGGCGATCCGCGTCAATCTTCTTGCGCAGGTAGGAGATGTAGAGTTCGACGACGTTCACCTGGCCGCCGAAGTCGTAGCTCCACACGGCATCCAGGATCTTCTGCTTCGATAGGACGATTCCAACGTTTTCCATCAGATACCGGAGCAATTCAAACTCAGTGTTCGTTAACGTGATCTCTTCCCCGCCGCGACGCACGTCATGGGAGTCCACATCCAGGGTCAAGTCCGCAACCTTCAGCACCGCTGACATCGTCTGCTGGGTGCGTCCCGCGCGGCGCAGCAGAGCCTCCACGCGGGCAGCTACCTCGTCCAAGTCGAAGGGCTTCGTCACGTAGTCGTCCGCGCCCGCGCGCAACCCCCGCACGCGATCAGCGACCGCGTCACGCGCAGTGAGGAAGAGGACCGGCAGCTCCGGATCACGAGCGCGCAGACGCTCCAGCGTCTCCAGGCCGTCCATGCGCGGCATCTGCACGTCCAGAATCACGATGTCCGGGTGGAAGCTCGACGCCTTCGCCAGCGCATCCAACCCGTCCTTAGCCGTAGCTGTCTCCCAACCCTCGTGCCGCAGAGCCTGCGCGAGCAAGTCCGCCAGCATCGCTTCGTCGTCAACAACGAGCACACGGGGCACCCCGCCATTCGCCCGAGTCACCATCACGACCTCCTCGTCTTCTCGCAGCGCGGTACCTACGATTGTGTCACACGTGCGTCACCGAGAACAGAACACACGTCCTGGGAGGCGACAAACAGCGCAGATCGCGGGCACCGCTGCACTGCGCTCCGTCGCCCGAGACACCGCCCCCCTGCGCGCGGCGTGAGCGTGAGGCAGCCCCGGCCTCGTCGATAACGGATCAGAGACGGCGACGCCCCTCGAGCGCGCGGCCCAGCGTCACCGAGTCCGCGTACTCCAGGTCGCCGCCCATGGGCAGGCCCATCGCCAGGCGCGAGGTCTCAACGCCCATCGTGGAGAGCATGCGCGCGAGGTAGGCGGCCGTCGCCTCGCCCTCGACGTTCGGGTTGGTCGCCAGGATGACCTCGGTGACCGTGCCATCCGCGAGGCGGCTCATGAGCGAGGCGATGTTCAGCTGGTCCGGCCCCACCCCGTGGATCGGGTCGATGACGCCTCCGAGGACGTGGTAGCGGCCCCGGAACACGCGCGCGCCCTCGATCGCCTGGATGTCCTTGGGCTCCTGGACGACACAGATCGTGCTGGGGTCGCGGCGCACGTCGCGGCAGATGGAGCACTGGTCCTCTTCCGTGAGATTGCCGCAGATGTCGCAGTGGCGCACGCGCCCACGCACGGCGTTGATCGCGTCAACGAGGCGCGCGACCTCATCGGGCTCCGCGTCCAGGACGTGCATGGCCATGCGCTGCGCGGACTTCGGGCCGATGCCGGGCAGTTGTCCGAACTGGTCGATGAGGTCGGCCAGGGCACCGTCGTACATGTCAGTATCCTCCCTCGGTCATCTTCTCTTCTATGACCCGTCCGCCGAGGATCTCCAGGACCGCTGCCAGGCCGATCGTCTGCGAGTGTTCAATGTTTTCGTCATCGATGCTGGCGCTGTCGTCGTCGGCCGCGTGAGTGCGGGTCGAGGCGACGGTGGCTTCGCGCTGGGCCTTCTCGCGCAGGGCGGCCTCGGCGGCGGCGCGACCGGTGAGGGGTTTACCGGGACCCGGTTGGGCGGGCACGTCGGCGTCGCCAACCTGAGAATCCGAGGCAGCCGGGCGCATCGGCTCGGGCGCGGCTGCCAGCCACGAGGGGGTCTGCGAGGCAGCGGCCTGCTCAGCGGGTTCCTGCGTGGCCTGCGGTGACCAGTCCTGCGACGCCCACCCCGACGCGTCGGCTCCCTGCGCCGCCCATTCCTGCGGGGACGCCTCCTGCTGGGCAGTGTCTTGCAGGGTCGGGGGAGCGCTATTCGTCGCTTCCTCCGGCGGTGTCCACTGATCCGCGCCATCGTCGAAGGAGACGGGCGCGCCTCCGGGGATCGCAGCCGGGTCGCCCCACCCCGTCGGCGTGGTCGGCGCGTAGGCGTCGGACTCGATGGGCGCATCGTCAAAGACGGGGGACGAGGCCGGGGCCGCGCTGTCAGCCTGCGCGGGTGCGACCGACGCTTCGTCAGCGGGCTCCGGGTCGCCAGGGTAGGTGAAGACCGTGAAGGAGTGCTTGCGTGGTGCGACCGGTGCTGTCGTCGTGGCAGCACCCGGGTGTTCGTCGTGGGCAGGGGCCTGTGCGATGGCTCGGGCGGCCCTTTCGGGCAGCACCAGGTGCGCGGGCGCGGCAGGCTTCTCGTGCGTCGACGCGCTCTCGTACGAGTCGGGCCCACTCAACGTATCGGGCGTGTCCTGCCAGCGTTGTTCTTCTGCGCGCGGCGTCGCTTGGCGCAGAGGCATCACCGTCGCGGTCGCCGGCCAGGCCGACTCCTCCGGTGCGCGTTCCGGCGTGCGAGCAGGTTCCGGTGCTCGCGCGGGTTCGGGCCATCCGCCGTCGTTGTCGGGCGCGGGGTCCTCGTGGTATGCCGCCTCCGCGGCGGCCTCGTCAAAAGGGGGCGGCTCCGAGACCCATCCTCCGCGCTGAGGCTGACGCGGTTGACCGCCCGAACGCGATGCCTGCGCCGACGGACCCGTCGTTGCCGGGCCACCCGAGGCCTGCCCCACCTGCGCGGACACGGTGACGGTCAGGCCGGTGACCTCGCGGATGGCCTTCTCGACGTCAGCAGCGCGGGGGCCGCGCGAGAATGCGTTGACCATGGCCTCGACGGGAAAGAGCAGCACCACGGCGGAGCCATCCACGGCTCCGAGCTGCGCGTTGCCGCCGACCATCGACCAGGTGACGCGGCTGATAGAGGACAGTCGTTCGACGACCTCGTTCCATCGTCCGCGCAGCATGTCGGCCTCGCGGCCTCCGGGGGCCGGGGAGGCCGAAGTGTCGCGGTGTGCTCGCGCCTGGTCGTGAGCTTCCCGGCGCACCGGTTCGTGGCTGCGCGCGTCGGGTCGCGGCTGGGCGGGGCGCTGCGCGGGGGCCTTGCGGCCTTCGGGGACCTCGGGACGGCCCTGATGGCGCGTGGCCTGGCCACCCGAATGCTGCGCCGGAGCACGTTCGCCCTGGCGTGCGCCACCCTGCTGATCGTAGCGCTCGCTGCGCCCCCACTCGTGCTGGTCGCTCGAGGCGTGCTCGCCGCGCTCGCGAGCGGACCGCCCGTTCGCGGGGTGCTCAGCTCGATCACCTACGGGGCGCTCACCGCGCCTCCCTGAGAGTCGCTCCCCCGGCGCGTGCTGCGCGGGTTCCTGGGAGGCCTCGGGCGAACGCGGCGCAGGACTCGCGGAACCCCAATCGGGGCCGCTCCCCCACGCGGGCATGCCCTGGGGCGCGGGTGCGGACGAGGCAGGCGACGCGGGCGTCTGCGCGGCGGGGGCAGAGGCCTCGGCGCGCTCCTGCTTCTTCCGGGCCAGGGCCTCGCGTGCCTCGCGAGCGCCGAAACGACCCGAGGAGGCCTCGGATGACGAAGCGGAGGACACCTGGCGCGGCGCTCCCCCACCGGTCATTCCGACCGTGCCCTGGACGGGGCCCGGTGCGGGTGCGGCGGTGGACGCGGGCACGAGGATACGCCCCACGAGGAGCTCGAGCTGGAGGCGGGGCGAGGTCGCGCCCGTCATGGCGCGCAGGGCCTCGTCGGTCAGGTCCGCGGCGCGGGAGAGGCCGTGCGGCCCCCAATTCTGTGCCTGTCGCTGCATGCGCTCGAACTGGTCCTGCGGAGTGTCGGCCAAGACGTCGCGCGCGCCGTCGCCGGCGACCGCGATGATGAGCAGATCGCGCAGGCGCTGGAGGAGATCCTCAACGAAGCGGCGCGGATCGTGGCCGGACTCGACCATGCGCTCGACGACACGGAAGGCCGCGGCACCGTCGCCACCCGCAAGCGCGTCGACGGACTGGTCGAGCAGCGCGGAATCCGTGTACCCGAGCAGCGCCACCGCCGTCTGGTAGCTGACCTGGCCGTCGATCGCGCCGGCCATCAGCTGATCGAGCACCGACAGGGTGTCTCGCACCGAGCCGCCGCCCGCACGCATGACGAGGGTCAGAACGCCCTCTCCCACGCTGATGTGTTCTTCGGCGCACAGGGTCGTCAGATACGGGCCGAGGACGTCCGGCGGGACGAGGCGGAACGGGTAGTGGTGGGTACGCGAGCGGATCGTACCGATGACGCGCTCGGGTTCCGTCGTCGCGAAAACGAACTTGACGTGCTCGGGCGGCTCCTCGACGAGCTTGAGCAGCGCGTTGAAGCCCTGGTTCGTGACCATGTGGGCCTCGTCGATGATGAAGATCTTGTAGCGGTCGCGCACCGGCGCGAAGGTGGCGCGTTCACGCAGGTCACGCGCGTCGTCGACGCCGCCGTGCGAGGCCGCGTCGATCTCGACGACGTCGAGCGAACCGGGGCCGCCGGTGGCCAGCTCGCGGCAGGATTCGCACTGACCGCACGGGGTGTCCGTGGGACCCTGCGCACAGTTCAGACAGCGCGCCAGGATGCGCGCGGACGTTGTCTTGCCGCATCCGCGCGGCCCGGAGAACAGGTACGCGTGTGTCACGCGATTCGCGCGCAGCGCCGCCTTGAGCGGCTCCGTCACGTGCTCCTGCCCGATCACCTGGTCGAAGGTGTCGGGGCGATACCGGCGATACAGTGCTGTGGTCACCCTCCAAGCCTAGTTGGTCCCACCCCCATCTGCGTCCCGCGCCGCGCGTTCCACAGCGTCGAGCCGCTGGTTCCGTCAGCATGATCGACGGGTCCCATCGACGAGGCCGGGGCTCGGTTGCAGGGTCGAGGCCGGCACTCTGCTTGGCGGGGTGACGGTCGGGAGCAAGGTGACGGTCGGGAGCGAAATGACAAGGGGAGGGGGCGCGGGACCATGTGTTGGTCTCGCGCCCCCTCCTCCGTGTTGGGACGTGCACCCCGTGTGGGGTGTGCGCCCGCCTACGGGTTAGGCACCCTGCCGCTCGCGGCGGCGCTTACCCGCCAGAGCCGCAAACCCGGCAATGGCTGCCATGGCCGCCATGCCACCGAGCACGGAGGCGTCCGAGCCGGTACGGGCCAGGATCTTCGCAACCGTGGTAGTCGGGGTCGGGGTCGGGGCCGGAATCACGGTGAGCGGGAAGTCCACATCCAGGTTCTCCTCACCCTCACCAACCGTCACCGTCATCGAGGTCGTGGCCGCGTTAAACCCGGCAGGAACCTCAATATCAACCGTGTACGTCCCCGGAATCAGGCCCGTGAAACGGTAGTTACCATTGGCATCGGTGGTGGTACGAGCCACCTCCACACCACTGGCATCCTTGAGGATCACGGTCACACCAGGCACGCCCGGCTCACCGTTATCCACACCGTTACCGTCCTCGTCATTCCACACACGATCACCAATCGTGGCAGGAGCAACCAGACCGAAGTCCACGCCCTGCACCGACGCATCCGTAATCGTCACCGCAGCCTGGGTCTCACCCCGGCCCATGTAGGCCTGGGTCGGAATCAAACCGGCCAGATCACCCTTGTCAGGATCCACGATCACCACGCGGTACGAGGCGGGAGCCAGACCCACAAACTGGTAAGCACCATTCTCATCCGTCGTTGTGGTCATCGGGTTACCCTCAGTATCAAGCACCGGAGTGCCATCCTCGCCCAGCAGAGCAACCGTCACGCCCTTGAAGCGCTGCTCAGAATCACTCTTCGAGTAGGACGCATCCGAGTCACGGTAAATCGTGCCACCCAGGTTGAACCCGCCCTTGAACGAGGCCGAGGACTCGTTATTCGTCGGGTCATCACCCACCTGATCCTGATGCGTAATACGAGCAACATTCGTCACCAGCTTGCCCGCGCCCTCACCAGTGATCACAACCGTGATAGCAACCTTCTTCGCCTCACCCTTGGCCAGAGTCAGACCAGACAGATCCCACACACCAGTAACCGGATCATACGAACCATCACCCTGCGCGGACACGAAGGAAACACCAGAGGGCAGCTGATCCACAGCAGTAACGCCCGTCGCCGCGCCCGGACCGTTATTCGTCAGCGTCAGCGTGTACGTCACTTTCGCACCCGGAATGAACTCGAAAGACTCCTGAGCCTGCTCATCCGGATCAGTGATCGCCTTGAGGATCGCAGTGTCAGCCGAGATACCAAAACCCCAATCCTGATCAAGATTCTGGTTCTTCTCACCCGTCAGCGTCACCGACGCGCTCAGGTTAAACGCCTGGGCCAGCTTGTCCGCATCCTTCTTCACATCCTCAGACACAACCTTCTTGGCATCCACATCACCCGAAGGCGAATGCGTCAACACATCCAGCAACGGCTCAGCCGCCAGCAGAGTTTCAGGATCAACACTCACCTTGTACTCGCCCGGCAGCAGATTCTCGAACCGGTACTTACCATCCGCGTCCGTGGTGGTCTCATACGTGCGGGTGATACCACCCGGACCCGTCCACACCAGCGTCACCTTCACACCAGCCAGCGGCTTGTCACCAGCATCGAGGCCATCCCCACCACTCTGGTTGGCATCCACGAACAGCTGATCACCAATCACGCCGGTACCAACCAGACCGTAATCCACAGTCGCATCGTCCTGCCCCTGGGCAAGACTCACCGAAGCACTCGACCCATTGGAATCAAGACCACGGTCATCTCCGGCATCCGAAATCGTTGCCTCGTACCCCGCAGGGTTCGTGAAAGTGACCGTGTAATCGCCGGGCAGCAGGTTCTCGAACACGTACTTACCGTTCGCATCCGTGGTGACAGATGCAACCGGGTTGCCCTCAGCGTCCGTCACTGCGGTGCCGTCGGCGCGCGTCAGCGTCACCGTCACGCCCGGCATCGCGGGCTCATCGGCGTCCTGGAGGCCGTCACGGTTGACGTCCATCCACACCTTGTCACCGACAGAGGCGGGCTTGACAAAACCGAAGTTCACGTCGATGACCGAACCGGTGGCCTCGGCGATGGTCACGTCCGCAGTGGTCTTGTAGCGGCCCGTGTAGGCCTCGGTGGGCTTGGTGCCCGCCAGAGGACCGGACGTCGGGTCGACGACGCTGACGGTGTACTCGCCCAGTGCCAGACCGGGGAAGGAGTACTTGCCATCGGCATCGGTCACTGCCGTGACCGGGTTGCCGTCCTTATCGAGGACGGGGGTGCCGTCCTTCTTGAGGAGGGCAACGGTCACACCCGCGTACGGGGCCTCGGAGTCGCTGGAGCTAAACGACGCATCCGCATCGTTGTAGAGCTTGCCCGCGATCGTGTAGCCAGCGGTCAGGTCCGCGGACGAGGTGTTGTCCGTCGTCTTGTCGCCGATCTGGTCCTGCTTCTCAATCGTGGCCGTGTTGGTCACAACCGAGCCGGCGGCGGACGCATCGATAGTGACGGTGATGCGCAGGGTGCGCGTCGCGCCCTTCTCGATCACCTCTGCGCTCAGGTCCCACTTGCCGGAGGCGGCGTCGTAGGTGCCATCGCCCTGCGCGGACACGAAGGTCACGCCGGAGGGGAGCTTATCCTGCGCGATGACACCAGTGGCCGGACTCGGGCCCTCGTTCGTGAGCGTCAGCGTGTAGGTGACGGACGTACCAGGCGTGAAACCACCCACCGGAACCTCAGTCGGCTCCGCAATCGCCTTGACGATCGCCGTGTTCGCGACGCCGGTGAACGCCCAGTCCTGGTCGTTGTTCGTCATCGAGCCGGGGCTCAGCGTCACCTTGGAGGTGAGGGAGAGCTCCTGACCCTCCGAGGCCGTCAGGTTGCCCGAGGGGGCGTGAGTCTGAGCGGTGCACTCGGGGCAGGCGGTGGCCAGGGAGATCTTGTCGACCGTGACCACATAGTCGCCAGGGGCGAGATCCTTGAACGAGTAGTGTCCATCGGCGTCCGTGACGGTCGTCAGCGTCTTCTGCACGCCCGCGGGGGTCGTGTAGGTCAGCGTAACGGTCACGCCGGCCAGCGGCTTGTCCGGGCCTGCAGGTGCGGAACCGCCGTTGTTATCAACATCCCAGAACAGGGTGTCACCAATCGTGCCGTCGGCGACGAGGCCGAAGTCGACGGTCTCATCGTTCTGGCCCTGGACGAGCGTCACGTCACTCTCGGTGCCGTTGGAGTCCTTCTCACCATCCGCAGCTGCGTAGGACGTGGTCGCGGAGTAGCCGGCAGGAACCGTGAAGACAACCTTGTAGTTCTCCTCGCCCGCGTTTGCGACGATCCGATCGACGTTCGGCATGAGGTTCGTGAACTCATATTTGCCGTTGGCATCCGTGGGCACAGGCTCGACCGGGTTGCCGTCCAGGTCGATAACCGGGTTGCCAGCACCGTCCGTCAGGGTGACGGTAACGCCGGGGACACCGGCCTCGTCCGCGTCCTGGATGCCATTCTTGTTCGCGTCGAACCACACGAAGTTACCCACCGAGGCGGGCTTGACGAACGCGAAGTCGACCTTCGTGGCGTTGGGGGCGGCAGCAGTCAGCTCGATCGGGTTCGGCGTCGCGAGCTTGCCCTTGCCGGCCTCGCTGCGCTTAGTCGACGAGCCGTAGCCGTAGGTCTGCTTGTAGTCGGACAGGTTCACGTCGGTGCCGTCGACCTTCGCCTCGCCCGGAACGACCTCAACCTTGTACGAGCCCATCGGCAGACGGGTGAAGGTGTAGGTGCCGTTCGCATCGGTCGTGGCGGTGATGTCCGCGCCGGACGCGTCCTTCACCGGGTTGCCGTCGGCGTTGAGCAGACGAACCGTCACACCCTCGAACGGGCTGTCAAGGACGGGCGAATCGTTGAACCAGGTCGCATCCTTATCGTTGTAGATGGTGCCCGAGATGGTGCCACCCACGGTGAAAGACGCGCTGGCCGTGTTGTTGTCCTTGTTGGAGTCGATCTGATCGAAATCACCCAGGGACGCCGTGTTCGTAATGGTCTTGCCCTCGGTGCCGTTCTGAACCTGCACCAGCACGTACAGCGTCTCGATGCCACCCACGTAGAGGTTGGTGTTGAGAACGCCGGACTCCATGGCTCGCCAGTCCGTGTCGAGGACCTCGAAGCCGGAATCTGCCTTCACGGTGCCGGTGCACGGGTTCGTCGCACCGTCCTGGCAGATGCGCGTCTCGGAGGAGATGAATTCGACGCCTGCGGGAAGCACTTCCTTGACGGTCATGCCCGAGGCCACGGCCGGACCCTTGTTGTTCAGAGTGATGCGGTAGAGCATGTAGTCGCCCGGCATAATCGGTTCCGTCGAGTCGAGCGTCTCAGGAATGCCGTTGGCGTCGCGAACCGGCTGGTCGCCATTCATCTTGACACGGGACACGGTCTTAGCGACCTCGACGTCGGTGGAGACGTTGATGCCGACCTTGGGGGCCTCATTGGGCTGCAGGTAGGACACCCTGCCGTTCTCCATTGTGCCGCCCGCCATGGCCA
>ERZ773074.979-NODE-979-length-11386-cov-3.947313_pt1 | contig 11386 bp, 7 predicted proteins | sample MGYA00580615_ERZ773074 | MGnify/ENA primary metagenome ERZ773074 (study PRJEB29015, sample SAMEA2738126) | human oral metagenome | biome: human oral; feature: human-associated habitat; material: saliva | place: China | collected 2160 ...
AATGGCGCAATCAATCAAAGTTTCACTTATGAATACAAGAGAAAGCTCGATGAAAGCGATAGAGAGCTATTAAATGAGGCAATTCCAGAGATTCGTGCTCGCTTCAAAAGCACAGCTAAGGAGATTATAGTACCCTTTGAGCTTGATTTTAAGATAAAAGATGCAGAGTTCGTCATACCTAAACGGGGTGATAAATGGCACCTTCTAGAACTATCAGAGATGAATGCCAAGCAATATAAATTCGATCGATTAAAACAATCAGAAAAGCTAAATCCACAGCAGAAACAGACTCGCTTGATGCGAGAACTGCAAGAGAAACTTAAATTACCAAAGCTTCCTTATCAAATAGAGTGCTTTGATAACTCCAATATCTCTGGTTCTGATGCTGTTGCAGGATGTATTGTTTATAAGGGCATGAAGCCTTCCAAAAAAGATTATCGTAAATATAACATAAAGACAGTGGTTGGTCCTGATGATTACGCAAGTATGCAAGAGGTTGTAAGAAGACGTTATACACGTATGCAAGAAGAAGGTTCTTCCCTCCCCGACCTCATTATTACAGATGGTGGTAAGGGTCAGATGGAAGTGGTAAGAGAGGTTATTGAAGATGAATTACACCTCAAAATCCCTATTGCTGGGCTTGCCAAGGATGATAAACACCGCACAAATGAACTTCTCTTTGGCTTCCCACAGCAAGTAGTAGCACTCAACGTGAAGAGTGAACTATTCCGAGTTCTCACACAAATACAGGACGAAGTGCATCGATATGCAATCTCTTTTCATCGCAGTAAACGCTCTAAACATCAGTTACACAGCGAGTTAGACGATATAAAAGGTATTGGTCCGAAGACAAAGGACATGTTATTAAAGAAACTGAAGAGCGTAAATAACATAAAAGAAGCTGATATTCAATTACTTACGAATATAATAGGTGCAAGCAAAGCTAGCATTATCTACAATTATTTCCACGCTGAATAAGCAGAGAACCAAATAAATATTGTACATTTGCCGTATGAGAATTGTGATACAAAGAGTGGCTCAAGCATCCGTAACCATTGTTCAACAGGTGAAGTCCAGCATACAAGCAGGACTGCTTATCTTGCTTGGTATTGGCAAAGAAGATACTGAAGAGGATGCTAACTGGTTGGTGAATAAGGTTATAGGACTTCGTATTTTCAATGATGAACAAGGTATAATGAATCGTAGTATTATGGACATCAAAGGCGATATCCTAGTTGTATCTCAGTTCACACTCATGGCTAGTTACAAGAAAGGAAACCGACCCAGTTGGATACACGCAGCCCCTCATGAGCTATCAATTCCGCTCTACGATTACTTCTGCAAGACCTTAAGCGAAGCATTAGGAAAGCCTATTAGTACGGGAGAGTTCGGTGCCGACATGAAAGTAAACCTATTAAATGATGGACCAGTAACTATTTGTATGGACACTAAAAACAAAGAATAATGACAATACAAGAGGCACAAGAGGCTGTAGATAAGTGGATTAAACAGTATGGAGTACGCTATTTTAGCGAACTAACAAATATGGCTTGTCTCACAGAAGAGGTCGGGGAGCTGGCAAGAGTCATAGCTCGAAGCTATGGAGACCAAAGCTTTAAGCAAGGAGAAAAGCCCAACCTAGGAGAGGAAATGGCTGATGTTTTGTGGGTTCTACTCTGTCTTGCGAACCAAACAGGCGTTAATCTCACCGAAGAACTACAACGCAGCTTTGAGAAGAAGACGTCACGTGACAGAGACAGACATAAGAACAACCCAAAACTTACTGATAATCAAGAATAAAACAAACTTCTAACTAATAAATAAAACATCTACATTACAATTATAAAATAATAATATGGGAATCATTAAAGACACCGTTTCAAAGGATATCCAAGCGCAGAAAGCGAATGGAATTGTAGAGAAGAGTGAGTACGATCAAGCTTTAGAACAATACGACCTCAACATTACTGATGAGGATGTAAAGGCTGCAGTAACAAAGATTATAGCAGAGAAAGTATCAGAGAATGATAATCCAGAAGTAAAGAAATTCTTGCTTGGTAGCGTCGAACTAACCACTCTCAGCACTGCAGATACCGAAGAGAAAGTACTCGCAATGGTAGAGAAAGTCAACAAATTCGATAGTGAATACCCTGATCTTCCACATGTTGCAGCTGTCTGTGCATATCCTTGTTTCACCAAATTAATCGCTGATAGCCTTGAAGTGGATGGTGTCGACATTACCAACGTGACGGGTAACTTCCCTTCATCACAGGCTCTTCTTGAGGTAAAAACCATTGAGACAGCACTTGCAATAAAGGATGGTGCAACGCAGATAGATATTGTTATGCCTGTAGGTAAGTTCCTTTCTGGTGATTATGAGGGAGTTTGTGACACCATCGGAGAACTGAAACAGACCTGTGGGGACGTTCCTATGAAGGTAATCCTAGAGACTGGTGACCTCCGTAATGCGCGTGATATCAAGACAGCAGCAGTCCTCGCTATGTACGCCGGGGCTGACTATCTAAAGACAAGTACGGGTAAAGAGAAGATTAGTGCTACTCCCGAGTCCGTTTACGTGCTCTGTCAAGCCATCAAGGAGTACCACAAGAAGACGGGTATACAGATTGGTTTAAAGCCCGCAGGAGGCATTAATACAGTCATGGACGCCGTTATCTACTACACTATAGTTAAAGAGGTTCTAGGCGAAAAATGGCTTACTAATTATTGGTTTAGGATGGGTACAAGTCGGTTAACCAACCTTCTTCTTAGCGAGATCATCGGTTCAGAGACTAAGTTCTTCTAGACTGACAGCATAACACATAACGTCCCCACCCTTCCATAAAAGGCGTGGGGATTTTTCATTGTAACCCATTTCTCTATTCCATCCATACATCTATACCATAAGAGAAAACGCTTCTTTAAACAGCAAGAAACACTTACCTTTATCAGAGAAAACATTCCCTAAAACTAGAAAAAGGCTTTTTATGATTTTAAAAATAGATTATTAATTTAGTATTATTAATCTATTATCATTTTATAAATAAATTATTTTTCAAAACGTCAAACACCCTTCTCCAAGATAGCTAATTGTTATATCCATTGAAGAAGGGAGTCTTTATAACTAATAAAACAGCTTATTTGTAAGCTTAATAAGTATTATTTATATTGCTATCAACCTACAAGAATAAATGATTATTTCTTTCTTTTGATGACATAATCAAGGTAGGTTTGCAAAGATGTACGTATGTTGTCATCCATAACATATTGATCAATAAATCGCTGTGCCTCGGCATGGAAGTCCCACATACGACGTTCAGCATATTCTATTCCACCATTTTCTTTTGCAAACCGAACTAAGGTCTCGACCTCTTCATGCGTCACATTATGTGCTTTCACCTTATGAACTAACCTCATCATGTCCTCATTTTGCGTTGCATTCAACGCATAAATGATGGGCAAAGTGAGCTTACCTTCTGCAAAATCATTGCCTGTTGGCTTACCAATCTCAACCTCCGAATCATAGTAATCGAAGATATCATCGCGGATTTGAAACACTATTCCGAGGTTTTTACCAAATAGTCTTGCAGCCTCAACCTGCTCTTCTGTAGCACCAGCAGACTCTGCTCCAATCGCAGCACAGGTCTCGAAAAGAGCCGCAGTCTTACGTTCTATAATCTTATAGTATACCTCTTCTGTTACTTCTTTATTCTGTATATTAGCTAACTGGAGTATTTCTCCATCACTTAAGGTGCGCCCCAATTCAGCTAAACGGCGCACTATCATCTCTGAATGGGTATAACTAACGTGCAAAAGTGCCGTTGATAGCACATAATCACCAACCAAAACAGCCACCTTATTATCGTAGTCAGCATTCACACTAGCCTGCCCTCGACGTTCAGCAGCCTCATCCACAACATCATCATGGACAAGTGATGCCGTGTGAAGGAGCTCTAAACCAACTGCAGCATGCTGTGTTACGCTCGAAACCTTACCAAAGTTCTTAGCCATCAAGAGGATAAGGATGGGGCGCATACGCTTTCCTGCGCGCTGCTTAATATGGTTCAGAACCACCTGTAACAGCCCATCCTCGTGGTTGAGAGCATGATTAAAAAGATCGATGAAATCGACTAATTCCGTCTCAATCGGTTGCTTTATTAGTGAAAGGGTATCCATTATTGACTTCAAATTTGATACAAATTTAGTCAATAAATCGCATATTATGGAATATTTTTAGTACTTTTACAGCTAAAAATTACATATTTACTTTATGGCAAAACTGTTCCTTCTCGACGCTTATGCGCTAATCTTTCGCTCTTATTATGCACTACTTCGCAGCCCACGTATTAATTCTAAAGGTTTGAATACATCGGCTATTATGGGGTTTTGCAACACCTTAAATGAAGTGTTAACTAAGGAGAAACCAACGCACATAGCTGTTGCTTTTGATCATGGAAAGACCTTCAGACACGATGCATACCCCCAGTATAAGGCGCAAAGGGAGGAAACGCCAGAGGACATTAAGCTCTCAGTCCCTATAATTAAACAGATATTAGAGGCATTGCACATCCCTTTCTTACAGGTAGATGGCTTCGAAGCAGATGATATCATAGGTACTGTTGCAACCCGATTCGGCACCGATGGAATCGATACATTTATGCTTACTCCCGACAAGGACTATGGTCAACTGATCGGACCAAACGTTTTCATGTATCGTCCAAAGCATGGCGGAGGTTACGAAACACTGGGTGAAAAGGAGGTAGAAAGTAAGTATGGAATCCCTACCCCAGCCCAAGTCATAGACATTCTGGCGTTGATGGGTGACACAGCAGATAACTTTCCGGGTTGTCCAGGGGTTGGTGAGAAGACTGCAGCGAAGTTAATTAATCAATTCGGGAGCATTGATAATATGCTTGCTCATACTAATGAGATAAAAGGGAAACTACGAAATAAGGTCGAAGCTGCCGTTGAAGATATCAAAATCTCTAAGTTCCTTGCAACAATCCGTACGGATGTTCCATTACAATTGGAACTAGATGAAATGAAAGTTCAGCAACCGGATGAAGAGAAACTACGTGCGATATTTGAAGAATTAGAATTTAAGACACTTATTAACAAGTTCCTTAACAAAGATAAAGAGAAGTCAAAAGTTGTCGAAAATCAGCTTGATTTATTTGCAGAATTTACGCCCGACAACCCAAGCGAAGCAAAAAACGAGAGTTTTGAGAGCCTTAAAACGACCCAACACAACTATCAACTCATTGATAATGAGGCTGATTTGCATCGCTTATGTGAGTTTTTTTTAACAAAAGAAACGCTTAGTTTAGACACAGAAACCACTTCTACCGATGCAATTAGTGCTGAGTTGGTGGGCTTGAGTTTCTCTGTTGAGGAAAAGGAAGCCTTTTACATCCCTATTCCAGAGAATCGCGAAGAAGCCTTGAAACGTGTTGCAATATTCAAACCAGTATATGAGAACGAGTCGATTCTAAAGGTTGGTCAGAACATCAAGTACGATTACGAGGTACTAAGTAACTATGGAGTGAAATTGAAAGGAGCGATGTTCGACACAATGATAGCACACTATCTCATCCAACCCGAACTTCGTCACAACATGGACTACATGGCTGAAACACTCCTTGGATATCGAACCATACACATTGAAGAGTTGCTTGGCTCTAAAGGAAAGAAGCAAAAGAATATGCGCGACTTGAGCCCTTCCGATATCTATGAATATGCTGCAGAGGATGCCGACATCACCTTACGTCTAAAGAATGTACTCGCTCCTAAGCTGAAAGAACTCAATGTTGAAGAGTTATTCTGGAGCATTGAGATGCCTCTTGTCCGTGTACTGGCTGACATGGAACTTACCGGTGTTCGCATTGATACGGAAGCATTAAAAGAAACATCAAAGATATTCACGGAACGTATGAGACAATATGAAGTGGATATCTTTAAAGAGGCTGGTGAAGAATTTAACATATCGAGTCCAAAGCAGGTAGGTGACATCCTTTTCGGTAAGATGCAGATTATGGATAAACCCAAGAAGACCAAGACTGGGCAATATGTCACTAGTGAAGAAGTGTTGCAGAGTATCGAGTCTAAGCACCCAATAGTACGTAATATACTGAACTACAGAGGTATGAAGAAGTTGCTAAGTACCTATGTAGAAGCCTTACCAAAACTGATTAACTCTCGTACAGGACACATCCATACCTCCTTCAACCAGGCGTTAACTGCAACGGGAAGACTATCCTCCAGCGACCCTAACCTACAGAATATTCCAGTGCGAACAGACGACGGAAAAGAGATTAGAAAGTGCTTTATTCCAGAGGAAGGATGTATGTTCTTTTCTGCTGACTATAGCCAAATTGAACTGCGAATCATGGCTCACCTATCAGAGGATGACAATATGATGGAGGCCTTTAGAGAGGGTTATGACATACACAGGGCGACGGCCGCTAAGATCTGGCATGAGGCTCTTGACGATGTGACGGACGCACAGAGAAAGAAGGCTAAGCAGGCTAACTTTGGTATTATATATGGTATAACTACTTTTGGATTAGCCCAAAGGATGGAGATACCCAACAATGAGGCAAGGGCGTTGATACAGGACTACTTCCGCACATTCCCTAAGGTTCAAGCCTACATGGAACATGCGAAAGAGCTTGCAAGAAGCAAAGGTTACGCTGAAACCTTGTTCCATCGTCGCCGCTACCTACCGAATATCAACAGTCGAAATGGTACCATCCGAGGTTTCGATGAGCGCAATGCTATCAACGCACCAATACAAGGGACAGAGGCAGACATTATAAAGGTTGCTATGGTGCGGATATGGAATCGATTCAAAGAAGAGGGTATCCGCTCAAAGATGATACTACAGGTACATGACGAACTCAACTTCTCTGTTTACCCAGATGAGCGTGAGAAGGTGGAGAAAATAGTCCTCGAAGAGATGCAGAATGCCTATCCCCTCAATGTCCCACTAATAGCTGATGCTGGTTGGGGAAAGAACTGGTTAGAAGCACATTAAGGTTATGAAACACAGAAATAGATAACTGTACCAGTGTAACGAGGCACAACCTCGATAGCAACAGACAAAAGAGTATAAAGAAAGAGACGCCCTTTTCGATTTGAAAAAGGCGTCTCTTTGCATCAAAGGAAGCCTCTCTTCGCATCAAGGAAACGCCCTCTTCAAATCGAGGAAAGCCTTTCCTTCTTTATAGTACAATATCCCGTTAACTATTCCTCCCCTACTTGCGAGATTGATTGGGGCTTTACATCCCCTCTTTCAGAGGAACTTTAGGAGACTTTCCGTTAACCATCCCAACCCTTAGAGACGGCTAAATAGCGTGTTAATAACAACGTGAAAAACACGAACAAACCACTTTTTAGACTGCATATTGCAATGTTAAAAAGATAGAAAAGCCTTAACATATAGCATTTTTGGCGTACTTTTGCAATTTAATCAAGCAATGAAATTTGAATGAGTCTTACTAGTTTAGTAAACAAACTATACTTCCAACCACGTCGCAAGGAGCTAGAACGCTATACTACTGATAGTGAAGCTATCCAGCAGGAGGTCATGGAATACCTTATAGAACGGGCTAAAGATACAGAATACGGACGCAAACATCTGTTCTCAACCATCACTTCTTATGATGATTTCGTGCATAACGTGCCCGTCAATACCTATGAAGAACTGAAGGACGATATCGATAGAATGCGTCATGGAGAACGTGATATTCTATGGCCAGGAGTGGTTAGATGGTATGCTAAGTCATCAGGAACAACAAACGACAAGAGCAAGTTTATACCCATAACTCACGAAGGACTGCAAACCATTCATTACCAAGGTGGTAAGGATGTAATCGCTTATTACCTTAGTAATCACCCAGAGAGTAAGCTCTTCAATGGTAAAGGTTTGATCCTTGGTGGTAGTCATTCTCCCAATTACAACTTGCGCAACTCACTTGTTGGAGACCTAAGTGCAATACTCATAGAGAATATCAATCCACTCGCTAACTTTGTGCGTGTACCAAAGAAAGAGACTGCTCTTCTAAGCGATTTCGAGGTGAAACGCGATCGAATAGCACGTGAAACTCTTACGCAAAACATCACTAATATCTCTGGAGTACCATCATGGATGCTATCCGTACTAGTGCGTGTCATGGAGCTAAGTGGTAAACAACACCTTGAGGAAGTGTGGCCTAATTTGGAGGTATTCTTCCATGGTGGCATTGCTTTCACACCTTATCGTGAACAATACGAACAGCTTATAACAAAGCAGGGAATGAACTATATGGAGACATATAACGCTTCGGAAGGGTTCTTCGGAATACAGGATGACCCTTCAGATAGCAGTATGTCGCTCATGCTTGATTATGGAGTATTCTACGAGTTCTTGCCTATGGACGAGTTTGGAAACGATCATCCGAATATCGTTCCACTATCTGGTGTAGAGGTAGGACACAACTATGCTATGCTGATTAGTACCTCCTGCGGTCTTTGGAGATATGAGATTGGCGACACAATACAGTTTACTTCCACCCGTCCTTATAAGTTTATTATCACTGGAAGAACCAAGTATTTCATCAATGCCTTTGGTGAAGAACTCATCATGGACAATGCTGAAAAGGGACTCGATGCCGCTTGTAAGGCTACAGGAGCGCAAATATTAGACTATACCGCAGCACCTATTTATATGGATGCAAAGGCTAAGTGCCGACATCAATGGCTCATTGAGTTTGCTAAAGAGCCAACGTCTATTGCAGAGTTTGCCACTATCCTTGATAACAAACTACAAGAGATCAACTCTGATTATGAGGCTAAACGCTATCATAATGTGACCCTTCAGCCCCTCGAAATCATTGTTGCTCGTAAGAACCTCTTCAATGATTGGCTGAAAACAAAGGGTAAACTCGGTGGTCAACACAAGATTCCTCGCTTGTCAAACAGCCGTTCCAATCTTGAAGAATTACTGACAATGAACCAGTAAATACGCTCTTCTTGATTGCAGATACCCGCATAGAATGCTCAGCATACACCCCTCATTGACTACAAAAGTTCAATAAGATATGAAGAAAATAACACTCGCATATAGTCTTATAACCCTCTTTCTCCTATCGTTAGTGTCGTGTGCTAAGATGGGACAACCCGATGGCGGATGGTTTGATGAGACGCCTCCTAAGGTCGTGGGAGCCTCTCCCTCTGATCGAGCAACCGATGTGAACAGTAAGAAAGTGAACATCTTTTTCGATGAGTTCATCAAGTTAGAGAACGCATCAGAGAAGGTTGTTGTGTCTCCACCACAGCTGGAAGCACCAGAGATAAAGGCTCAAGGCAAGCATATCTCTGTCGCTTTGCAAGACAAACTACAGCCAAATACAACCTACACTATCGACTTCTCGGATGCAATCTCCGATAACAACGAGGGCAATCCACTAGGTAATTACACTTACAGCTTCTCTACTGGCGATCATATTGATACTCTCGAAGTATCTGGCTATGTGTTAGAAGCAGAGAATCTAGAGCCTATCAAGGGTATACTCGTGGGTCTTTACAGCAATCAAAGTGACACTGCTTTCCAGAAACTACCGATGTTGCGCGTCTCAAGAACCGATAGTCGGGGGCACTTTGTGATACGTGGTGTTGCTAAAGGAGACTATCGTATCTATGCACTAAAGGATGCGGACGGCAATTACATGTACAATCAAAAGAGTGAGGAGATAGCTTTCACGCCTGAAGTTATCATGCCTTCGTGGAAGCCGGACATACGACAAGACACGCTATGGACGGACTCTTTGCACATCAAAGACATTAAGCAGGTGCCTTACACCCACTTTCTTCCAGACGACGTAACGCTCTCTGCCTTCACAGCAGTACAAACGGATCGATACTTCATAAAGTCAGAACGAAAGGATGCAGACCATTTCACGCTCTTCTTTAGCTATGGAGATGCGAGCCTACCACAGCTTACTCCACTGAATTTTAACGCTAAGGATGCCTTCTTGGAAGAGCCAAGTATGAACCAAGATACCATTACTTATTGGCTTCGTGACTCTGCTCTTATCAATCAAGACACCCTGCGTATGAAGATGACTTACAATATGACAGACAGCACGGGGAGGCTTGTTCCACAGACCGAGACGCTTGAGCTACTTGCAAAAACACCTTATGCAAAGCGCATGAAGAGCCAACAAGAGGAATACGACAAGTGGAAAAAGAAGCAAGATAAGGCTAAGGAACGTGGGAAAGCGTATGAGACAGCAATGCCAACAAAGCCCCTTGATGTGAAATATAACGTCCCGTCGCAGATGAGTCCAGACCAGAATCTATCCTTCGAGATTGCTGCTCCGATAGAGAAGATCGATACTTCCAAGATACAACTCTATGAGAAAGTGGACAGCTCATGGTATCGAGCGAAGTACCAGTTGGGTACTGAACCCGGAAAACCACGTCAGTTACAACTCGTCAGTGCGTGGGATACAGGCAAAGAATACAGCTTGGAGCTTGATTCGGCAGCCTTCACGGATATCTACGGGAGGGTTTCTAAGAAGTACAAACAGGGTATTCGCATTCCTTCCACTGATGAATATGGCACCTTAGTGATGTCTCTTGAGGGCATGAAGGGCAAGAACTGCCTCGTACAACTGCTCAACGAAAGCGATAAACCAGTAAGGGAAACAACCGCAAAAGACGATAAGGCGACCTTCTACTACATAAAGCCTGGCACGTACTACATGCGTCTCATTGTCGATGATAACGATAACGGCAAGTGGGACGGAGGCGATTATGCAACGCAGCGAGAGCCTGAGGCGGTGTATTACTACCCCAAATCCATAGAGTGCAAAGCGAAACGTGATGTGCAAGGAACGTGGAATCCGCGCCTTCTACCGCTCTATCAACAGAAGCCTGGAGCAATTACTAAGCAGAAGGCAGATACACAGCGTAAGGCAAGAAGTCGCAATCTGGAGCGTGCCCGCAGCCTCGGAATAGACCTCCCAAGCGAAGATATACTACAAGGGAAGGTAAAGATTAAGAAGGTTAAGGATAAGAAATCTGAACCTCAAAAGTAGACTTTCACCCAATCCTAAACCTCATCTATACCCCTTCTAATTGTTAGGAACATAAGAGAAAACCAGCTTAAAAAAACAAAGAGAGCCTTTCTTCAATTTGAAGAGAGGCTTTCTTCGCATCAAGGAGAGGCTCTCTTTGCCCTCAAAAGGGCGTTTCTTCATTTGTTGTGAGTTTATACGTCTATAACAGTTATAACCTCATACAAGACAAAGAAAGGGCTTAATGACACTTTCCAAGCATAAATGGCAAGTAGCGATAGACGATTGCAACAATACAGCTTGCCACTATGCAGACCAGAGCATAGGCTATC
>ERZ773074.980-NODE-980-length-11385-cov-2.587643_pt1 | contig 11385 bp, 6 predicted proteins | sample MGYA00580615_ERZ773074 | MGnify/ENA primary metagenome ERZ773074 (study PRJEB29015, sample SAMEA2738126) | human oral metagenome | biome: human oral; feature: human-associated habitat; material: saliva | place: China | collected 2160 ...
TAGGCGCGATAGTGCCGGTATCAATGACGTCGACACTGATGTCCTCCGATTCTCCGTCGACGGTCTGGGTCAGGTCGAGGGCGGGGACGTAGGTCACGTCCTTGATTCCGTTGACCGCTTTGACCTGCTTCGTCAGCTGCGCGGTATCGGTCTGCGGCGTGACCCCGAAGATCCTGGCGTCCACGGGTGAGCCGTGGCCGAGGATGGCGTCGAAGGAGGTGTTCAAGGAGGATAGGCCGACGAAGAGCGCTGACCCCACCAGGACGCAGACGAAGAGTGTGGCTGCGGTTGCGGCGGACCGTCCGGAGTTACGGGCCAGGTTCCGGGTAGCCAGGCGCAGGACCGGGAATCGCGCGTCACCACTGATTCTGCCGATGAATCCGATGATGGCGGTGACGAGCAGAGGAAGGCTGAGGACGGTCCCAACGACGACGACGGCGCTTCCAGATGCTGTGATGTAGATATCGGAGGCCTGAATGCCGAGGGCGACGATGGCCGCACCGATGACAGCGATGATGACTCCGGCGACAGCGACCCACATCCTTCTGCGTCCGGCCTGCTTGGTACTTGCGACCTGTCCGGTGAGTGCCACGAGCGGTGAGATGCGGGTGGCCTTGCGGGCCGGGCGCAGGACCGCGATGAGGGTGACTAGCGTCCCCAGGGCGACGGTGAGCCCGAGCGACACCGGGGAGATGGTCAGCTGATCGGCCTTGAGGTCCGCGAAGGTTCCCGAGGACACCGCGATGGCGCCGAGACCGGTCCCGAGCGCCGCGCCCAGGACGGAGCCGACCAGCCCAGTAAGGAGCCCAGTGCGCAGGACGGCGAGCATCACCTGACGGCGGGTTGTGCCGATGCAGCGCATGAGTCCGACCATGCGTGTCTGACGCGCCACCAGGGTGCTGAAGGTGGTGGCGATGACGATGATGGCGACGACCGCACAGACCGGGGCCAGGAGATTGATGATGCTCGCAATCGTTGTGCCGCCCGTCTGCGCCTGGGCGCGTTGAGCGATGGCCTCGTCTCGGCTCTGAACCGATGCGGCGGGCTGGACCGAGTGAACGGTCTGAGACACCTTGGTGAGGAGTGCGCTTGCGTCCGTTCCCGGCTTCGCCTTCACGTACAGGCTGCGGTAGTCCATACGAGCGCCCATTGCCTGGAGCTGCTCGGTGGTGGCGTAGAGGGTGTCGGTGTCGGTCTCCCTGCTGTCGGCCCCGGCGGAGATGATGCCGACCACTGTGGGTGCCGAGTGGACGGCCTTGGCGTCGTCAATCTTGGACGTGAGCCGGATGGTGTCGCCGACGCTCAGGCCCTGCTGCTCGGCGAGCATGGAGTCGATGGCGACTTCGCCGGTTGTCTTGGGGAGTCGGCCTCTGCTCAGGGTGGTGAACTTGGTGAGCGCCGGGACGTCCTGGACGGCGATCTGGGCTCCGACGGAGTGGCTCAGCTGCTTGGGCAGGTCGAGCCCCAGCATGTCCCAGTGGGCGCCGCGGACCGAGGCGACGCCGTCAAGGGCGGAGACCCGGTTGAGGAGGGAGTCGTCCAGGGCGCCTTCCGTGCTGTTGGCTCTACGACCGTCTTGGACGACGATAGCGGCGTCGCCTACGGATACCCGCGCGCTGGTTTGCGTCTGAGTGCGGAAGGAGTCGGAGATGATGAAGGCGAAGGCGATGAGGGCGGCGCTCATGGCCACGGCCACGAGGGCGGAGATGGTTCGCCGCAGATCGAGGAGCGAAGGCATCAGCGGGCCTCCATCCGGGGTGCAGGGCCGGCAGCGGGGGAGTGGGCGGCGGCGTGATGGGCGCCGGACCCGGCCACGCGGGTACCGGCCGGGCGGCGCACGGCCTCGACCCCGGTGATGTGCCCGTCGCGCAGGCGGATGATGCGGTTGGTGGTGGCGGCCGCCTGCTCGTCGTGGGTGACCATGACGACGGTCTGCCCCAGGCGCTCGCACATGCCGGCCAGGGTCTCTAGCAGGGCGGCGGCCGAGGCGGTGTCCAGCGCCCCGGTGGGCTCGTCGGCGAAGACAACCTCGGGGCGGCCCACGAGGGCGCGAGCTACGGCCACGCGCTGCTGCTGGCCGCCGGAGAGCTCGTGGGGCCGGTGGGACAGGCGGTCGCCGATGCCCAGGGTGGAGATGACGGCGTCGTACCAGTCCCGCTGTGGTTTGCGGTGGGCCAGGCGCTGAGGCAGGAGGATGTTCTCCTCGGCGCTCAAGGTAGGCAGCAGGTTGAAGGACTGGAAGATGAAGCCGAGGCGGTCGCGGCGCACGGCGGTGAGCTGCTTGTCCTTCATGCCCGACAGGTCCTGACCAGCGATGAGCACGCTGCCGGAGGTCGGCGTGTCCAGGCCCGCCAGGCAGTGCAGGAGGGTGGACTTGCCCGAGCCGGAGGGGCCCATGATGGCCACGAACTCGCCGCGTCCCACCACCAGGCTCGCCGAGTCCAGGGCGACGACCCGGGCCTCGCCCTCGCCGTAGACCTTGGTCAGGCCGCGGGCCTCGACGACGTGCATCGGGGCGGCAGCAGCGGCAGGTGCCCCCGGCGCTCCCTGGGCCACCCGTCCTCCCTGGGGGACTGGAGCGGGTTTGGCGGCGTGGCTGAAGGACGGGGGCTGGGGTTGAGTCGTCATCTCAGGACCCTTCTCGTGTGGCTGACTCGTGTGGTAGGCAGGGCCGGTCGTCTGATTCGTGTCGCGTCCGGGGGTTGCCCTGTTGACGTGAAAAAGCCTAGAAACGGCGCCATCACAACGGAATGCGTCGAAGGACGGGACGCGCGAGCCCCTGTCCACCGAAAGGCGGAGGTGAGGCGGTACGAAGGTGCGGCTGCCCCGCGCCCTGGAACCAGGGCACGGGGCAGCCACTTCTCAGGCCTCGTAGCAGAGTGGGCAGAGGGTAAGAGGGTGAGCAGAGGGACGGTCGAGGAGGCTCTCCTCAGTCCTGAGCGAGGGCGTGGACGGGCGGGATCCGGCTGGCGCTCTCCGCGGGACGCAGCGAGGCCAGGACACCGACCGCGGCGGCCATCAGAAGAATGCCGACCAGGATCAGGGCCAGCCATGGGACCGGGACGGTCAGGAGGCTGGTGGAGTCGGTGGTGAGCAGGGCGGCCGCCCCTGCGATACCCACCCCGCAGCCGAGCAGGATGCCGATGGTGCCGCCCAGGAGCGCGGTGAGGACGGCCTCGGTGATGAGCAGGCGTCTGATCTCGCTGCGTTGGGTGCCGGTGGCGCGCAGGACCCCGATCTCCCGGGTGCGTTCCAGGACGCTGACATCGACGGTGTTGGCCAGGCCTGACAGGGCGATCAGCAGGGTGAAGACCAGCATGGCGCCGATCGCTATGGAGATCTGGCGGACCTGATCGGTGAGGTTGATGCGGCCCTCCTGGGAGTCGCCGACGGAAAGGCCGCTGCCCGCAACTGCCTTGCGGACGGCGGAGACAGGAGCCGGATCCGTACCATCGCCGTCGGCGCGCACCCACAGGAGGGAGGCGGTCGGAGCGTTGCCGACCAGCCGATGCGCGACGGCGGGGGTGACGGCGGCGTCGACCCCCTCCTTCACCCGGACGGTGAGGTCAACGCTGCCGGCGGGCCCCGTGAGGGTCACTGGGGTTCCGTCGGCGATGTTGTAGGTGCGGTCCAGCAGGAGAACCCGGTCATCGAGAGCCTCCAGCGCCTTCCGAGAGCGCAGGACCGGGGAGACCGTCTTCGCGTCGACAGCAGAGACGGTCAGGGCCTCCTTCTGGTCCTTCTGGCGACCGCCGGTCATGGTGACCTCGAACTGTGGCACGGGGACGACGCCCTCCACGCCGTCAACGGCGGCGATCCTCGCAACGGTTGAGGAGGGGTCCTGGCCCGCGCTCAGCTCTCCCACGGTGATGTCGACGGGGGTGTGGTAGCCGACGTAGGTCTGCATGGAGGAGGCGACGCTGGACAGGCCACTGGACATCGCGGCAGCCACCGCGACGGCGACGAGCAGGGACGCGGTGGTCGCCGCGGTGCGGGCGGGGTGGCGGGCCAGGTTGCGGGTGGCCAGGTGGAGGATAGGTCTGCCTTCCTGACCGCAGACCGATCCGACGAGGCGGGACGCTCCGACGACGAGCAGGGGAAGCGCAAGGATGATCCCGAGGACGGCGACCACGGCACCCGCCCCGATCATCTCCAGGACCCGCCAGATGACTCCGCCGTGGATGAGGCCGAGGCCGAGCGCGGTGACGACTACCCCCGCGACGGCAGCAGCCACCCGCCGTCTACTCAGCGACTGATGGCCGGCGGTCTGCCCGGTCAGTGCCATGAGCGCAGACACCCGGCTGGCCTGGCGTGCCGGCCTCAGGATGGAGACCAGGGTCACCACGGTGCCGACCAGGACCGCCAGGGCGAAGGAGGTCCAGGAGATGGTCAGGTGACGAGACTCGACCTCCTCGATGAGGCCGGAGCCGATGACGGGCACCGCGACGGCGGCTCCGACGGCGGCTCCGGCGACCGATCCCGCCAGCCCGGTGAGCAGGGCGGTGCGCAGCACAGAGCCCACGACCTGACGGCGGGTCGCGCCCACGCAGCGCAGCAGACCGATCTGGCGGGTCTGGCGCGCCATGAGCGTCGTGAAGGTCGTGGCGATGACGATCCCGGAGACGACGACGCACACGGGGGCGAGGATCTGCAGAAGAGTGATCGTCCTGGAGGCGGTGCCGTCGGAGGCCTTGGCGCGCATAGTGACGATCTCGGAGGCGGTGTATGCCTGTGCACTTGGCTGCGCGGTGGCCAGGGCCCCGGTGACGGAGCTGAGAAGCTCCTTGTCGCTGGTCCCCGCCTTCCCGGTGACGTAGAGGACGGCGGGGGCGTCGGGAAGCCCCATGGCGGCCTGAGCCTGGCCGGTGGCGAAGATGTAGGGGGTGTCCTCGGCGTCGTACCGGGTGACGTCAGCCCCGGGCCGGACCACGCCGACAATGTTCACGGTCGTGGAGGAGGCGTCCTCGGAGGCCCTCAGTGTGAGGGTGCTGCCGACCTTCACGTTCTGCTGCCGCTCCAGGACGGCGGGGGAGACGGCGATCTCGTTATCCGCCTGCGGCAGGCGGCCGTCCACCAGGCGGGTGTTGCCCGCGAGCGCCGGTACGTCCAGGACCGGGAGATTGCTCTCCTGAGTCGTGCCCCGGCGGCCGGTCAGGACCCATCCCTCGACATAGGGGCGCACCGATGCGACCCCGTCAGCCGCGGAGACCTGCTGCACGGCCCGCTCGGAGATCCTGCCTCTGGCGGCGTCGTCCTTGTGGTCCGCCAGGACCACCACGTCGGCGTCACCGACACTGGCGCGGGCGCTCTCGGTGATCCTGGTCCGAACGGAGTCGGAGACGATGAAGACGAAGACGATGAGGGCCGCACTCATGGCCACCGCCACGAAAGCGGCAGCACTGCGGCGTAGATCGAGCAGGGCGGGCATCAGCAGTCCTCTTCTCGTTGTTCTTTCCCAGCAAGAGCCGCGGTCGATGAGTCGCATGGTCCTGGGGAGTCGGTGGATGCCTCGAGGCTAGGAATCGCGGAGAAGAACCGGAATGCGTCGAAGGGACGGACTGCAGTGGCGTCTCCGCCTTTCGAGGGAGGACAGCCGGCTGCCGGCAGCGGTGTGGCCCCATCACTTCGACCAAAACTTCATCATCGACCCGGCTCCGTGTCTCCTATGAAGTTTTGGTCGAAGTGAGGCGCCCTGACCCCGCCGGATCGTGTCCTGGCTCTCAGTGTGAGGTGGCCTGAAGATGTTTCGGTCCTCCCGCTGCGGCGGGCCAACCGTTAGCCTGACCCCGTGACGAATCTTCCCGCCGCCGCCCCGGCCCCCCTGCCGGGGTTCGTGCCCCGCGACCGGACGCTCCTCATGGGCGTCCTCAACGTCACCCCCGACTCCTTCTCCGACGGTGGCCGCTGGGCCGACCCCGAGGCGGCCGTCGCCCACGCCCGCGAGCTCATCGCCCAGGGCGCAGACATCATCGACGTCGGCGGGGAGTCCACCCGCCCCGGCGCCCAGAGAATCGACGCCGACACCGAGATCTCCCGAGTCCTGCCCGTGGTGCGCGCGCTCCTCGCCGACGGGGCAGGCAGTGCCGACGGGACCGGCGCCGCCGGCAGCGCCATCGTCTCGGTGGACACCATCCACGCCGCCACCGCCGAGGCCGCCATCGACGCCGGCGCCCACATCATCAACGACGTCTCCGGGGGCCTGGCCGACCCCGCCATGCACGGCCTCATCGCCCGCACCGGCGTCGTCTACGTCTGCCAGCACTGGCGCGGCGACCCCGAGACCATGGACCGGCTCACCGACTACCCCGGCGGCGTCGTCGCCGGAGTCGAGGCCGAGCTGCGCGAGCGCCTGGCCGAGCTGGACGCCGCCGGGGTGGACCGCTCCCAGGTGGTCCTGGACCCCGGCCTCGGCTTCGCCAAGACCCACGCCCAGTCCTGGGAGCTGTTGGCGGCCACCTCCCGCCTCATCGCCGACCTGGGCCGGCCCCTCCTGGTCGGCTCCTCCCGCAAGCGCTTCCTGGCCCAGGCCGCCGAGGCCGAGGCCACCCCCGTCCAGCGCGACGCCGTCACCGCCGCCACCACCGCCCTGGCCGCCGCCGCCGGCGCCTGGGCCGTCAGAGTCCACGAGGTCCCGGCCAACCGGGCCGCCGTCCGCACCGCCTCCCTCTGGAAGGAACACCAGTGAGCACCACCGTCTCCGCGACCACCGACCGGATCAGCCTCATCGGCCTGTCCGCCCGTGGCCACCACGGCGTCCTGCCCTTCGAACGCGAGGAGGGCCAGCTCTTCACGGTCGACGTCATCCTCGACCTGGGGCAGCGCGGCACCGCCGTGGCCGCCGTCACCGACTCGGTGACCGACGCCGTTGACTACTCCCGCGTGGCCAACGGCATCGTGAGCATCATCGAGGGGGAGCCGGTCAACCTCATCGAGTCCCTGGCGGACCGGATCGCCGAGCGGGTCCTGTCCTTCCCCCGCGTCGTGGCCGCCGAGGTCACCGTGCACAAGCCCGAGGCGCCCCTCGACGTCGCCTTCGAGGACGTCTCGGTGACCATCCACCGGGTGGCCGACGCCGCAGCCGGCCACGGCGGAGCCCCCGCCACCAGCCAGGCCGCCTGGGCCGCGCAGGCCGAGGCGCCGGTGGCCGTCTCCGCCCAGCCCTACGCCTCCCCCTCCTCCTCGGCCTCCCCGGTGGCCGCAGCCTCCCCGGCGGCGCCCGCCTACGAGCCCCCTGCCGCCTCCGCGGCCCCCGTCGTCTCGGAGGTCCCCGACTTCTCGGGCGCCTCCTTCACAGGCGGTGACGCCGCTCCGGCCGCCTTGGCCTCCGAGCCCCCCATCACCCCGACGCCCTCGCCGGCCTCGCCGATGGAGGCTCCGGCCCGCTCGCCCTTCGCTGCCGCCGCGCCTTCGGTCCCCACGCCGATGCCGACCGAGCCCGGTACTCCCGGTGGGAGCGCCGAGTCGACCCAGCCGTGGGTGCCGGACTGGGCCACCGAGAGCGCGGACTCCTCCGCCTCATCGGCCCCCGCCTGGGCCCCGGAGGCACCCGAGGCCCCGGAGGCCACCGGCCTGCCCTCCGGTGAGTCCGCCGGTGAGGCCGCCGTTTCCTACTCCGCGTCGAGCGCACTGGACGCCCCCTCGACCAGCGCTCCCACCGCGGCCTCCGCCGGCAGGACCGCTGGTGCCGACGGGTTCGTGAGCCTGGCAGCCGACGCCCTGGGTGCGGCGCCCGCCCCCAGTGAGCCGGAGCCCAGTGCCCTCAGCTATGCCGAGGAGGTGGCTGCTGACGCCTCCGCAGCGGTCTCGTCCGAACCGGGCCCCGCCGCCGACGGCCTTGCTGTCCAGCTGCCCCACGAGGGCCGCCACGTCGCCTCCTCCGAGGAGGGCGAGGACCAGTCCGCCCCCGCCGTCGAGGACTCCGCGGACCTGCTGAACGGGCCGGCCGCCTTCGACGAGTCCGGCTCCTACAGCGGGGCCGCCGCCAGCCAGGTCGGTGACGCCGGGGCCGCCCCCGAGGCAGCGGGCGTCGATGCTGCCGGCTTCCCCTTCCCCGCGCTGGGTGGGGACGCCTCCGCCTCCGGGACCGCCGCTGACGGTTTCGTTGACTCCTCCTCCGTCTCGGCCTCCCAGTCCCTGGGAGAGCCCGGGCCCAGCCCCTTCGACGTCCCCGGTGAGCTCCCCGGGGCCGTGAGCCAGGACGGCGTGGCACCGGCTTACTCCGAGTCCTCATACTCCCAGCCCTCCGTCTCCGAGGACTTCTCCCAGCCCGCTGAGGGCTCGTTCGCCGCGCCGTCGGCGCAGCCCGACGTCCTGGGCGCCCCCGGCGCCGCACCGGCTCCCGTTGCGCCTGAGGCCCCGGCGGCTCCCGCAGCTCCGGTGGACCCGCTCTCCGAGCGGCCCGTCCGCCCCGTCGGCGTCGTCTTCGGCCTGGGCGCTAACGTCGGCGGAGTCGTGGACTCCCTGCGCACGGCCGTCCAGAGCCTCAGGGCCACCGAGGGCATCGAGGTCACGCAGGTGGCGCCGCTGGCCCGCACGATCGCCGTCGTCGCCGAGGGCGCCGAGCCCCAGCCCGACTACCTCAACACGGTGGTCACGGCCATGACGACCCTCTCCCCGCGCGAGCTGCTCGAGGTCTGCCAGACCCTGGAGATCGCGGCCGGGCGCGTGCGCACCGAGCCGTGGGGCGTGCGCACCCTGGACGTCGACCTCATCGAGGTCGAGGGTGTCCCCTCCTCCGACCCGGCCCTGTCCCTGCCGCACCCGCGTGCCGCCGAGCGCGCCTTCGTCCTCGTGCCGTGGAGCCAGGCCGACCCCTTCGCCGAGCTGGCCGGGCGCTCCGTGTCCGAGCTCGCCGAGAACGCCCCCGACCGCGGTGGCCTGCGCTGGCTGGCCTTCGACTGGCTCGACTCCGAGTCCCTGCCGGACAAGCCCACCGGCCCCTACGTGGAGCCGCCGGTGGAGCAGGAGGCCGCAGGCTCCGAGCCGGGCCTGGTCTACGACGCCACCCGGGATGAGTCCTCCGTGGCCGACGCCTCCCTGGCCGCCGACTACGCCGGCAGCATCGCCGAGGCCTCATCGGCCGCCCCGGAGCCGGCCCCCGCGCAGCCCCTCGGTGACCAGGGGCAGGCCGAGTCCTCCCCCTTCGGGCAGCTGCCTTTCGACACCTCCAACGGGGCGGGCTCCTGGGCCGAGCAGGCCCCGCAGGTCGACTCGCCCTACCAGGCGGCCTCGGCCCCCGAGGCGGCCGGACCGCAGGGCTCCTACGCCCCCGGTCTCTCAGCCGGGCCGGACGGGTTCTCCCACGGCCAGCAGGATGAGGCCGCCGGGGACGCCTGGAAGTCCCCGCTCCAGTGGAATGACGTCATCGGTGGTGGCGCCCAGGGGACAGGTCCCCGTCAGGACGTCTGATGCGGCGCACCCGCTGGACCAGTGCCGTCACCTGGTTCATCGCCGCCGCGGTGACCTCCTGGGTGGTCGGTGACCTCCTGCTGCGCCACGTCGGCTGGGTCCCGGTCCTCTCCCCCTGGGGGGCGGTGACCGCGCTGGTCATTGCGGGCATCGTCCTGGTGGCGGGTCTGGCGGTCAGGCGGCTGCGTGCGCGCGAGCGCACCTGGATCACCCCGACCGGTGCCGCCACCACGGCGGCCGCCGCCCAGGCCTCGGCCATCGTGGGGGCGGTGCTCGGCGGCGTCTACGGCGGCGGGATCATCCTGGCGCTGGTGACGCCGCGCTCGCCGGCCATGACCCACCTGGCCTGGACCTCGACCGGTTGCCTGATCGCCTGCCTCGTGTGGTGCGTCGTCGGCTTCGTCGTCGAGCAGTGGTGCTCCATCTCCGGTGACGGCGACGACGACGGCTCGGCCGGTCCCTCCGGGCGGGCCCCCGAAGGACCAGGAGCCCCCGCATGACCAGTCCCGGAACAGGCCCCGGCGCGATGCCCGGTACCAGCCCGGCCGCGCCTGCTGCACCCGCCGCGGCCCCGGCACCCGTCCGCTCCGGTGAGCCGGCCACGCGACCACCCGCCGGCGCCGACCCCTTCGCCCCCGACGGCGTCGTCTTCCACCCGGTCTCGCCCCGCCTCATCACCGCCCGCATCCTGGGGGTCGGTCTCCTCTGCGCCGTCGTCATCATCGGCTTCGCCATCCCCGGGGTGCTCGTCTCCTCCGGATACTTCATCCCGGCGGGGGTCTTCGCAGCGCTGTTCCTCTGGCAGCTCTGGCTCATTCCGCGCCAGGTGCGGGCCATGGGCTACGCCCTGGCCGACAACCACCTCCTGTGGCGCCACGGCGTCATGTTCCGCTCCATCACCGTCACCCCCTACGGGCGCATGCAGTTCGTGGACACCTCCCAGGGGCCGCTGGCCCGCTGGCTGGGCATCGCCGAGGTCAAGCTCCACACGGCCTCGGCCAGCACCGACGCCACGATCAACGGGCTGCCGGTGGCCGAGGCCGAGCGCCTGCGCCAGGTCCTGTCCCAGCGCGGTGAGGAGAGGATGGCCGGGCTGTGAGCCCCAGCTGGGAGAGCCGGCTGGAGGCCGCCCGGAAGGCCAGGGCGGACGCCGCGGGGGAGAGCGGGCCCACCGCCTCCCGGGATCTGCCCCTGCCCGAAAATGTCACCTGGCACCGGGTCAGCCTCGTCACGCCGGTGCTGGAGGGCTGGAAGATCGTCACCGGTGTCCTGGCCTTCGTTACGGTCCAGAACCTCGACGAGCTGGTGCGTGCCTACCGCTTCATCTCCGAGCACGGCTTCACCCTGGGCGGGGGGATTGGCTACTACCTGCTCGGCCTGGTCGCGTTCATCGCCCTTTGGGTGGGGCTCGGGCTGCTCAGCTGGTGGCGGCGCGCCTACGCCGTGGACGCCGACGGCGTCTACCTGCGCTCGGGCATCCTCAGCCGCAAGCTGCGCACGGCCCGTCTGCCGCGCATCCAGTCGGTCGACGTCGTCCACCCCCTGCTCGGACGCATCTTCGGTCTGGGGCAGCTGACCGTCGAGGTCGCCGGGGGCCGGGACTCGCGGGTCGTCATCGGATTCCTCACCACCCGTGAGCTTCAGACCCTGCGCGACCGCATCCTCGACCTGGCCGCCGGACAGATCGACCTGCCCGGCCCTACCTCGGAGGGCGGCGCCGTCGGGGCGAGTGCAGTGGGCCGCGACACCGGCGGCATCGACGATGCCGCGTCCGCCGTCAGGCCCGAGGACCTCGCGCCCGAAGGGGCCGCCGGCTCTCAGGCCGCCCCCGAGCAGCGCGCCGTGCCGATGCGGGCCTCCCACTTCCAGGAGTACCCGCTCTACAGTGTCGATGGTGTCACCCTCCTGGGGTCCCTGTTGCGCAGCTCCTCGGTCTATGTGCTCGGGCTGACGGTGATCGGCACGCTTGCGGTAGGG
>ERZ773074.981-NODE-981-length-11384-cov-2.076353_pt1 | contig 11384 bp, 5 predicted proteins | sample MGYA00580615_ERZ773074 | MGnify/ENA primary metagenome ERZ773074 (study PRJEB29015, sample SAMEA2738126) | human oral metagenome | biome: human oral; feature: human-associated habitat; material: saliva | place: China | collected 2160 ...
CTTAGCTGGAACGGCTGTTAGCGATGTCATGAATAAGACTTTGACTAATGGTGAAAAGGTGTATGATTTGACCTACTTCATTATCGGAATGGTCACTCTCTTGGCAGTCATCCTCTTTAATATCTATGGTAAGAAGATTGTGGGAATCATCCCAGTCTTGCTAGGCCTGATAGTCGGCTACATCTTTAGCTTGATTCTAGGAATCGTGACTGGGCAGGAAATCGTTTCTTTTGCCAAGGTAGGAGAAGCTTCTTGGTTCCACCTTCCGCCCATGAGTCTGCCTTTCTTGGACTACGATGTGAAATTTTATCCTAGTGCGATTTTAACCATGGCGCCTATCGCCTTTGTAACCATGACAGAACACTTCGGGCATGTCATGGTACTGAATAGCTTGACAGGTAAGGACTTCTTCAAGGATCCAGGACTGGACAAGACCTTGACTGGTGATGGTCTGGCTCAGATTATTGCAGGGCTTTTCGGAGCACCGCCAGTGACTAGTTACGGAGAGAATATCGGAGTCATGGCGCTCAATAAAATCTACAGCGTCTATGTCATTGCGGGTGCAGCAGTGCTGGCTATTGTCATGAGCTTTGTGGGCAAGGTCTCAGCCCTGCTCCAATCCATCCCGAGTCCTGTGCTGGGTGGTATTTCCATCGCCCTCTTTGGGGTAATTGCTTCGAGCGGTCTCAAGATTCTGATCGAAGCACAGACCAACTTTGACAACAAAAAGAACCTCTTGATTGCCAGTGTCATCTTGGTATCTGGTATCGGCGGTCTGACCTTGCAGCTGTCGGGTCTGCAAATCTCAGGAGTTGCCTTGTCAACTATTCTGGGAATTGTCCTCTATCTTGTCCTGCCTGAGCCTAAAGATTGAGCTAGGCGATAAATCACTAACTTTCGTTCAAAATAGCTTGCTCTCAGAGCGACTTTACTTGCAGCACTCTGGAAGCCTTCATTCTTTCATAAAGGAGAATTACATCATGTCATCCAATCAAATCGCTCTTAAGAACCTTGTTTCTATGGAAACTCTGTCAAATGAAGAAGTTATGGCGCTGATTAAACGCGGAATCGAATTTAAAAATGGCGCTAAAGTCCATTATGATGAGCAGCATATCGTATCTAACCTCTTCTTTGAGCCTTCAACTCGGACCCACAAGGCCTTTGAGGTAGCAGAGTTGAAGTTAGGCTGCGATCTTCTGGACTTTGATGTCAAGACCAGCTCGGTCAACAAAGGAGAAACCTTGTATGATACCATCTTGACCATGTCTGCCCTTGGCGTCGATGTTTGTGTCATTCGCCACCCTGAAGTAGACTATTACAAAGAGCTAGTGGAAAGCCCGACCATTACGACTTCTATCGTAAACGGAGGAGACGGTTCTGGTCAGCATCCTAGCCAAAGCTTGCTGGACCTGATGACTATTTACCAAGAGTTCGGTCGCTTTGAAGGACTCAAGGTTGCGATTGCTGGTGACTTGGATCATTCGCGCGTGGCTAAGTCAAATATGCAGATTCTCAAGCGCTTGGGAGCAGAGCTCTACTTTGCAGGTCCGGAAGAATGGCGGAGCCAAGAGTTTGCGGACTATGGTAAGTTTGTCACCATTGATGAGGTGATTGATCAAGTAGATGTCATGATGTTCCTGCGCGTGCAGCATGAGCGCCATGACTACGAGTCCATCTTTTCTAAAGAAAATTACCACAGACTGCATGGGCTGACTCAAGAGCGGTATGACCGCATGAAAGATACAGCGATTCTGATGCATCCAGCTCCAGTTAACCGTGATGTAGAAATTGCGGATCATCTGGTCGAAGCACCAAAATCGCGTATCGTTGAACAAATGACCAACGGCGTCTTTGTCAGAATGGCTATTATCGAAGCGGTTCTGAAAGGCCGTCAATAATCTCGGACAGTAGGCCGGGAGTGGGTGAAGCTATGTGAAGCAATCCCACTCCCTATTATTATATATCTTATGTGGATGGTCGTGGGCGGTCTGCATCTTGGACAGGAGGGAACAATGGCAAAGAGACTTTTAATATTAGAAAATGGCATGATCTTCGAAGGGGAAGCTTTTGGAGCGGATCTTTTTGTGACAGGCGAAATCGTCTTTAACACAGGCATGACTGGCTATCAGGAATCGATTACGGACCAGTCTTATAACGGCCAGATTTTGACTTTTACCTATCCCTTGGTTGGAAATTATGGTGTCAATCGGGATGACTATGAGTCCATTTTACCGACTTGTAAGGGAGTGGTGGTCTATGAGTATGCACGTCGTGCCAGCAATTGGCGCCAGCAATTGTCTTTGGATGAGTTCCTCAAAATCAAGAAGATTCCAGGCATTTCGGGAATTGATACAAGGGCACTAACCAAGATTATCCGCCAGCATGGAACTATGCGGGCGACCATTGCCAATGCGGATGATAGTATTGAGCATCTACAAGACCAGCTGCAGGCGACTGTTCTGCCGATTGATAACATCAAGCAGGTGTCTACCAAGCAATCCTATCCAGCTCCGGGAACGGGTCGCAGCGTGGTATTGGTGGACTTTGGTTTGAAGCATTCTATCCTGCGAGAACTAGCTAAACGAAATTGTAGCGTGACGGTGGTGCCTTATGATACCAGCGCTGAGGAAATTCTCCAGCTCAATCCTGACGGAGTTATGCTCTCAAATGGACCGGGAAATCCGGAAGATGTGCCGGAGGCTCTGGACATGATTCGTGGTGTTCAGGGGAAGATTCCAATTTTCGGAATCTGTATGGGACATCAGCTCTTCTCCATGGCTAACGGTGCAAAGACGCATAAGATGAAGTTCGGTCATCGTGGCTTCAATCATGCGGTACGTGAGATTGCGACAGGCCGAGTTGACTTTACCAGTCAAAATCACGGCTATGCCGTCAGCCGTGAGGATTTGCCAGAATGCCTGATTGTGACTCATGAAGAAATCAATGATAAGTCTGTTGAAGGTGTGCGCCATCGGGATTATCCTGCCTTTTCTGTGCAGTTCCACCCGGATGCTGCGCCGGGACCGCATGATGCAGACTATCTCTTTGATGAGTTTATGGAAATGATGGATGCCCATCAGGCTTACTAGGAAGCAAGATTGAGAGGTGCACTATGCCAAAACGTAAAGATATTCAGAAAATTATGGTCATCGGTTCTGGTCCTATCGTTATCGGTCAGGCTGCGGAGTTTGACTATGCTGGGACTCAGGCTTGCCTGTCCTTGAAAGAAGAGGGCTACAGTGTTGTCTTGGTTAATTCTAATCCAGCGACCATCATGACGGACAAGAAAATTGCGGACCGGGTTTATATCGAGCCTATCACGCTGGAGTTTGTTGCGCGGATTTTGCGTAAGGAGCGACCAGATGCTCTGCTGCCTACTCTGGGTGGCCAGACCGGACTCAATATGGCCATGGAATTATCAAAGTCAGGGCTTTTAGAAGAGCTGGGAGTGGAACTCTTGGGGACAAAGCTGTCAGCCATTGACCAAGCGGAAGACCGGGATCTCTTCAAGCAGCTGATGGAAGAGTTAGGTCAGCCCATCCCTGAGTCAGAAATTGTTAATACAGTTGATGAAGCACTGGAATTTGCAGCTGAAATCGGCTATCCAGTCATTGTCCGTCCGGCATTTACACTGGGAGGAACTGGCGGCGGTATCTGTAGCAATGAAGAAGAGCTGCAGGAAATCGCAGAAAACGGCCTCAAACTCTCTCCGGTTACCCAGTGTCTGATCGAGCGCTCCATAGCGGGCTTTAAGGAAATCGAATACGAAGTCATGCGGGATGGCGCAGACAATGCGCTGGTCGTCTGTAATATGGAAAACTTTGATCCAGTCGGCATCCACACAGGTGATTCTATCGTTTTTGCACCTAGTCAGACCATCTCAGACTATGAATACCAGATGCTGCGGGACGCCAGTCTAAAGATTATTCGAGCGCTGAAGATTGAGGGTGGCTGTAATGTGCAGCTAGCTCTGGATCCGCATAGTTTCAAATACTATGTCATTGAGGTCAATCCGCGGGTTTCCCGCTCATCAGCCCTTGCCTCTAAGGCGACTGGCTATCCGATTGCAAAGCTGGCAGCGAAAATCGCAGTCGGGCTCACATTGGATGAAATCATCAATCCGGTGACAGGCTCTACCTATGCTATGTTTGAGCCGGCTCTGGACTACGTGGTCGCTAAAATTCCACGCTTTCCATTTGATAAATTTGAGCAGGGTGAGCGCCGTCTGGGAACCCAGATGAAGGCGACAGGGGAAGTCATGGCTATTGGCCGCAATATTGAGGAGAGTCTGCTCAAGGCCTGCCGCTCTCTGGAAGTTGGTGTGGACCACAATGAGCTGCCTGCTCTCAGCCAAGTAAGCGATGATGAGCTGATGAGGAAGATTGTCAAAGCGCAAGATGACCGACTTTTCTACATCTCAGAGGCTATTCGCCGTGGCTACAGTCCAAATGAAATTGCCGAGCTGACCAAGATTGATGTCTTTTTCCTGGATAAGTTGCTCCATATTTTCGAAATCGAGCAGGAACTGGCCAGTCATATCGGAGATAGTTATGTGCTCAAGAAAGCCAAGCAAAATGGCTTTGCGGATACTAAGATTGCTGCCTTGTGGGACATGACAGCTGAGCAGGTGCGTCGCATCCGGCAGGAGCAGAAGATTGTTCCGGTTTACAAGATGGTAGATACCTGTGCTGCTGAGTTCGAGTCTGCGACGCCTTATTTCTACTCTACCTATGGCTTTGAAAATGAATCTGTCAAATCCAGCAAGGAATCTGTTCTTGTGCTGGGCTCAGGTCCTATCCGAATCGGGCAAGGAGTCGAGTTTGACTATGCGACCGTTCATTCTGTAAAGGCTATTCAGGCAGCTGGTTATGAAGCCATTATCATGAACAGTAATCCAGAGACTGTATCGACTGACTTTTCTGTCTCTGACAAGCTATACTTTGAGCCGCTGACCTTTGAAGATGTCATGAATGTCATTGAGCTGGAACAGCCTAAAGGTGTTATCGTTCAGTTTGGCGGGCAGACAGCCATTAATCTGGCAGAGCCTCTGTCCAAGGCTGGTGTTAAGATTTTAGGCACCCAAGTAGCGGACTTGGATCGAGCTGAGGATCGGGATCTCTTTGAGCAAGCTCTGAAGGAGCTGGATATTCCGCAGCCGCCGGGTCAGACAGCTACTAATGAAGAGGAAGCAGTAGAGGCTGCTCGTAAGATTGGCTTCCCTGTTCTGGTGCGGCCTTCCTATGTCTTGGGTGGCCGTGCCATGGAAATCGTAGAAAACGAAGCGGATCTACGCTCTTATATGCGGACAGCGGTTAAGGCCAGTCCAGACCATCCAGTTTTGGTAGATTCTTACATTGTTGGGGATGAGTGCGAGGTGGATGCCATTTCAGATGGCCGTCAGGTCTTGATTCCAGGGATTATGGAGCATATCGAGCGAGCAGGAGTTCACTCAGGGGATTCCATGGCGGCTTATCCGCCGCAAACCTTATCTCAGAAAGTCAAGGATACTATTGCAGACTATACCAAGCGTTTGGCTCTGGGACTGAACTGTATCGGCATGATGAATATTCAGTTCGTCATCAAAGATGAGCAGGTCTATGTCATTGAGGTCAATCCGCGTGCCAGCCGGACTGTTCCTTTCTTGTCTAAGGTGACTGATATTCCAATGGCGCAAGTAGCGACTCGTTTGATTCTTGGGGAAAGCTTGGCAGAGCTGGGCTATGAAGATGGTCTCCATCCAGAAAGTTCCATGGTTCATATCAAGGCGCCAGTCTTCTCCTTTACCAAGCTAGCCAAGGTTGACAGTCTTTTGGGACCTGAGATGAAGTCTACCGGCGAAGTCATGGGCAGTGATCGCACGCTCGAAAAAGCACTCTACAAGGCCTTTGAAGCTTCCTATCTCCATCTGCCAAACTTTGGTAATGTCGTCTTTACTATTGCAGACGACAGCAAGGAAGAAGCCCTGCAGCTGGCTCAGCGTTTTGCCAATATTGGCTATGGTATCTGGGCAACAAAGGGAACAGCCTCTTATTTTGAAAATCATGGTCTCCATGTTCGTCTGGTGGAAAAAATCGGCAGTGATGATAACAAGGACATCCCAGCCTATATCCGCAAGGGCAAGGTTCAGGCTATTATCAACACGGTCGGAACCAAGCGGACAGCTGACAAGCATGGTCAAATTATCCGTAGCTCAGCTATTGAGCATGGAGTGCCACTCTTCACAGCCTTGGACACAGCTGATGCCATGCTGAAGGTACTGGAAAGCCGCAGTTTCACTACAGAAGCGATATAGAGCTGGAGTTTTCAGTTCCAGATTGTCATTTGATAGTCTGTAGGTCGGAAAAGTAATCTCATACAGTTAAGCTTGAAAATGCATCTGTCCCAGCTTATTCTGTCCTTTATATTGGAATTAAAATCAAAGAGGAAGTGGGAAAGAATCCTACTCCCTTTTTGCTTTATTTTCTTAAAAAACTTGACAAAGAAGTTGACAAAGTGTATGATATTAACCAGTTAATAAACTGGTTAATAATGAGTTAAGGAGATATTATGAAACGAGCTTTAAAAATCTCAGCATGTCTTAGCCTGCTGGCTCTGGCCTTGTGTCTCTGGGCTTGTCAGTCTCAAAAGGAATCCAGTCCATCCAGTCCGTCGCAAGGAATGAGGATTGTAACCAGCTTTTATCCTATCTACTCTATGGTTAAGGCTATATCAGGCGATCTGAATGACGTGCGCATGATTCAGTCTAGCAGCGGTATTCATGATTTTGAGCCTTCAGCCAATGATGTGGCAGCCATCTATGATGCAGATGTCTTTGTCTATCACTCACGGACCTTGGAGTCCTGGGCTGGCGAGCTGAATCCTAGTCTCAAGAATTCCAAGGTTCAAGTCCTTGAGGCTTCTCAGGGTATGAAGCTGGATCGAGTCGCTGGTTTGGAAGATGTCCAAGCAGGAGAGGGAGTGGATGAGAAGACGCTCTATGATCCCCATACCTGGTTGGATCCTCAGAAGGCCGCAGAGGAAGCCCAGATTATCGCTGACAGACTGTCGGATCTGGATAGCGACCATCGGGATATTTATCAAGCCAATGCTCGAAAATTTCAAGAAGAGGCCAAGGAGCTGACAGAACGCTATCAGAAGATTTTTGATAAAGTGCCCAACAAGACCTTTGTCACCCAGCATACAGCTTTTTCTTATCTAGCCAAGCGATTCGGGCTGACCCAGCTGGGTATTGCTGGTATTTCACCGGAGCAGGAGCCTAGTCCGCGCCAGCTGACAGAGATAGAAGACTTTGTCAAGGAGCACCAGGTGAAGACCATTTTTGTGGAAAGCAATGCTTCTTCCAAAGTGGCTCAAACTCTGGTCAAGGCGACCGGTGTACAAATCAAGGAGCTGAATCCTCTGGAAGCAGACCCAGCCAACCAACTATCTTATTTAGAAAATTTAGAAAAGAATCTAGCTGTTTTAGCTAAAGATTTGAAAGGATAAAGGAAAACCATGAAAAAGAAATATTTCCTAGCTTCAGCAGCTGTATTAGCTCTTGGTCTCGGAACTTACGGGCTTATCCAATGGCAAGCTCAGCCCCGAACTCAGACCAAAGATAACAAAGTAGCCTATATTGAGGACAAGACTTCGGGTGAAAAGACAGATAAAAATAAAAATTTGACATCTGACCAAATCAATGATGAGGAAGGGATTGAAGCAGAGCAAATTGTCGTGAAAATTACGGATCAGGGCTATGTCACTTCTCACGGAGACCATTATCATTACTTTGATGGAAAGGTGCCTTTTGATGCCATTATCAGCGAAGAGTTGATTATCCGAGATCCTAATTACACGCTGCAGGAAGCAGATATAGTCAATGAGGTCAAGGATGGCTATATCATCAAGCTAGATGGGAAGTATTATCTCTACCTCAAGGATGCCAAACATACCAGCAATGTCCGCTCGGTGGATGAGATTGCGAGGCAGAAGAAGCTGCATAAGACCAAGGAAGAAGGCGATAGTGGCAAATCTTCCACTACAAAATCAAGCAGGACTCGCGATTTCAGCCAGCCCAGCAAGTCCCTAGCTGCGGGAAAGACGGCAGCAGACCTTGCAGGAGTTTCTTACCAAGGCCAAGGGGGATATAGGACGGATGATGGGTATACGTTTAGTCCGTCTGACGTCATCGAGGATACTGGCGATGCATTTATCGTGCCACATGGCGGGCATTTTCACTACATTCCTAAGAGCGACCTGTCACCAGCAGAATTGGCTGCGGCTCAGAGCTACTGGAATAGCAGGCGGGCTGGCGGAAGGGTGAATCCGCCTAACTACGGCAGAACGATTGCTTCTTCCAATATTTGGAATCAGAATAGTGCTATCAATCAGGGTGGAGCCGTCTCAAATCCGTCTCCACAGCTGCCAAATCATTCAAAGATTGAGCAGCCAAGTCCTGGCTTAGCGGTTACTCAGCCGAATCCGTCTAATCCGCTTCAGCCGTCTCAATCATCTCAGCCATCCTTGCCAAGTCTGCTGCAGCAACTCTATGCCCTGCCTCAATCTCAGCGCTATCATGAAGGGGACGGCGTGGTGTTTGATCCGCTGAAAATCAGCCGTCGGACAGACAAGGGGATTGTTATCCCCCACGGAGACCACCATCATTTCATTCCTTATGACAAGCTGTCAGACTTGGAAGCGAAGATTGCCCGCTTGATTCCTATTGGATATACTTATCAGCCTCTGGGAGATCCTCTGCAAGCTTTGAATCCTCAGCTACCGTCACTGCCTGAGCACGACCATGGTTTTCATGCGGAGGCTGTCATTGGCAAGGACGACCAAGGCTACATGGTATCGCACGGAGACCATGCTCATTACTTTTACAAGAAAGACTTGACTGCTGAACAGATTCAAGCAGCGGAGCAAGTCTTGGCCAAGCAGCCAGCAAAACCGTCTGCAGCAGTCAATGACGCTGAACGCTATTCACGCGATGCCAGCGATGAGGAAAAGATTGCTTATATCTCCCAGACCTATGGGGTTCCCAAGGAGGCGGTTCGCATCTCAAATGGTTTCTTTGTCTTTAATAACCCTGACCAAGCCTACGATCCGACTCATATCCACCCCTATGCTGTCCGCAAGGAGCATGTTCGCATTCCTCTGGTAACGGGCAATGCAGAGCTGGACTTCATGAATGAGCTCTACACAACAGCCCTGCGCTCAGGTCTTTCGCCTTACAGTCTGCAGGTGGAAGATGGGCAGTTTGTCATTCCTCATGGTGACCACAACCACTATATCAAGATCCAGTCCAAGGGAGCAGCAGAAGCCTTGAAAAATCGTCTGCCTCAGATTCAATCTAAGTATGAGCAGGGCGATTATGATGAGGCTGCTATTTTGCAAAAAGTAGAAAGCCTAAAAGCAGACAGTCAGCGTCTTTATGCCGATGATCCTCTTATGCAGCGGCGGATTGAGCTGGCTTTGGGGCAGTTTGTGGAAACCATGAAGAAGCTGCCTAGCAACTCAACAGCTGGCTATCTGAGCAGTCTGGATAACTTTGATAAGCAGTTTATCCATGTGGATCAGACGGTCAAGCCAATCCAAGAAACTGAGCTAGACAAGACCTATCAAGGGCTTTTGGAGAGAATGAACCGACTTGACACGGATAGCTATGGATTGAAGAAAGCTGACTTGCTGCAGCGTTTGCAAAATGCTTATGCTGGCCAGAATCAAGCTGAAATGGCAGAGCTAGGACAATTACTATCTGCTTTAGAAGATTATCATGATCGGACAGGCGTCACAGCGGTTGATTATATTCGTTATTTCTACCAAGCTTTAGAGGATGGACGTTTGAGCCCTGAGCTGCGCAGAAAAGCAGCTGGGCTGACCTTGACTCTCTATAAGTCTCAAGCCTTTATAGAAGCGACCAATCTCCAGCAGCTTTTCCCTGCTCTCTATCAGACTAAGAAAGAGATTGCAGCTGCCCTTGCTAGCGGTCAGCCTTCTCCATCCTCTGAAAAGACAGAGCTGGATCAGGGAGAGCCAGATCAGCCAACCTACAAAGCCATGATTTATGACTTTTTGAAAGGTATTTATGATGATTTTGGCACCTCGGATGATAACGAGAAGAGCGCTCAAGCCCTTGTCTTCCTTGGAAAAGCGCAGGAATTGCTAGGAGAAGTAAAGGACCAAAACAGCCGGGCAGACTATGCAGCTAAAATCTTAGAACTAGGCAAGGAATTAAAGAGCAGCAGCTCAGATAAGCAAGCTCTGCTGGCAGCAAGTCAGAAGCTTTTGGACCAAATGAGCCGAACTATTGCCGGGCAAACAGAAGAGCCGTCTAATAAGGAAAATCAGGATGTTTATCAACAGCTTTATAATTTACTCATGTCTATCCATCAGTATTTAGAAAAGAATCAAGGAAGTGAGCAGCAATACCAGCAGCTGGACCAGCTTTTTGATAAGCTTGGACAGAGAGCTACTGACAAGAAAGAGCTGTTGAAGGAAATCCTGGCCTTCCAGCAGTCACTCGTCCATCCTGAGGGAACAAACGATTCTGATTCTCAGCATAGGGACGATGATGGCTATCACTTTAATCTGCAGGATATGGTCGGAGCGGATGAGCAAGGCTATCGGGTAGCTCATCTGGACCACGAGCACTATATTTACAAGAAGGACTTGTCAGAAACTGAGCGTCAAGCAGCAGATGCCTATGCGGTGCAAAAAGGCTTCCTCAAAGCACCGGCTGAACAACCTGCTTCTGATCAGCCAGCCAGCAGCAGTGTTCCAGAAACGGCGCAAAATGGCAATCTACCTTCCGAATCTGCCACTGGAGAAGCAGCTCAAAACCAATCTGATAAGCCAGCAGAAGCTTCGACAACTGCAAATCCAGCTGGTCAATCAAGCTTAGCAGCGAGTTTTGGCATGACAGAGGAAGCATTCAACCAGAAATTGCTGGAACTTTCTCAGCTCTACGGTGTCAGCCCAGAGACTTTCAGCTACAATCCAGCAAGCAGAAGCATCAGCTTTACAGGAGCAGATGGACAACTGAAAACTGTTCAGATTAGCTAAGCTTACATTTTGATGTAAAACAACAATAAAACGAATGATTAAGACCAATCCAAGTCTAAGAGCATCATTCGTTTTTGATTTTCACAACCCTATACTTATTTGATTGATATTGTGTTAAAATAAACAGAGAACAGTAGTATACTAAAGCAAGTTCAGAAGGAATTTCTTGAGGAACTTCAAAAACAACGTGAGGAAGAAAATCAGAATAATAATCAATAAGGCTGTGAATAAGTTGAAAATTCATTAACTTAAAAGAAGGCGCTATATGGCCATAGGAGGATAAGTGGTGAAAAGAGATAATATATTTATAGAAGAAAAAATTAATGAGCTCATTAAATTTA
>ERZ773074.982-NODE-982-length-11369-cov-34.673237_pt1 | contig 11369 bp, 9 predicted proteins | sample MGYA00580615_ERZ773074 | MGnify/ENA primary metagenome ERZ773074 (study PRJEB29015, sample SAMEA2738126) | human oral metagenome | biome: human oral; feature: human-associated habitat; material: saliva | place: China | collected 2160 ...
TGTCCGCGCACACGACCAGGGCGTCACCGACCTCGGCGCGCACGGCGGCGAGGCCACGGTTGAGGATCCCGTCCTCCGCCCACGCCTGGGAGCCGATCGCGTCGCGGTGGGAGGGCACGCCGAACAGGTCGATGGCGCCCACGCCCGCTTCGGCGGCCTCGGCTGCGGCCCGGCGCAGCGAGTCGATCGTGTGCTGGTACTGGCCGGGCATTGCGTCGATCTCGCGGGGTTCGTCGATGTCGTCGCGCACGAAGACGGGCCAGATGAGCTTGGCGGGGTCGACGTGGGTTTCGCGCACGAGCGCGCGCATCGCGGGGGTCGAGCGCAGGCGGCGCGGGCGAATCGTCGGGATCGGGGAGGAGTCCACCCCGGCATCGGCGAGGTAGGAGGTAACGGATTCGGGGACGGTAGTCATGAGTTTCTTTCTTCGGGTGCGTCGGCTTGGGCGGGGCGGGTGAGGGCGTCGACGAGGGCGCAGACGATGGCTTCGGGTGTGGGGGACGAGGCCTGGGCTGCGACCGCGATCCCCTGACGCCTGGCGGTGGCGGCGGTGGGCGCGCCGATGGTCACAACCCGGGTTGTGGGGGGCGGCAGGCCGAGGAGCGGGGGGAGGGCGCGCGCCTGGGAGGATGCAGTGAGCACCGCGCCGTCGTAGTACCCCGCGCGGAAATTCCCCGCGATATCGGCGTCAATATCACCGGCGCCCGCAGGGAGAGTGGTGTAGGCGTCGACGGCCTCAACGCTCCAACCGAGGGCGCGTAGCCCTTCCGGCAGCGTATCGGGGGCGAGCGCCGACCGGGGGATGAGGATCGGGCGCGCGCCAGAGTCCGGGGCTGGGAAGTACTGAAGCAGTTCGGCGGCAGACCCGCCACCGGTCAGGTCGGCGCTGACTCCCGCGTGGTCGCTGATCCATCGGGCCGTGACCTCTCCGACGGCGGCGATGCGCGTGCCAAGCGAGCGCGCCCGTGGAAGGGCGTCCGCAACGGCACGCGCGGACCTCCATGAGGAGAACACGACCCACGCGTACTCCCCGTCGACAAGGCGGTCACGGGCCGCGTCGAGCTGCGCGGAGTCCAGCGGCGTCGACACAGTGAGGGCGATAGCATCCACCCGCGCCCCGGCAAGGCGCAGGGCGCGAGCGATGGCGTCATCGGGTTTGACTCGGGTCAGGAGGATTCGCCGCCCGTTCAGGGGCGCTCTCACGAAAGGTTCGTTCACAATGGGTGCCTCGGCGCTTTCGTCGCCCCCAGGTCGGTGACCTCGGCAGCGCCTCGCTGGAGCAGCTGACGCGCCACGTCGGCTCCGAGCCGGGCCGCCTCATCCGACGTAGCCTCCCTCAGCATGGCTTCACCCGACGTGGCCTCGCCCGGCGCAGCGTCGCCGCGACCAACCGCGTCCGTGAGCGTGAGCGCGCCGCTCGCCTCGACCCGCTCGCGCCCGTCGACGCTCATCACGCGCGCGTCAAGGACGAGAGCTGAGGAGACCTCGTCCACGCGGGCAAACGCGCCCACGGGCGCCGCACACCCTGCTCCGAGGGAGGACAAAACAGCGCGCTCAGCGCTGGCCGCGAGGGCGGTCGGCCGGTGGTTGAGGGAGCCCAGGAGGGTGCGCAGGAGCGGGTCCGGCTCGTCGCACGTTTCGATGGCGAGGGCGCCCTGCGAGGGGGCGGGCATCATGATGGTGGGGTCGAGCACGTCGGTGGCGTGGGCGTCGAGGCCGATGCGCCGCAGCCCGGAGAGGGCGAGGACGACCGCGTCGAGGCGATCACCCGTGCCGAGTGCGGAGGGCGCGGTGCCCGCGTCGGCGCCCAGGTCGATGCCGCGCACGCGCGAAAGCCGCGTGGGGACGTTGCCGCGCAGGTCGCACACGCGCAGGTCGGGGCGCGCGGCGAGCACCTGGGCGGCGCGCCTGGGTGAGCCCGTGCCGACGAGCGCGCCCTCCGGCAGAGATGCCAGGGTCGCCCCGTCGGCCGCGCACAGTGCGTCGCGGGGGTCTTCGCGCTGCGGGACGGCCGCGATGCGCAGCCCCGGCGTGGGGGCGGTGGGCAGGTCCTTGAAGGAGTGGACGGCCAGGTCACACTTCCCCTGTAGGAGGGCGAGCCGCAGCTGCGCGGCGAACACGCCCACTCCACCGAGCGCGGCCAGGGGTGCCGCGGAGACATCGCCGTGCGTGCGCACCACCTCCAGCTCAACGCGCACGTCCTCGCCGAGGCGAGCCCCGGCCTCCTCGATCGCCCACGCGACGGTGGAGGATTGGGCGAGCGCCAGGCGCGATCCCCTGGTTCCCAGAACGAATGTCCGCGTGGTCATAGCAGTCCTTTCGCGCCCGCGCGGGCGTGGGAGACGACGGATGCGATGCCGGTTCCGGCGACCCAGGCGCCCGTGAGCGCCACGCCGCCCAAGCACCGCACCTGTTCGTCGAGCGCTCTCACGCGGCCGCGATACTCGGGGGGCAGGGGCGGGAGAGTGCCGTTCCAGCGGGCGAGCAGGTGGTCGGTGACGGCCTCGGGCGCGATGTCCACGCCGGTGAGCGTGCGGATGTCGCGCAGGGCCCCCTCAACGGTGACGTCGGGTTCGGCCTCGCCAAGGCGCCCGTAGGACAGGCGCAGCAGGTGGGTGTGGGGCGCACACTGGTCGGCAAGCCACGGCCACTTGACGTTGAGGTGGGACAGGGCCTTGGCCGCCACGGGCCGCTCGTTGGCAGGGGCGGGCGCGACCAGGAGGCCCTGGGAGACGGGCGCGTCGTCCAGCTCGGGGGCGCGCACGGCCAGGGTGAGGCGCGCGATGGGCGCTCCCTCGGGAACGCTCACATCGGGCACGAGGCCGGGGATGCGCGCCTGCGTCAACAGGCGCAGGGCGGCGCTGGCGCTACAGGCGAGGACGAGGCGCTCCGTCGTGACGCTCACGCCCAGGCCGCTGGGCACGGGCTCGGCTCCGGGAGTCGGCCCGGGCTTGGTCGGCCCGCACTCGAGGACCCATCCCGAGGCCGCGCGAGCCATCGCAAACGCACCCGTGCGAGTCAGGACGGTTCCCCCAGCCTCTTCAATGGCGGTCCGCAGCGCGTCAACGAGGACAAACATGCCTCCCACGACGCAGGCTTCGGGGGTGCGGCGCGATCCCGCAGCGGCCAGACGCGCCGCGACCGCGGCGGCCAGGGACCCGTGACGGGCGGTCTCCGCACGCAGGCCGGGGGCGACCGTGTCAGTCGCCAGCATGGTCGGGTCGGCGGTGTAGATGCCCGCGATGATGGGACGCACCGAGCGCTCCAGCACGGCCTGCCCCATGCGCGCGGTCACGAAACCGGCCAGGGTGTCTCCGGCCTCGTCCATGCCGACGCCGCCACCCATCGACTGATCCTTCAGCGCCCGGCGTACCCCGGCCTCGCCAAGCACGTGTGCGCAATCGGGTGCGTCCGGATGGGCCGGGATACCGAGGAACGAGTCGCGCAGGAAGGGGCGCAGCTCCCAGCCGCCGCGCAGGGCGGGGGCGTACAGGCGGGCGCCCGATCCGGCGGGCTCGACTGAGGTCAGCCCCAGGGCGTCCACGATCGACGAGGTGTCGGTGCCGCGTACCACGTACGTTTCCGCGCCGAGGTCCACGTCCACGTCGCCGACCGTGCCTCGGGCGATGAGGCCGCCCAGGTATCCGCGCGCCTCGATGAGGAGGGGGCGCACGCCCGCGCGGGCCAGTTCCCACGCGCTCACGAGGCCGGCGATGCCTCCGCCGACGACGACCGCGCCGGGGTGGGTGGGGATGGCATCAGGCGCGCTCATCGAGCATCACCCAGCTCGTGGACCAGCTCGACGATGCGCGTCAGAACGTCGGGGTTGGTCGTGGGCGGCACGCCGTGCCCGAGGTTAAAGACGTGACCGGGGGCGGAGCGCCCCGCGTCGAGAATATCTCGAACAGCCTGTTCGATAACGGGCCACGGAGCCTGCAACAGAGCGGGATCCAAGTTTCCCTGCACGGCTTTTCCGGGCACCTGGGCAATGGCCCACGACAGGTCCGTCTTCCAGTCGACACCCACGCAGTTCGGGCCGACCTCGGCCATGTCGGCCAGGATCGGGGCACTGCCCGTCCCGAAGTGGATGAGCGGGGCGCGCTCGCCGGTCACGGGACTGACGGCACCGGCGACGCGCTGCGCGACCATGCGCGAGTACGGCGCAACAGATTCGCGATATGTACGAGGCGAGAGGGACCCCACCCACGAGTCGAAGAGCTGCACGGCGCTGGCCCCGGCCTCGATCTGAGAGGTGATGAAGTCGGCGCTCACGCGCGCGCACCAGCTCATAAGGGCGTCCCACGCGCCCGGGTCGGACGCAGCAAGAGTCCGCGCGGCCATGTGATCGCGGGAAGGACGCCCCTCAACCATGTACGCGGCCAGGGTGAAGGGGGCGCCACCGAATCCAATGAGCGGCGTGGATCCCAGCTCTCGCACCGCCGTCGCGACGCCGTCACGCACGCACTGGGTGCCCTCGGCGCAGTCTCGCGCGCGCCCGGCGGAGTCGGTCCAAGACCCCTCGCCGTAGCGATGGCTTAGTAGTTCGTCGATGCTCTCGCGCGTGCGATAAGGATGGTCGAGGACCGGGCCGACACCCGGCTCAATCTCGACACCCACCCCGGCCAGGCGCAGGGGGACCATGATGTCCGAAAAGAAGATGCCCGCGTCCACGCCGTGGCGTCGCACGGGCTGCACCGTTGCCTCGGCGGCCACGTCGGGGCGCAGGCAGGCCTCGAGCATGGGCAGGCCGACGTCGGCGCGCAGCTGGCGGTACTCCGGCAGGGAGCGTCCGGCCTGACGCATGAACCACACGGGCGTGGACCCGCGTTGCCCGGTCAGGGCGCGCAGCAGCGGAGGCGTCGTCATGTGTCTCCCTTAATTTAATGATGTTTTCATGCGTTAATTCACGCATTTCCGTTGTTTTCCAGTCTAGTTCAAGACAATTTCTCATACGCCACAAAAGCGCGGAATGACAGGCCCTGAGACCGATTTATCCGCGCGAGATAGCCATTTATTGAGACATATTTGTAAAATGACAGGGCGTCACCAACATAAATCGCCTCTCGGAGCTGCTGTCACGAACCGTGTGCCTTTAAATGGACGCGTTGTGACTATTCATGTGCTTTCCGCGGACCACCGTTACGCCCCCCTCGACGATATCGCCCGACTCTCCGGCGCAACCGACCTCGGCCCCACGCTCATGCGCTCGCTGGCGCAGGTGCGCGGAGTCATGGTCCTGCGCACGTGTAACCGCGTCACCATCTACATCGACGCCCCGGCCTCGGCCGACCCCGGCGCACTCAAGGACGCGGTGGAGCGCGAACTCGCCCAGGCCTCGCACACCCCGCGCGAGGACGTGCAGCTGCGTCACCTGTGGGGCCGCGACGGCCTCGTCGATCTTTTCGCGACGGCATCCGGGCTGGAGTCCATGGTCATCGGCGAACGCGAGATCGCCGGGCAGATGCGCCGAGCCGCGCGCGCCGCCTGGGAGGACGGGACCCTGAGCTGCGACCTGGGACGCGCCGCTGAGCGGGCGTCGGCCACCTCGCGCCGCGTCGCCACCGAGACCGGGCTGGCGGGGGCGGGACGCTCGGTCGTCGCCGTCGGCTTGGACATGGCGGCAGCTCACCTGGGGCCGTGGGAGGACACCCGCGTGCTCATCGTCGGCACGGGCGCCTACGCGGGGGCGACCGTCAGCGCCCTGAGCGCGCTCGGCGCATCCGAGGTGTCCGTCTACTCGACCTCGGGGCGCGCCCGCGAATTCGCCCAGGGACGAGGCATCGGCTGGGTCGAGTCCGCAAGCCTTCCCGCCGCTCTCAAGCGCTCCGATCTGGTGGTGACCTGCCGGGGACTTGGAAGCCCCGTCCTGACCCGCGACATGGCTGCGTCCTCCGGGCGCACCGTGGTCCTAGACCTCGCGCTCATGCGTGACGCGGAAAGCTCTGTCTCCTCACTGCCGAACGTGACGCTTATCGACCTGCCGACCATCCAGGCGTCAGTCCCGGCTGCGGATACCGACGCACTGACGCGCGCACGCGCCATCATCGACGAGGAGGTCTCCTCCTTCGAGCGCGGCCTGGGTGCCCGCTCCATGGACCCCGTCGTGCGGCACCTTCGCTCGCGCGTCTTCCGCATCGTCGAGGAGGAGATCGACCGCCTTGGCGATGCTCCCCTCTCGACCGAGGACGCGGCCCGAGCACTACGCCACCTGGCCGCGCGCCTCATCCACAACCCGACTGTGCTCGCGCGCCGAGCGGGTGAGGAAAGCCAGCAGGAACGCTACCTGGAGGCCCTGAGCGTGGTCCTCGGCATCGACGAGGCCTCCCTGACCTCCGGCGATCATGCAGGTGGTCACGCATTCTCATCAGGTGACCACGACCGTCCCGTCGGGGGCCGCTGCCCACACGATGTTCATACACTGGGTGCATGAGCACCCAGAAGAACGAACCGCGCGCACTTGCCCTCGGCGTCGCCGTCTATATCATCTGGGGTTTCTTTCCCCTGTACTTTTCGCTGCTCTCCCCCGCCGGTGCCGTCGAGGTGATCGTCCACAGGGCGGTGTGGGGCCTGTTTTTCTGCCTGGTTGCGCTCGCTGTGACGAGGTCGCTGGGGAAGGTGCGCGCGCTGATCGCCGACCGGGGAGCCCTGTGGCGCCTGGCGGTCGCGGGCGCGCTCGTCGTCGTCAACTGGTCGGTGTACGTGTACGCGGTCCTCTCGGGGCACACGACGGACGCGGCGATCGGTTACTTCATCAACCCGCTGGTGACGATAGCCCTGGGCCTAATTGTGCTGCGCGAGCGGGTCACGCCAATCCAAAAGATTGCTCTCGCGCTGGGTGTCGTCGCCGTCGTCATCCTCGTTGTCGGCCAGCGCGCGGTTCCGATCGTCTCGCTCACGCTTGCCCTCACGTTTGGTCTGTATTCGCTTGTGAAAAAGAATGTCGCCGGGCGGGTTGATCCGCTGGCGGGCATGGTGATTGAGACGGCGGCGGTCTCTCCCTTCTTGCTCGGCTACTACGCGTATCTGGCGGCCACGTCCGCCACGTCCTTCCACGCGATCGCCTCTTCCGACGAGGCCGGGGTGTCCTGGCCCCTTCACCTGGCCCTCCTGGTGGGCGCGGGTGCGCTGACGATGATCCCGCTCATCATGTTTGCCTCGGCGGCGCGAGGCCTGACTCTGGGGACGATGGGTTTCCTACAGTACCTGGGACCCACCCTGCAGCTCCTCGTCGCCGTGTTTATCTTCCACGAGACAGTACCGACGTTCCGTTGGATCGCGATGGGCGTCGTCTGGGTGGCGCTGGCGTGCCTGAGCGCCGACTGGCTGCTCTCTTCCGTGCGCGCTAAGCGCCTGGCGCGCGCGGCGCACCGAGACTGAGGCAACGCCTGGGCGGACCACCCGGCGGCACTAAGCTCCGCCCGATGGGAGGCTGCCGCGGGGCCTTCAGGGCCTGGTCCCACTGGTGCGGAGGGCGCCGGAGGGCCCGAAGGCGCCCAGAACACCAGCGGAGCACACCAAGTACCGCCCGATTGGAGGACGCCGCGGGGCCTGCAGGGCCTGGCCGGGCTTCGAGACGACGCGCCGAGCGAAGCTCGCGGCGCGGACGGCGAGCGGGCGGGCAGGCCCCGCGGCGGTCGGAGATCAGGCGGGCGGCCGGGCCCGAAGGCGCCCGGAACACCAGCGGAGCACACCAAGTACCGCCCGATGGGAGGCCGCCGCGAGGCCTTCAGGGCCTGGTCCCACTGGTGCGGAAGGCGCCCGGAACACCAGCGGAGCACACTAAGCTCCGCCCGATGGGAGGCCGCCGCAACCCCGCCGGTGTGAAGGGCGCCGGAGGACAGGGCTGCGGTGCCCGTGGGTGGCGGCAGGGCCTGGCCGGGCTTCGAGACGACGCGCCGAGCCGAAGGCTCGCGGCGCGGACGGCGAGCGGGCGGGCCGCCGCCCACGGGCACACAAAGCAGCGCGGCGAGCGAACTGCCTCTACTCTCCGCCGACGCCGGGCTCTGGGCGTCCCGTGTAGTTGACGAAGCGCGCCATGTCGCCCTGGAAGAGGGCGGTGACGGTCGCGGTCGCGCCCGCGCGGTGCTTGGCGACGATGATGTCGGCTTCGCCGGGGCGGTCTTCCTTGTCGTAGTAGTCGGGGCGGTGCAGCAGGATAATGATGTCGGCGTCCTGCTCGAGTGAGCCGGATTCACGCAGGTCGCTCATCATGGGTTTGCGGTCGGTGCGGCCCTCGGAGTTTCGGTTCAGCTGTGAGACTGCGATGACTGGGATGTCGAGGTCCTTGGCCAGGAGCTTGAGGTTTCGCGACATCGCGGAGACTTCCTGCTGGCGCGACTCGACTTGGCGGCCGCTTGTCATGAGCTGGAGGTAGTCGATGACGACGAGGCCGAGGTTTTCCTGTTGCTTGAGGCGGCGGCACTTCGAGCGGATTTCGGAGATGGTGATGTTCGCGGAGTCGTCGACGTACAGGGGTGCCTCGCTCATGCGCGAGGTGGTTTCGGCGACCTTGCGCCAGTCGACGTCGCTCATTTTGCCGGCCTGCATCTTGGACAGGCGCACGCCGGATTCGGCGGAGAGCATGCGCATGGCGATTTCCTGCGAGCTCATTTCCAGTGAGAAGATCAGCGAGGTGATGCCGTGTTTCATGGAGGCGGAGCGGCAGAAGTCTAGGGCGAGCGTGGATTTGCCCATGGCGGGTCGGGCGGCGACGATGATCATTTGGCCGCCGTGCAGGCCCTGGGTGAGTTCGTCGAGGTCGGTGAAGCCTGTGGGCACGCCGTTGAGTTTGCCTTTGTTTTTCTCGATTTCTTCGAGTGTGTTGAGGACGTCTGAGCTCATTTGGTTCATGGATACGTAGTCGCTGGTTTCGCGTCCGTCGGAGACGGCGTAGACCTCGGCCTGCGCCTGGTCGACGATTTCGTCGACGTCGCCGCCGGCGTCCGCGTAGCCGAGCTGGACGACGCGCGTGCCCGCGGTGACGAGGCGGCGCATGATGGCGCGTTCGCGCACGATGCGCGCGTAGTAGGCGGCGTTGGCGGCGGTGGGGACGGAGGCGATGAGGGTGTGCAGGTAGGCGGCGCCGCCCACCTTTGAGAGGACGCCTGTGCGCTTGAGTTCGCCGGCGACGGTGATTGCGTCGGCGGGTTCTGCGCGGCCGTTGAGTTCGACGATGGTGTTGAAGATGGTCTCGTGGCTGGGCTGGTAGAAGTCTTGGCCGCGCAGCATCTCGGAGACGACGTTGGCGGCCTCGGTTGTCAGCATCATGGACCCGAGGACGCTCATCTCCGCGTCGATGTCCTGTGGGGGGACGCGGTCGAACTGGTCGTCGGGCATCGTGGTCCTCTCGGGTCTGTGGGTGTGCGGTGACGAGGCCTGGGCCGGGTTCTCGGGGTTGCTCGCGCCCGGTGAGCCTGTGGATACAGAGCCGTCAGGCGAAGACTAACGCGTCGTCGGCAATTGTGCGACCGGCGCTGTGCACGGGCATGTGCACATATTGTGGATAACCTGTGCGCAACGCCGATTGTCCCTGTGTACAGAGAGTAACGACCGCGCTGTCAGGGCAGATATGCTCATCACAGTCACATCATTGTGATTCATTGGGGCGTCTAGAATTTCCATGTGCACAGTTATCCACAGGCCTGTGCACATGTTGTGGATAAGAAGTGGAGCGTGTAATGAGCAGCAATCGTGACTGGGTGAACCAGACGTTGGGCGACCCGGATGAGGCCACCCCGGCCTCGTCGATGCCGACGATCACGACGGGCAAGATCCTCGCGCTGGCCTTGCCGTCGCTGGGCGCTCTGATCGCCGAGCCGCTGTTCACGATCATCGACTCGACGATGGTTGGCCACCTGGGCACGCCGCAGCTGGCGGGCCTGGGCGTCGCTTCCACGGTCTTGAACACGGCGGTTGGGCTTTTTATCTTCCTGGCCTATTCGACGACGTCCCTGACGGGACGTCACCTGGGGGCGGGGCGGCGTGACCTGGCGCTGCGCTCGGGGATCGAGGCTATGTGGCTGGCGGGAGGCATCGGCGCGGTTGCCGCGATCCTCCTGGCTGCCTTCGCTTCTCCCCTGCTCACCTGGCTGGGTGCCGACGCTGCGACCTTGCCGCACGCCCTGGCCTACCTGCGCTCTTCAGCGCCGGGCTTGATCGGCATGTTCGTCGTCCTGGCGGCCACGGGTACCCTGCGCGGGCTCCAGGACACGCGCACTCCGCTGATCGCGGCCTCTGTGGGCGCGGCCTTCAATGCGGTGGCGAACTGGGTGCTTATGTACCCGCTCGGGCTGGGGGTTGCCGGGTCGGGTCTGGGTACGGCGCTCACACAGACGCTCATGGCGCTCTTTCTCGGCGGGATCATCGCGCGAGCGGCCCGCCGCGAGGGTGTGAGCCTCAAGCCCTCCACGTACGGACTTTTCGCCTCGGCCGCCGAGGGGACCCCGCTCCTCATTCGAACGATCACGCTGCGCGTCGCTCTCCTCGCGACCCTGAGCGCCGTCACGTCGATCTCCACCCAGGCCCTGGCCGCCCACCAGATCGTGTGGACCCTGTGGAGCTTCGCCGCCTACGTCCTCGACGCCCTCGCGATTGCCGCTCAAGCCCTGGCCGGCTTCGCGTCGGGCACGGGCCAGCGCGGTGCCATGCAGCCACTCCTGCGCACCCTGAGTCGCTGGGGACTCGGCTTCGGCGCGGTCGTCGGCGTGGTGCTCGCCCTCACCGCACCGTGGATGAGCCGCATCTTCACAACCGACTTGACAGTCATCGACTACGCGACCACCGCGATCATCGTCAGCGCATTCTTCCAGCCCGTCGCCGGCTACGTATTCCTCCTTGACGGCATCCTCATCGGGGCGGGCCACGGGCGTTACCTGGCCGCAGCCTCCCTCCTCAACCTCGCCGTGTACGCACCCGTCCTGTGGCTTATCGCCCACTCCTCCGTGCTCGCCAGCTCTCCCGCGCTCGCCCTTGCGCTCGTCTGGCTCGCCTACTCCGCGGTGTACACGGGCATGCGGGCCTTCACCAACGGGTACGCGGCGCGTACGCTCTGAACTCTGATCTTCGACGAGGCCTGGGCGGACTTCGTCCCTCACGCCCGGTTCGCGCTGCTGCAAGTGTCCAGCGGAGGCGGCCGGGGCCTCGTCCCCCGATCGAGGCATCGGCGCGCTCAGCGGCCCCTCTTGAGCGGCCACGGCCTCGTGCTGAGGACCCAGTCGTGACCGGAAACGCCCTGGCGAACAGGCACCCGCCCGTGTAAAATGAGCAGCTGGACTGTCCGCACCCGTGGACGGCCCAGCAGGCCCCTCTCAGGGGTCATACGCAACGCCCTCCTGTCACGGACCGTCCGTGACCGCAGAGACCATAGGAGG